>BNJV01001716.1_pt1 | contig 50395 bp, 73 predicted proteins | sample 8540591 | NCBI WGS metagenome assembly BNJV01 (sample SAMD00202457, study PRJDB9452) | human saliva metagenome | host: Homo sapiens | reverse complement strand
AAAAAAATAACACAAAAAACAACATAATTACAATATAAAGTTATAAAAATTAGTATATTTTATGTTCTTTTTTTCTACACTTAAAGAGGTAAACAAACGAACCGCACTAGGACATTCCCTTGTCAATAAATAGCGGACACCCCACTACCCTAAAAAGTAGTATGATAGGTTAATTAGATATAGTCATTCTCTTTTTTTAGTTAAACTATGTTTCAATGTTTACGCCCCTGCCTACAGCAGGGCATGTGGTGCGTTTCAATCAGAGTATATACTTGCTGTATGGGTCCGATGCTCGCAAGGCGGTCGAGGATCCATGCAGCATATCTATTGAGCCATTCGCACCACTCAATAAAATTATAAACAGTAGCTGATGTTAATATCAGCTACTGTTAATATCAGCTACTGTTTATATTGTTGATTTTTAATATATTTTATTTATGGAATTAAAATCATTCCTCTAAAAATTATATTTATTTACATATTCAGAAAAAGTATTCCCCTGTAATCCTAGTAATTCATAAGCCTCTCTATAAGCCAAAATTCCTGATTTAGTGGCTTGAACAACAGTGCGACTAAAAGCCTCTCCCAAACGAGTGTAAGCGGTCGCGTAGAAATTACCTCCACCTTGAGGTGTACGCTCAGGTATATCCTTCAAATATTGCTCAAATTCTTCTACTAAAAACTCATATTGTCGTTGAGTAATATAGTCATATGTTAATGCTACCCGATATATAACATACTGACTAACCTTAAAATATTTCGCAATTTGTTCATACGCTTGTGGAGACTCACTCCATCTAGAGTGAAATAAAGATTCTGGTACAAGAAATTCACCAGCAAACATATTACAGTAGGGTTCAGAACTACTATCACTAACACCTTCTTTACCCAACAGAATATGGCAAAACTCATGAATCAGCGTAAATAACTTCCCATTATTCGAGTCTCTACCATTTATAAAAATAATAGGTGCATAAGGATCAAGTAATGTAAAACCTCTAAATTCCTCAACTAACAACTTACGTTTATTATCAGAACCAACAACACCATTAACAAAAACCGTAATCCCAATAGTTTCAAGATGATTCCGTATAAATGCGAACGGATCAGCCTCTCGAATTTGCCATCCTTTTTCTATACCTAATAAATAATACGCTTTTTCAACTAATTGCTTAACATTCATATCTTGAGAAAATGCCCCTATGTAAAATATTTCATCCATAGCTAAATTTAGCTTACGATACTCGCTCAACCAATCTTGACGGATTTGCATATTATAAATTGTATCTCTCAATTCAGGGCTATAAGGTGTACTCTCTTCTACACCATTTACTCTCCTAAAATCGGCAATTTCTTTTTCAGCTATATTAGGTGGGGTTTGCAAATACATATAACCTAAAGGTACGTTTGAAAAAATAGCTAAATCCATTATTTGATTAAACGTTGGATTCAAAGTTCCTGCAAGCCATTCATCGTATTTAGAATATCGTGCATAAAACGCTTCATATCCTTTTCCACTATATTTAGGTAGCCAACTTAAAATCTCATTACTTACCGAGAAACGATTAGACATACGCTCACCTCCTTATTATAAATTCACATACTATGTATTGTAATTATATTGTTTTTATGTTATAATTATATCATAGATTAGACGGACTAACAACTACTATTTTTTTACTGGAGGAACAACTCATGAAACAAAAATACTATAGTCCAAAACACGAAGAAATTTCTAAAGCATTAGATGAATTATGTTGGAACTTAGTTGAATCATTCGAAATGACAGAGGAAGAAGCAGAAGTTATTGATGAAAAAAATTTATTATGCTCAAAAATTCAGCAACTGGATTATCAGAATTAAAAAAACAATCTGGTTTAATATAACAAAAAACTAATTTTAATTTCACAAAAATAATATCCATAAAAGTACCCTTTTTATGGGTACTTTTATTTTATAGTCATAAAACCTCTACAAACTATATCTAATTGATTTTGTTTGTACTCACAAAAGTATAATCATTTTATGGAGGCTTTTTACCATGCAAACTAACATTGTGAAATTTGGCTATGCAAGAGTATCTACCAAAGAACAAAATCTTGAACGTCAAATTGAAGAGTTGTCAAAATATGTTGATGACGTTAGATATATATATACAGATAAAATCACAGGTACATCTTCATCACGCCCTGCATTAGATGCTTTAAAACAATCATTACGAAAAGGAGATCATGTATATATACATGAATTAGATAGACTAGGAAGAACAAAAGATGTAATAAAACAAGAATTAGAATATTTCAGAGATCAAGGAGTTATTGTACACTTTTTAGACGTTCCAACTACAATGATTCAATTTGGAGAATACGGAAAGTTTGAAAAAAATATTCTAGAATTAATAAATACGCTACTTATTGAGGTACTAACAGTACAGGCGGAACAAGAATACATCAGAAGTAATAAACGTCGCTCAGAGGGTATTTTAGAGGCAAAAAAGAGGGGAGTTAAATTTGGTAGACCTAGATTTCAATATCCAGAAGAAATGGATCAATGGTATAAGGATTGGGTTAATAAAAAAATAACAGCCGTTGCCTTTATGAAACGACTAAATCTATCTAGTAGTGGTTTTTATAAAATTATTAATCGATATAAAAAAAGAACGTATGTTATAAGGGAGGAATTAATTTATGTTATCTATGTGGAATAATCAAGGACAAAAAAACTAACTGGATCAGAAATACTAAAAGACTTTAGAAAAAAAGTTAATATGACAAAAAAACAGAGTTAGCGTTTGAATGTAATATTCCTCTTGTTACTTATGAAGAATGGGAAAAATGGTACAGTAACGCCACCATTATATATAATTAAATTAATAGCAAAAAGCATTGGGTATTGAAGTAAAAGATAAGTTAGTTGAGGTTCAAACTAATTGGCTGATACATAATAATTATTTTAAAGAAGATTTTGAAATAGGGGATAATTGGGTTATAGCACTTAATAAAGACGGAGATATTTCATTATTTGAACTAGAAAACGATTACTTCTGGCTTCAATTATTAGAAGATCCTGATATAGCTTGGAGAGAAGGGATAGTGTATTTAGATGTGCTATAGCAACTTTAAATCCTACAGTACAAATAAAAAAATTTTTAGAGGAAATTACATTTAATAATCCTCTTATTCAACAGGAGCGGTCATATGTTAGATAAACTATTAAAAAGAATTTGATGTAACAACACCTGCGGAGCTTTTCGCTTTTATGGAAAAACAATCCTGATGATCCAAGAGTAATGGAATTGCATGAAATACTGGAGTTAGCATTGATATACAAAGGAACAGATGATGAGTAAATCAATATATACTATATTTGATTGCAAAAACAAAACAGAATTTATAAAAAAAGCTAAAAAAGTGAAGATAAATCTTTTTGAAGATATTTTTTTCTTTAGCAAAAAGAATATAAAGATCATTATAAAAAAACAAAAAAACATATAAAATTTCAGCACCAGATGATATCAAAGAACTTATAGAAACTTACGGATTATATCCAACAGAAAAAAACATCAATTATATTACATCTAACTGCCAGAAACGAATTAATAGAAGCAAATACAATACATGATATTAACGAATTACCGATTATAGTTGATAAACCAACTACCCATTGCATTGTAAGTATTAGCAACTCTTCATATACGAATAAAACAATATCTTCATATGCAAATACATTATCAATAGATTCTTTAGAATCCATTACTTTTAATGAAAATGAAGTATTTTTACGAAACAGCATGTTGTGGAGATTTAATAAACAAAAAAACAATTATCCGAAAAAGAACTGCTTAATAATATTGAAAAAAATTAAATACTAATCTTATATATAAATATAGATTAGATTCACTAAACGGATATTATGAATTTAATGACATATTAAAAAAATCATTATTTAAATAAAAATTATTAAAGAGAAGGTATCAATAACAAACGAATCTAAAATTGATAACTTATTAACAAATGCATTGCAATATTCACCAAATGAAAATGTAATTGCATTATTTTATGACAAAAATAATATTATAAAATCAATAGAATTATTAGGAATTGGTGATATCGATAGTTCATGTGTCAATGTACGATTATTACAAAATAAATTATTAGACAATAAAAATAAAAGGGGTTTATGATTACTCATAATCACCCTAGTGGTGATTCAAGAGCATCACACCAAGATTTAAAAATGACAGAAAATTTAATTTCTAAAGCGAATGTGTTAAAAAAAGAAATGTATGATCATGTCGTTATTGGTAAATACAACACTTACAGATTTTCAACACGAATGAGCTTCCCACACAACGCACATGAAAGAGATGCCAAAAAACAAAAAGCTAAATCAATTACATTTAGTAGATAATAAAGTAGTGCCTTAACATAATAGTAAGGCACTATTTTTTTATAAAATATTATTTTTTTATATTGTAATTATGTTGTTTATATATTACAATAATAGTATAGATATGATAGTTTATATAAAGGAGTAATAATATGGCAGGATATCATAACTACAGTATGAGTAATAATGCTATAGATGCTTATTATAGAGGTGAAAAACCTATTTCAAAAATGGAAAAAAATCAGATATTATTTCTGAAATCAATCAATATCGAAAAAGAATTTGATTTACCAATGATTGATACTGCAAATTTTAAAAAGTTAGCATAAAAATAATGCGTAAGCATTTCTTAAGATGTAGTAGTTGGCATCACACCAGCTCTCATTATAATAAAACAGACTTTTATAGTATCGACGAAGATGCAATTGATAATTTAACACTTGATACGATCAACCACTTAATTGAACGAACTAATTTAGAAAAAGAAACAAAATTAGACAAACAAGAAGAACGGTGGGAGTGCGAATATCTTGTTTGGGGAGGAACTAGAAAACACCCTAAAGCAGAAGCTGTCATTTCAACTGGTACTATTATTGGCAATTGGTTCCATTTAGATAAAGGTGGTAAAAAGCTAATAACAGCTAATGGTTTTAGAAAAATAAAGCGTATTTAATATATAAAAAAATATTATTTTTATGTTGTAATCATATTGTACTTATGTTATAATATAATTACAGATTAGAATTAACTGAACTACTATTTTTTACAAAGGAGTCATCATTATGATTATCAATATAGCCCACACCAAAGGTGGGGTAGGCAAAACTGCAATTGCAACTAATTTAAGTATTGCATTTGCATCACCAATCCTAGACCTAGACATTCAACAATCTAGTAATCGTTTCTTCCAACTGAGAGAGGAGGAAGGATTAAATACCTTACCTGTCTATAATCATCTTACAGATGAACTTATTCAAAAGTATAAATCAAATCCAAAACACCACCTTATCATTGATAGTGGCGGTATGGATAATGATGTAATTAGAAAAGGATTGGAAGTTGCCGATCTAATTATTACCCCAGTTTCACTTAGTCAGGTAGAAATTTTTGGCTTACAAGATTTTAATGATCTCTTAAATTCTAGTGACATTATTCAAAGGACAAAAACTTTTGTCCTCTTAAACAATGTCAATTTAAGGGCTAAAAAAGAAATTATTATGGCTAGAAATTTAATTGAAGAAGAATTTGAGTTTAAATTATTAGATACCATGTTAGGTAGCAGAAAAGCCTATAAAGAGGCGTATTCATTAGGTAAAAATACAGTTGAATTATCACCTACATCACCTGCAGGTCAAGAGATTATTTCTTTAACTAATGAGTTAAAGAAACATATAAAAAAAATGAGGTAAACAAATGGCACTTAGAACATTGAAAAATAAAAAACAAACTACTACAGCTACAAGTAAATCTGAATTCGTAGCACAAGCTCCATTAACGGTAAAACAAACAACTAATACTAATAAAAAAGTAATTAAGTCTATTTATTTTACACAAGATGAATTAGACTTAATTGAAAATTTTAAGGCTAATACAAGCATTAGTCGAAATAAATTAGGTAGTGAAGCAATTCGTAATTGTATGAAACATAATGGGGAGGTAACAATGATTCGCTCCCCAAAAGCGAAATATATTATGCGTGTCATTACTCTGGATCCAAATTTAGACAGCTATATTAAAGAACTAGCTAATGAGTTACATGAGCGTGAAAGTACTTTAATTAAGATGTTGATGCTTGGTTATATTCAAGATTACGAAGGATAAATAACATGGATAAAGAAACTACTTTACAAAAATTAATCCAGTCAATTTATGAATATAAATATATAGATGACTATTATAGCCCTCTATTAACACGTTCAGAGCGTTTATTAAAACGCTTAAAAAGAAGATTTATAGAATATCAAAAACAAGAAATAAAGAAATTTGCTTCTCATTATATTAGTTTATGTATATTAAACAATGAAAGTACTATTCAAATTCCATTACCTATTGATATGAGTAATTTAATAGACGAAATAAATCAAGCAGTAAATACTATTACTAAACACTATTCTAATAATGTATTGAAACTAAATTCAACACAATATAGATTATTAGATAATTATCAAAAACAAATTTAAAGTTGAAACTAAATTAAATTTGACACAATATAAGTTATCCGAGGATTGTGAAAATCAGTTTGGAGTTGTTTTAAATTTAACTATAAATGACTTCAATACAATATATAAGAAAAGAATATATGAAATTATATGAATTCGAGCCATTTTAAAAATAATGCAGATCCATATACAACAACGGCTAGAATTATTTATAGTGCAGATATATTAAAGAACTGCATAGCTGAAGCCAAAAAAATGCAGGCTATAAATTAATTAATATAAATAAAAAAATCGAAGATTTTTATATTCAAAAATTACATGTATATTTGAAAAAAATATAATAATTTTGCTTTTTCTACCAACTATTTGATATACTGATATCAGTAAAAAAATAGTAGTGAAAAAGCCTGCCTAATTCGTTAGGTGGGTTTTTCGTTTAATTGACTATTACTATGATTTTGCTGTATATTAGAAGTACCTCTTAGGGGGAAAAAATATATAAAAAAGCTATAAATAGAGCAGGGATAAATTCCTGCTCTATTTATTATATTAAATTTTAATCAAGACAACACCTAATACATGATCTATAGGTACTGCTCCAATTTTTCGTGAATCATAACTATTTTCTCTATTATCTCCCATAACATATACCATTCCTGCAGGAACAATAAATTCATCTGTTGAATCTGATTGTGTTGCATTTTTAATGTATGGTTCAACCAATAATACATTATTTACATATACATTACCGTTACTAATTCTGATTTTATCGTTAGGAAGCCCAATTACACGTTTAACCCACATATTTTGCCGTGCATTTCTTACTTTAAACATAGTAATAAAATCATTCATTGAGTCATTAATAGCATCAATAAATGTACGTTTACGATCAATTCGACTATCTATGACAACAATATCACCATGTTCTAATTTAGCATCTACTATACGTCCTAATCGATTAATTAATAAGTAATTACCTTGATAATATGTAGGTTCCATAGATGTTCCCATAACTCTTGTTGGCTGTACTAATAAGACATGTACTAATAATGCAATCGTACATGATATTAGTATTACAGCACACCATTCTAAAGTGGTTTTAATTAACTTCATATATGACTCCTTTATTTTATATATTAGTTTCAACCCCCTACCGCCTGCCCCCATTCTTGGGGGCGTTGGTAACTTTCTATATTGCTAGCACAGATTCGCTACGCTCACTAGTACCACGCAATATAGAAAGTCCGATTAATTTCAAGGTATAACCGCAGAAATTAACAAGAAGGAACTTGTAAATACCTATGATAAAAAATAAGATGTTGTTGCAATTAGGAAATCCAGAAGGACAGACTTCTCCCGTCATTTCTGACGAGAAAGTCTGTCGCAATTAAAAGATGCCGTCTTATTGAGGTATCTCCATCGACTGATCGTGACTATAGGTTTATGATTACCTATGCATTCTTAACACGCACCATAGTTTCACTCCACATGTAATCCGTTTCCAGATTTGAATGCTCTCCGCTTGATGATAACTAACAATTATCTTCGCAAACGCTTGCCCCCGCAGTCTCCTTAACCAATGTACCAGATAATTTATATCTGGGTTAGGCATATGAGGGTATGAATCCTGCTTGTCCCCTCTTAGGTAGCCATTTAGACGATCAGTGACACAAAATGACTCCCTGTACTCAAATATTCTTTAGTTGAGCTGTACAATACTACTCTAGATTATACTGCCGACTCAGGCAGTAGTGGTACTAGGTTGTTAGTATTTTATCCCTTCCCACTTTCCATTATTAGTCAATGGCAACTGTTATATAAATAACTCGCTATTTAGTTTATATGACTAAATAAAAAAACAGCACGATGTTGAATATCGTACTGTTTTGCGAATCATTTATTTTTTTCCTTATAAAATCTATATTTTTACCTATTTTTTTCCAATTTTTTTATATTGAAAATAATCGTGTAAAATGCTATAATCTTTGTAAAAGAAAAAACAGTAAGTTTCGTGAATATGGTCTCGATATTCATGGATCCTGTAATCTACAGGTCTTGATTGGTAGCTACCAACTGCCAATCAAGGGCTGTTTTATGTTATTAATAGTATTGTACACCCCTATGATGAACTTTGGCAATAAGAAAATTATAAAAAAATGAGATGAAGAATTTTTATTCAGTAATATCATTCCATAATTTTTGCCCATTGTTTATCTATATTAGAATAAGTAAAAAAACCTCTATTATTATCTTGTTGAAAACGCCATTTACTAGTTTTTAAGAAATCATGTTTTTTATATGTATAGGTATGAGATCCATTTTTTAAGAAATATTCTTCTTCATTGGGTTCATAATCTAATGTTAATTTATCTAAACTTGTCATCATAATTCTAACCACGTCCTGCGTACCGTCAGATTGAATACACCAAGAATAGGTCGTTGTAAGTCGTTCATCAATTCCTTTAGTAATAAATCGATTAATATATACTAATGCTTTTTTTTCGCTTATATTAGCAGGTAATGGTAAATTGATACATAAGACTAAGAAAGCATTACTAAAACGCTCCCAGAACTCATTATAGCCAATTTTAGATACCCAAGACGGCATATTCACATGATTCCAATGAGTAAAATCAATCATATTAAGTTCTCCCCTATCGTATAATGTCAAAGACAGGGTATATTGTGGTTTTACTACTACAGTTTGCATAATTAATTATCCTTTATTTTTATAAGTTTTTGTAATTATTATAGCAAACGTAGTTAAAAAAATATGTGACTATGGCTAAATTATCTCTTAAATTATAACTATATAGACATAGCAACAATAAAAAGCGGACACATTATAGTGTCCGCTTTATTTCATTTAAGGTTTTCCGATAATTAAGTAGTCTGCCTTTCTAAAGTTAATAGAGTCTAAGTATTGCATAAACTCACGACATTTATATGGATCCTTAGTTCTAGATTTATTTTTTCCTATTTCTTTCCAATATTTAAACACTAAATTTACAGCTTTAAGGCGTTCTACAGTAGTGTTAATCCCTTTAAAATGGATAATTATAGCCCTAGTAAAAAAATGCTAATTGTAACAGCCATTCCATTATCATCATGAACTGAAATATTATCATGACAACTTAAACCGTCACGCAATAAATCAACAATTGTTTTTTTGCTCTATATCTTTTATGGCTAAAAAAATACCAATTCACTTGCATCAAGATATTGAATTATATTATTCGCATCTAATGTACTTATTTGTTTCATAAATTTTTTTCTCCTAAATTACAAATTATTTCAATTCGACTATTTACATAATCAATATATTTGAATAATCGTTTATTACACCCTGCACATACACACCATTGATTATATGTATAATCTAAACCGTCATACATACTATCATTATCACACTCTTCACCAATTAAACTCTCTATATAAGGTACACTTCCTCTAACCCTTGCTAGAATAATAAATTCTGTAGATCCACAATCTGGACAATGTCCTAATTTCTTTATTTTTAGCATATTGATTCATGATAACCTCCGTAAAAATTAGTAGTGGTTAGTATCTAGTTGTATTAATTATTCTTTTTTAAAGGTTACTTCTACTACAGAACCCTTGTTATCTACTTTATATAAAAGTATATCCTGCATCTTCTCCATATACTTTATAATGCTTAAAAATCCTCCATATTTTTTTATATCGCTTTTACAATATACATACCTACAGGAGCTGTTTTATCAAAATCAGAAATTTGATAAATATATTGTTGTTGTTGTTTCTCAGCTCTTTCTCCTGTCATATCATAGCTTAATAATAAGAGGGTACACCAAAGTGAAATACCTAATAATATAAGAAAAAAATTATATTTACAATTTGATATTTTTTTGTTTATTACATTTTTTTGCGTAAATAATATGATATCCATGCTCCTACTATTAAAAACCCAAATATTCCAAATAAATATTGTTCAAATAATTTAAATGCTGCTTCAACCATAATTAGCACTCCTTTGTAAAAATAATAGCCGTGTTAATCCTATTATCGAACTTTTTATAAAGTAACTTCTATAGTAGAGCGATTACGATCATCTACTTTTATATAAAAATATATCCTGCATCTTCAGCAACACCCTTGTATTTTTTTCAAAAATCATTGTTATTTTTCATATTTTTTATGATATACATACCTGCAGGAGCTGTTCTATCAAAGTCAGTTATTTTTATGAATATATTGCTGATGTTGTTGTTCTTTCATGTTTTTCTAATTTTATTTCTCCTGCATATGAAAAGCTTATAAGCATACTTACTAGTAATATAATAATCCATATAAAGAGATATATTTTACGATTATCAACTTCATTATAAGATGTATCATCATCATAATTTACAAAAACAAACTAAAGAAATAATGAACATTATAAATATAAAAATCGTAATCCACATAATGTAAGTAGTAATAAACTTACCGATTTCAACTATAATAGTTTCCATAATAACCTCCTAAGGTAATAAAAAATATATAAGAGAGCTACCTCCTACATATATAATAACATAAAAAAACAACATAATTACAATATTTTTTTACAACAAAAAAACGGCTACTATAACAGTAACCGTTCTACCTACTTTTTCATTTTATATGAAACTTATTTTGATTTTTTTCAAATATGACTTCAATAGCATTTTTATCATTAGTATTAACAGATACAATCTTATAACCTGCTTTAATTCCTGTAGTTTGATATGTATGGAAATCATCAGTTGTTTTATAAATCTTAATCACCTGAGTACCAATTAATGCCGATGAATCAAAAATTATTAATACGTTGTTCGTATGTTGATTTATTCCATGATTATTAGTAAATACTATGGAATAAAAATATAGATATAAAAAGACATGCCATAATAGATATAAAAAAATTATTATGGAAATTTTTCCATAAACACAAACCAACCTTTTTCAAATCGATCATGCCATTTTTCATATACAACTCTTTTCAGATTCAGATTTAGAAGTCTCAGCCATACAAAAATGATATATCTCTAAATTTAATACAACATATTGAAATAATTAACATTGTAGCTAAAAAAACCTATAATCCACCAACTATAAGTAGTAATAAACTTAGCAACTTCATCTACAATAGTTTCCATAATAACCTCCTGAGAATAAAAAAACATATGGGAGAGCTACCTCCTACATATATAATAACATAAAAAAACAACATAATTACAATAGTAAAAAAATAAAACGGCTACTATAATAGTAACCGTTCTACTTATTTTTATTTTGTTATATACACATATAAATGATACCCATAGAATATTAAAAATCATAAGGATATATACAGGAAGCATTAATCTTAAATGTTTCCTATGTAATTGTTGTTCATAACTATTGTTTTTTTCAATATCTGGATCTGATTCTCCTCTTTCACGCAAAAACATCTTCAATAACGCTCTTTTTGAATTAATTCTTTTTAAAAATTTCTACTTCTTTTTTTATAAACAATAAAAGCTACTTATTAAAAACAAGTAATGGAGCGAAAGTTATCACACCATGCCACCATATTTGATATTTATAAAAAACATAACGGAAACATTAATATCCAATACACTATTTCTGCATAGAGAGCAATTTTTCATAAACCATATATAGCGTATATTAGCTAAAATATCTGGAGTAAATTCTGTCTTGTTATTCTGACATATATTATTCATCTTTTGAAGATTCCTTCCTTTTTAATGGCTTTTTTTCTAGTGAAATATAGATATAAATATCCAAAACCAGCAAACCCAATAATAAATAGGGTTTACAAATAATCTAGATTTCATAAATCCCATTAATACAAATACTATCAAAAACTAATATGTACCAAATCTTAGCATATTTGATAAATAAAAGCTTTATAAAAAGTCAGCTCTCTTAACAAAGTAATTCTTAATAGCATTTACTGCTTTTTCTCTTTTTGTAAATACCAATTACTGTAATCAAAATCACGTTTTTCAAATTTCATAATCCCACCTCAAAGTATAGGTGCATAGTCAAAGTGTTCAAGTGCATTAAGATTAATGATTTTTTTCTTAGCTTTTCTGAATCAACATTTTTTTAAACGTAACAGATTTTATTTGTTTCTCAGCAGTATAACCGATATGATCCGTTATACAAATTGAAGAATCAAATACATGTATTTCATCTAATACATCATTAAATACACTAAACGCCACTTCATCTAATGGGTTTTTAAAATTAATAGTGTCCTGTTGATGTAATAATTCTAGAATGATATAGCTTTTAAATGCATTAATTATAGTATCTATTGTATGTTTTTTTCTGCTTTATATTTTCTACTCATAATTATCAAAGAAACAATCAAACAAATACACACACATACTGCCGTAATATTATATCCCAATTGGTTTAAAATAAATCCTGCGACAATGCTTCCAAAGATAGTAATTAGCAATATACAAAAAAATCACGATTAAAGCTTATTAGATTCTATTTTTATTTCTTCTAAATTATCTACATAACTACCAAGACTTTTTTTAATATTTTTTTGATTCCTGAAAACATCAAACATAATACTGTCTTTATTATTATTATTCATATATACAACCTCTCATTATTTTTTTATCAACAGCCATTACTTGTTCAAGATATACAGATAAACAAGCAGTCAAAAATTTAGCAACAGATAGATTACATTGTATAGCATGATTATATAGCCACTTATATTCATCACCGCTTATAGAGGCACTAATAGTCGCATTAAGCTCTTTATTTGTAATATATAGCTCTTTTATATTATTTTTAATCCATTTATGATCCTTACTAACTTGCTCTTGCAGGAATGTAATCATTTTATGGAATATATTTTTTTCTTTCATAAGCATTTAGATCGGCTAATTGATTAAACATAGTTCTGTTAATGATTAATCGACAATTATTAGCACTTTTATATAATTTTTTTCCCATGAAAAATTTTCAAATTCTTGTATTGTCATATATACCTCATTTTTATAATTTACTTAAACCAAAATAAACGTTACCAACTACAATTAAAAATAATAATCCAAAACATCAATAAAAAAACATACCTGCTGTTATAATTCTTACTAATACGGTTTCTTACGCATACTATTCATTAACGGCTTTAATAATAATACAATTAGAGGTTGAGGCAACGCAACCACATACCAATAAACACTACCTATAAAGCCTATGTCACGCAAATACAGAATAAAGTTTTTGCATTATATCTGATGTAACAATAGCAATTGATATACCAATAACTATCAATGATCCTAACATTATTAACTGTTCTTTAGCATCAGCATAAATAAAGATCATTACAAATACAACACCAAGCAAGAATATAGGTATTAATCCTAATGAAAGAGTAATCGATTCCATACTACACCTTTTTAATCCTTTTCTAATATCAATAAATTTTTATATTTTTTTATGTTACCATATTATGTTACCACATACAATACTAATAAAAAAATAACTGCCATAAAGACAGTTATTTTTTTACTATTCATAATATAATCTGAAATAGAGTAAATTTTTGCTTCATCAGTAAATACTACATAAGATTTTTTTGTCATATCCATACCGTTTTTCCCAATCATTATATACTTTTAGATAACTCCTTACCTAACTCTTCAATATGCACCTCTTTTTATTTGATTCCAATCAAATTGTCGCATATAATCTGATGAGATATCATACATAACTTGTGGCAAATTATACATTATTACCTCGTCCATAGCATGTCTACCAGATAATTCATGAACTAAAAAAAGTGGATTAACTATTCCTATACTATCTGTAATAGAATTTTTATCTTCAACATCATTAAGATAGTCTTGAATCGCATCTTTCAATACTATCTTTTGGTAAACCAATTTTTCCGTTACTACACCAACAAAAACTTATTTTTCATCTCTTTTTAACAAATGGATCACCTCTATAAAAGTATATTGAACTAATTATTTTTATATAATCTGAAATAGAGTAAATTTTTGTTTCTTCAATAAATACTATATAAGATTTATTGTCATATCCATACCGCTTTTTCCCAATCATTATATACTTTTAGATAACTCCTTACCTAACTCTTCAATATGTTTAGAGTCCATAGGGTGGAATATAACATCTTGCCACATGTTGTTCAGTATTATCAAACATTATATCAGGAAAAGTATATAGCAAATTCTCAACAGTACAACTTCCAGATAATTCAGGAACAAAAAAATGAGGGTTATTTATTTCTACACTATCTAAACTATAATTGTTTTTTTAGCCTCATCAATATATTCTTGAATAGCCTCTTCAAGGCTATCCTTCAGCTTACTTACTTCATCATTAACAATATAACAAAACTTATTTTCATCTTTTACTAACATGTTTGTTCCTCTTTAAGTTCGTTTAAAAGTTCACATTCAGTAATATTTCTATCTTCTAATTCTTTGTGTAATATTTGCCATTGCTTTTTATATGCTTTTCTATGTTTGTACAATACACGCATAGAAGGAAGATTATATTTTTTTATAATACCAATGTTCACCAACAATATATGATAATGCAATTAAAATCATCAGAAATACATTGATAGGAGTTACAACTCTTGATGCAATTACTAATAAAACGCAGGTCACAAGCATAAACAAGGCATTAATTAATTGAATAGTAGTTTTATTTTCACAATATAATTTTGTAATCATATTGTTTACCATAAATGGTATGTACTAAATATTCTTCTATTGTTTGAGGGTATATTACCTAATTCTTTACTTAAATCTTCCATAATCTTTAGTACCTTTACCTTCTTCTTTTGAATCAGTATATGGCTTAACATATCCTTGTGATTTTTGCCATTTCTTGTGATTTCAATTGCTCTTGTTTAGTTTCCATATTTTTATATTTTTCCATTTAAAATTTCTTTATTTACATTCATAACTTTAAATGAGTATTCTTTTTTTCTCATTCAAATTTTTGTACAGCTTGATCGTAAATAGCTCGTTGATCTGGATATTCAATAAATCTAGATAATTTAATACAGGAATCTTTATCAATAGGTGCCTGTTTTTAATTCTTTTTCTACAAATTGAATCAAAACCTCTTGATTATTAGTTGGTTTATCCGAATCAGAAATAAATTGCATATCATGTAAATTTTTCTTTAAAACTACGGTTTTTACCATATTCTACATAAGAAAAACCAATCGCTTTTTCAAATTTATCTTGGACTTTATGAATTTTATCCTTTAGATATTCTAAAGGACTACCATGTTTTTCGTTTATCTCTTGTTCAATACGTTTTTCATCATCTTCTGAGCGAATAACACCTGCATCATCTTTTTCACTTATATAATAATAGATTGCCATTAATCGTTGGCGTTTCTCCTCCATATAGTGAATTGGATCATATCCACTCTTACAACCTTCTACAAACGCTGTAAATGGATCTTGTTTTGAAAGTCCTATTAAACCTGTTCCTTCCCTTTCGTTAGCGAATTTACGGTCTATTTCTTTCATTCGCTCACCAAGGTCTTTATTTTTTGATTGTTCTTGTTCTTTTTCTTGTTCAATTACAGGTGACATACGCCCTGCTCTAATTTCTTCTGTTAATTTACTGTTTAAACCATGTAAATCGTTCTTAGAGCTTACAATTCTTATATCTTCAAACGATTTAGCTTTTTCTATATTTTGTTTCGTGAGTTCTGCCATATTTTTATAGTCAAAATCTAGAGTGCTTTCTTTTAATTCTGACATATCTTTTTATAAAAGCTCTACAAATTCTTTATTATCAACTTTACGCTCAAATTTTGTTTCAATTGCTTCTAAAATCGTTTTAGCAGTATCATAAGACTCTTGATTCTCAAAAGAAACACCTAATATTTCTCTTGATTTCTCCTGAACCTCCATTCGGTTATCTATTTGTTGAATTGATTCATCTGACATGATAATTCTCCTTATCTAGTTCGATTTTGATATGCTCTTAATTGCTCTAATTTTTTTAACTGTAGTAATTTAAGTAGCTGTTCTTTTTTTGCCCTATCTGGGTCTACAGTTGGAGGTGTATACTTACTTCCATATGAGCTAATATAGCCTCCAATTGTACTATATTCATTTTGAACTGAACTTACATAATCAGCTGTATAACTTGGTACATACGTTGAAACATTGCCAGGTCCTGCATTATAGGCAGCCAACGCTAAATTATAGTCACCACCATATGTATCAAGCATTTCACGGATATATTTTGCTCCACCTTCTATATTGCCTTCTATAGTAGAAGAATCAACACCAAGACCACTAGCCGTATCAGGCATCAGTTGTGCAATCCCTCTAGCTCCTGCAGAGCTAACAGCATTATTATTAAATTTACTTTCTATACTAAACACAGAAGCTAAGAAACGTGGATCAATATTATATTTTACCCCTTTATCCTCTATAACTGATCCGATATAATCAGCCTGTTCTGGATTGTATTGTCTAATATAATCAGAAATGGGTTGAGCATTACCAATTGTAGGAATAACTGTAATTGTAGCTACCAACATATATTTTACTAAACCTTGTACATTCATATATATACCCTCTCTATATTGACTTACTATCATATATTTAATATGATAAACATGTTCTTTGTTTCGACAAAGAATACACCAAAAGCGAAAAAGCTACTCTTATGAGTGGCTTTTTTTGTTTTATATAACACTATTCCTGTTTACTATTTACAACTGGATCGATTGTAGATACTAAATCAATAGAGTTATTAATTAATGCTATATTATTACGAATAAACTCAATAGCTTCACTCAAGGCTTGTCGTTTAGCCTTTATTTCATCAAGTCTTTGACTTTCTGATTTAGCACTATCATTACAAATATCTGCAACAATACTATTGTAATTAATAAGACTATCTACATTTTTTTGTAGATTTGATTTAGCCTCAGTCATAATAGCATACACATCTTGAATGGATTTACGTTTATCAGTAATAGCCTGTTCTAACTTTCGTTCTCGTTCTTCTTTTTCTTGTTTTCGTTTTTCTTGTAAATCAAAAGCATCATTAAGAACTTCTTCAATGGCTTTTGGCAATAATTCATCAATCTTAGATCTTACCGTTTTAATAATGTTTTTATTAATTCTACGGTTTTCATTATTAGCATCAGCTTGTTCTAATTCTTTTAATTCTTTTCTAGCATCTTCAACAGCATTTTTAATGGCATCAATACCTGAATGTTCATTAGCCGTAATAAAAGTTTGTAATTCACGCATTTTATTTTTGCGTTCTACTACAACTTCTTCCGAATCTAAATTTTCATCTGAATCATCATTCTTAGTATCTGTACTAATTTCTTGTTTTTCTTCTACTTTTTCTTGTGCCTCTTGTGGTTCTACTATTTCTTGATGTACATTCTGGTTTTCCTGTTCTTTATTTCTAACATCATCAGGTGCCTCTCCGTCATAATCATCATCAACTGGTTTATTACCTCTAAAATCCATATCATCATCAAAAGGTCTTGTATATTCCATATAACATAATCCTTTCTAATTAGCCCCTACTAAATATAGGGGCTATTTTTTATCGTGTCATACCTTTCTGTTTTTCAAGTTTATTAATATAACGCCCAATTTGATCTCGTGAAGCAATAATATGTTTCATTTGATTTTCGCTAACACTCTTACCATTGGCAAACTTACTATCTCGAATTGTATTTTTAATTCTCTCTACCGTAATTTTTGCATAATCTAAATCATGTTTTGTACGTTCAAAGAAATCTTCACGCCCACCATTTTTATTATCCATAATTTTGCCCCATTCGCCTTGGGATAGATAAGTATTATTTTGTCTATCAAATTGTAATTGATCAACAAAGGTCGCTAGTACTTTTGCTTGTTTAACACTACATTCTTTTCCATTATTAAACTTATGATATTGAAGCGTATTATTAGCATGTCGAATCCATAACTCTTTATCTTTAGGTTCCATAGCATTAATTCTAGCTTCTATTTCTTTTCTATTTTGGCAAATTTCATCAAATTATCTTTAGATATGTAATGTTTCTTGTCAGGAATACGGCTTATAACAACAGGCTCTTGATACCCACCAGTCTTTATCCAAGTAGCAGTCTCTTTTTCTATAGTGCGTTGTATCTTATCATAATCAACGCCTCTAGCTTTCGCTATTTCAGCAATTCTTGCCTGCCGTCCTTCTACAGTATTATATTGTGTAACGTCATTCCTAACTTCTACAGAGACAGATTGTGCAATTCCATTTTTAGATTTTTCTGGCATTGGTGGTGGTGTTGCATAAGATAAATTATCTCGAGTCTTAATTTCTTCTAATGTAAGGTCAGTTAGCTCTTGTTGATTAGATAAAACTTTATTTATTTCTCTATCAAACTCTGAAACAACCTTGTTATTACTGTCAAGATTATATTCTTTATCTAAATCATTTGAATACTTATATTTACCATTAACATATTTCATAACATTAATATAAATATTATTTTTCAATTAACATTGCATCTAATTTTTCAAAGAGACTCATAGAAACTATTTGGTAATACGTCTAATTTACTTCTTGTTTTTTTATATCCTCAATAGAATGTACTAAGTTTGGTTTGTTTTTTTATAACTAAACTCAGAACTAAATGTATAATTATCTATTGTTAATCTATTACTATCTGCTAACGTCAAAAAACTCTTTATCAAATGCTCTGTTACTTAATTTAGCAATATGAATATTTTCAGCTCTATCTGATAAGTATTTTAATAATGAGCTACTTACTAAAAGCATGATCGTTCTCACTAGCTAATTCCACTTCCAACTCTTTTGCCAACTGTTCAATTGATTGATAAAAGTTATCTGGTAATACATCTAATTCCAATTTCTTTTTTAAAAAATCAGAAAACCCAGTAATATACTGTGCATATTTATTGCTAAAATCTTTACTAAATGTATAGTTGTCAATAGAAAATCTATATCCTTCTAATGTTCCATGTTCATTTATATACCCCAACATAGAATTTTCCATTGTTTTAGTAGCAATAAATAATTCTGGGGTGTCAAATAAATAATCGGTAACCAAGCTTTTGACTTGTTTGCCCCCACCATAATAATATGACTCACGACTTTTATAGTGTTCACCCAAACGCCCCCAATCTTCATACCAATCAGAATCCGCTTCTTTCATAAATTCGGCATGATAAAGATCTATAAATAGATCAGTTACATTAGATTCAACAGCTTCATAATATGATATAGGTAATTTATCTATATTATGTTTACTTTTAAAATCCTCAGTATACATTTTAACCAATTCAAAAAAATATTCATTATTACCATGAAGCCAATCCTCTTCACTATTAGTAATAAAAATTTCTAGATGAATTTACATCATACGGTATGTTAAAACGTGCTAAATTTTCACGACTATAATCATCATATGATATTTCAGGTAATGTTGGTCCTATAAATTTTTGAACTAACATTTTCAGAAAAATACATAATCATCAAGTTTAAACTGGTTAGATTCATCATTAATATTTATGTTCTGCTCTTTAGTAATATTATTTTTCTTGTTCTTGTTGCATACGCTCTTTACCTAAAGCGTAAATGTTTTGCTCAATGTAATCTACAATTTTAGATGCATTTGTCATTGCTAAATCTAATGCATTTGGATTACTTTCAATCGCATCTGCCCAAGACTTTAAATACACAGCATGGTTATTTAATCGTTTTTCTGTCATAGGCAAACCATATTTTTCAGATAACATGGCGGATGCAAATTCAGCATTTAACTCTTCAAGAGCATATTCTTCAAGTTTTCCAAAATTTTTACCTAATTCTCGATTTAAACGATCTTCATGTCCTGTAGAATGTGCAATCTCATGTAAAGCCGTTGCATAAAAGGCTTCATTCGATAAAAAATAATCTCGTCTTGTAAGATGAATTGTATCTTCACCAAGAGAATAATAATTTTTACCGCCTCCGTCATATACAATAGGAGCTTCTGAACCAACAAGAATGGTTTCACAATTTTCATGAATTTCTGTTTTAGTTAGTTGTTTTTCATCAACAAGCGGTGGAAAATTTTCACAACATTCTGCACTAAAAATATTAGTAGGTTTATTAATCCAAATATCACGCTTATCGCCAATAAGCATTTGAGCTCTACTTGGATTTTTCTTTTCGATTCGCTTAATTTCCTCTTCCCATTCTGGAGTACCATATTCAAAACGCTTATTATATTCAATTCGTGCAATAGCTTTTGTACCTTTACGAATACGAATTTCAGGATCGTCTTTAGGTCGTTTAGCATTCATATTTTGAATACCTGACATAGTTACAAATCTTGGATCATTACCTGTCCAATTAGCAAACGCCAATCTTTCATTTCGTTCACTTTGAACAGCCTTAAATTCTTCAACCTCTCTTGGAGTTAAGTTACTTTTTTGACTTAACGCATTAAAACGCTCTTCATTATGAGTTGCGTTAGCTTTCAGCTCAGCATTTCGAATCACACGCAACCGATTACCGATTGCAATTCTAAATATATTACCGCCTTTATATGTAGTTCCTGTAATGGTGTTACGATAATTTGGATTAAGCTTAATCATTTCATCAGACCATGGGGCTAATTTTTTATCACCATTACTAGCATCACGAAGCATATCAACTAATATTGTTGCAACCTCTTTACGATCATCTCTATAGTTATATGGTTTTTGATGAATCTTACCACCTGTGCGTTTAGATTCGCCAGTTTCTAAATCAATTTGACCTTTAATAGCCATATATACACCCCCTTATTCTATAGTTACATCAATATCATCTAAAATTGCCTCTTCAATGGTGAACACTTCACCCTCTTCTGCCTGCTCCAGAGCTTCAAATTGTTCATCACTTTCATATGTAGGTAAATCTAAAATATTAATACCGCCGATTTCTGCATAATATTTTGTACCTTTAATAATCATAAGTAATTCCTCCTCTATTCATTATTTAAATGCATCTTTTACTGTATTTTTTTTCTTATACTCGTTCCAATCCTTAGATTTAATTACATGTTTACAATTTGGATAATTACCGCAACCATAATAGAAACCAAATTGACCGTGTTTTTCTATAATATTTCCACCACATTGATCGCACTTGATATACATAGGATTCTTTTTAGAATCACATGGTAATTGTTTTTTGCAAGCCTCATTATCACAACGATAATATGTGATTTCATCACCATTATCATATTTCCAATGTTTGCGTTTTAATATGCCTGTTTTACATACAGGACAAGTAAAACCTTGAGCCTTTACATTACTACTTAACGTATCACTTGTAGCTAACAAGGACTTAATGTAAGTAGCTACATTTTGAAGTACTTCCTGTTGTTGTAGTTCTCCACTTTGCACTTTATCTAATTCCAATTCCATAAGTGCTGTATATTCAGCATTTTGGAATTCTTTTGGGAACATTGGGAACATATCAATCGCAAGTTGCGTTGGTACTAAATTTTTCTTCTGTAACGCTACATAATTATCTTTAATAAGTTGATCTACAATGTCAGAACGTGTTGCAGGTGTGCCAATCCCTTTTACCTCTTTTAGCTTTTTAGCCAATTCTGGATCAGGACTTGTAATATTTGTCATAGCTTGAATAATCGACCCTGCTGTATAGCGTTTTGGTGGTTTAGTTTTGCCTTCATTTACATAACAAGCATCTGCCATGTAAATTTTACCTTCTTCTAATACAAAAGAACCTGTAATTTCTTTTTCTTCTGTATCAGTTTCTTCTTTATCAGTAACAGACGATGAAGAAAGTTGTTTATACCCTTCTTTAACAACATTCTTTACATTTAAAGTCAATGTAATATCATCATTAACTTTAAACGTAGCCGTTGTCTTATCATAGGTGAATGGATCCATGAACATAGATACATATTTTTCTGCAATAATCTTATATACAGCTAATTCTTGTTCACTAATTTCTGTTAAAGGTTTAGTAGTTGGAATGATTGCATGGTGAGCTGTAATTTTCTTGTCATTAAAAGGTATTGGTTTTTCAATCACACCTTTCTCTGGTGGTACAATCGCTACATCAAATAAGTTAGCTTGTGCTAAATGATCTAAAATAACATAGCAGTCATTTAACTGTCCTTCTGGTAGATATTTACAATCAGAACGTGGATACGTTGTCAATTTCTTTTCATAGAGTGATTGTAGTATTTTTGCTGTTTCTTTTGGAGTTAAGCCCAATCGCTTATTAACTTCTGTTTGAAGCGTGTCCATGTTGTAAAGTTCTTTAATCTTTTCTTCAACACGTTTTTCTTCTAATGTAATAAGTTCACAAGGTTTATGTTCAATCTGTTTTTGAATGGCTTCCGCCTCTTCTTTAGTATCAAATTTCTTAGGATATGATACTTGTACTGGTTTATCACCACCTAAATTCATCGTAGGACGTAACGACCAAATAGGTTTTACAACAAAGTTCTGAATTTCTAATTCACGATTAATAATCATAGATAAAACAGGAGTTTTAACACGACCAATGCGAATAACTTCTGTAAAGTTTTTCTCACGTCCAACTGATGTTATTAATCGTGTTAAATTCATACCAATTAGCCAATCAATGTATGCTCGAGCATCACCTGCAAGAGATAACCCTTTAAACTTTTGATTATCTGTCATACTACCCAATGCTTCACTAATAGATTTATCATCAAGAGCGTTTAAAAGGAGGCGTTTTACCTTTGCAGTTGCTTTACATAGCATTAATACTTCATCAACCAAAACTTGACCTTCTCTATCTGGGTCTCCGCAATGAATGATAGTTGTTGCATCTTTAATAAGTGCTTTTAACTTATTAAATTGAGCCGATGCCTCTTTATAGACAGATTTTTTAAATCGAAATTGTTCAGGAATAATCGGCAATGTTGATCTATTCCATGATTTCCATTTTTCATCATAAGTAGAGGGCTTTTCTAAATATACTAAATGCCCAAAACACCAAGAAATAGCAATTTTTTGTTTAGCATCAAAATACCCTTTTTTATCTTCCATAGGCTTAAAACTAGCACCATTTTTATTAAAATAATCTACTAGCCCTCTAGCTACAGAAGGTTTTTCAGTAATATACAGCTCCATAGTTCCTCCTTATATAACAAAGAATTAACACCAATCTTGATCGTCAACACGGTCAAACGCATGGGCTTGACTCATTTTTTGAGTATGTCCAGTAGGTTTAAGTGCATTTGATAAATCTCTTAATACATGATTACCAATAGCTTTTGTATGCGTTGTTACACCTCTTCTATTGATATCTTTATAAAGTTGTTTTTGTGTTGTTTTTATTTTTTCTTTTCGTTGCTGAATAGTTGTCATCTTAGCCTGTTTAACAAGGTCTTTAATATTAGGCGGTGTATACCGTTCATATACAAGTTTAATTTCTTGTTTCATAGCTAATATATCGTTATCAACGCTTGTTGTCGGTTTCCCTTCACGCAATAAATAATTACGTAGATACTCTTTCGATTTGAGTATTTTTTGATATTTAAACAAAGCTCCTCCAGATGCCTTATTAATGATTCGATCTTTATAATAAGCATCTGGTTTTTCTGCATCAATTTTGATTTTCTTTAATCGATTTAAAACAGTTTGATTTACAACACTTTCAAGCATTGTATGCTTATCTTTTATATTGTGTTGTTTAGTCAAAATATCTCGTTTTTTAGGAACCGCCTGCAACTGTTCTTCTGTCATTTGCTTAGTAAGTGTTGTCATTAAGCTATTAATTTTAAGTTGAGCAAATTTTAATCTATGTAATTCATAACCACGTTCTTGCTGACGTTTAGAAATAGCATCACTATAACGATCTTTAATTTCAGACAAGAATTGATTTCTCTGTGCAATAACAGAATCATTTCTTCTAGTCATAGCATCTTTTATATCATCAGAAGATAGCATTTTCTTTACATCACGATTTAGTTTAACTAGCGTATTTTTAACCATATAATAATCACCCATACTAGCTTTATTGATTAATTGTTCAACATAATAGCGTGTGGTAAATGGTTCAAGCTTATTATATTTTTCAATACGCTTATCACGTTGTTCTTTTGCTTGTTGTTCTATAGCAGGCGTTAAATATTGTTTTCTGATTTCATCAATTCGATTTTGAATTGCTTTAATTTCAGAAGATAAGGCTGTGGTATCTTCACCTTTTTCACGCTGATATTTTAACAAGCTATATCTACTACGTAATTTTTCAGTTTGTTCTTTTAATACGTTGTTATTTTGCTTATTAATTAAAGCATTTTGATACACTTCAATAGATCTAGGGGCATACTTAGCTTGTTCAGTTTTCGCTTCATCATGCTTTCGTTGTGCCTCTTTTTGTATATCAGGAGTCCAATACGCTTCATAAATAGAACGAAGCATCAAACTGCCTTGTTGTACCATATGTAACTGCTCCTTAATTGGCAACCTTAAGATATGTTCAGCTACATAAATACGATTATTGGCGTTATCTAATTCACGACTATAATTAGATAATTCTTCTTGATCCACAGAAGATAATACCGCCATAATATCATCTTCTTCTGGTATGGATCTAAGTTCTCCTTCATGTTTAATCAGGGCATCATGTTGGAGTTGTAAATCTGCAAGTAATAACGGTTTATCCTTAACATTTGTTAAAAAGTTTTCTTGTTCTTTTAATTCAGCATCATACGCTAACATTCTTGTAAGTTCACTAGGCGGTTCTACACCTTTTGGTACATGAATTTGTTGCGTTTTAATTAATTTATTAGCAAAGAAATCAACAGGATTTTTCGCTACACGAATAAGGTTTTTAGCCTCTTTAGATACAACGTGGAACATATAATCTCTATGTTCCTGCATAGGCTCTTTTGTTTTATCCATATCAGCAATTTTTTCTTCAAGAATGCGGTTTAATATACGCTCTCGTTCAGCAGATATTCGCTCTTCAATAATTGCTGGAACACCTGTTATTTCTTCTGTTGCAGAATTAATAATTTTCGTCATTACATTAACATACCGATGAAATGTTTTTCTCGGAATGTAAGGTAATACATTATCTGGAAGGTCTTGCCCTTCGACTTTACCAGATTTATAAAGTTCTTGTTTTTGAGCTTTTAAGCTTTTAGCAGAAATTTCTTTATTGATACCATTTTCTTTGTACTTTTCATTAATTACATCAGCTACAATTTCTCTAACCTCATAATATTTAGAAGTACTTCTATTTCCTGCCCAAGAACGATCTTTAGACGCACCGCCAATGATTTCACCATTACGGCTACGACCCTTTTGCTTAAAGTATTCTTCTTTAGAAAAATCTTCAATTCGTTTTTCATTCAATCGTTCAGAAAAAACAATATGAACATGAGGATTTTTAATCCCATGAATTTTGCTATCTACTTCATGGATAGCATAGGAATATGGATTATTTGGTATAACTTCATCAATAAAGCGTTCAACAATATCTATCTGATCCTCAATAGATAATTCGTTAGGTAATGCAAATTCAATTTCACGATAAGAACGTACATCATTAACAGCTACATTTTCCCAAAACTCACGAGCATTTGTTGCCCATTTTGGCATATTACCACTTTTAGTTGTTACCAACTCATCGCTACGATGATTATATTTACCTTCTCGATTAATATAATCAAGATGTGGCATAGTTTTATTGCTATATCCAATATTGATAGTGCAATGATATGTAGCCATTTGCATTACCCTCCTTTCATTTTTTGTTCATTTTTAACGCTTTATTTTTTTGTGCTTTTTGCACATTTTTACCAAAATGCGGTACGCATTTTCTAACTTGCTGAACAGCAAGCCCACGACAAGTCTGAATTTTATAGATAAATCCTAGATTTAGATATAAAATTTTGACTTATGTAAGTGGGCATTCCTAGTTTTTTAAAAATCTGGTCTAAAGCCAGATTTTATCTACCGCGACAAGGTCGCGTTTTAAAATTCCCACTAAGACTTCCAGTCTTATTTGTAATTTTACATTCTAATTCTATCATTTAACACAGTAATTGTCTATTGTTTTCTGTGGGGGGAAATGATATAATCTAATCATAAATAAAACTGGATTTTGACAAGGAGGGTTTTAATGTCAAAAAATGAAAATCAAACTATTGCATCGAATATCGGTCGTGGACCAGATATTAATGCAAACATTAACGTAGCCCAATCTATACAGATTCAAAAATGGCAACGGATCGCTTTTGCATCTGCTGTAATTAGTCTTGTATCTGTTATTGGTTTAGTTTATGTTTCTACACGTTCTACTTTTATCCCTTATTTAGTTCAAGTTGATGAACAAACAGGTTACGTTAAATCACTTGGTTCATTAGAAGAAACTTCTATGAAACCAACTGATAGTATCAAGGGATATTTTCTTTCTCGCTTTGTTGAAGGTATTCGTTCTATCCCTGCTGACAAAAAAGTATTAAACGAAAACTTTAATAGAACAGCCCATATGTTTACAGAGGAATCTGCAAACAAATACAAAGAATTATACCTACCAACTATCAAAAAAAATATAGAAGAAGGTAAACGGAATTACGTTAAAATTTTATCTGTAACTGCCGTTCCAGATTCTAAAGATTCTTATTCTGTAAGGTGGCAAGAAGAAACAACATCTGGTGGACAAGGTAAACCAATCGTAAGAGCATATTCAGGTGTATTTACTTTAAAACAAGAAAGCGTATCAGATAAAGAATTACTTGTATCAAACCCTATGGGATTATTCGTTAAAGATTTCCAAATTTCTGATGAAGGGATAGTTGATGAAAAAGCTTCTGTATCTAAAGAGCCAACACCTCAACCTACCCCACAACCACAACAAACAAATCCACAACAAAATACACAAACACAACAATCAACAACTCAACAACATCAACATTAAGGAGATAGATCATGAATATAAAAGTTAAAACATCATTACTAGTAGCAATGATTGCTACTAGCACAATGACATTTAGTCCAGTTTTCGCAGAAGAAGGAGTTGTATATTACCCTACTTATACAGATCAGACAGCTCATGTATATACATATAATCCTTGGACACAATTTGAAATTAATACACAAGTTGGTCGTGTTACAGATATTCAACTTCGTGGAGATGAAGTTGTACAAAAAATCGCAACTGGCGATAATGTAAGATTTAAAGTTGATAAAGATATGGTCGCAGGTATACAACATGTATATGTAAAACCTGTAACCAATAATTTAAAAACAAACTTTATCATTAATACTAATCAACGTGTATATCGGTTAATTGTAAATTCAACAAGAGATGATGGTGAGTATGTCATTCTTTGGGAATACCCAGAACTAGACAAACAAGATAGAATGCGTCAAGAAGAAGAAGAGCGTTCTAGATTAGTTGCATTTAACAATAAGTTAAATCAACTAAGTAATACTAAATTCACTCAAACTTATACTATGAAAGCTCATAATGTAAATGAAGAATATGTTCCAACTAAAAATCTTTGATGATGGAACAAAAAAACATATATTGAATTACGCAGGAAAAATAAAAATAACTTCCCAACTTTCTATCAAATTGACGATGCTAACAAAGCACAATTATTAAATTATCGTCTAAAAGGTGAATTTATTGAAATTGATAAAGTCGGTCAAAAATTCAAAAATCCAATTCAGTAAAAAAATTCTTGGATTGAAGTTAAACGAAAAACAGAAAATAAAAAAAGCTGATAATGGAAAAAAATTAATAAACAATTAAATAACAAACCTGTAGATGTTGTTGAACTTGCAAAAACACTAACTAATACACCAAATACCGTAGCTGTACAAGAAAATTACACACCACTCAAAGAGCGAATGTATCGAACTAATTTAAACACTATGGCTGAACTTAATCAGGCTTCTATGAAACCTGATACTAAAGAAATCGATCAACAAATCGCTCAATTACAAGCGGATTTAGGTATCGGCAGTCAAAGTAAAGCAACACCAACGCAAAAAACAAAGGACGAACAAGAAGCCCAAGATATCCAAATTAAAATTAATCGGATTCAAGAAGGTACAAAATAACCGTCCTCTTCCCCACTTTTAATTCGCCCCAAGGCGAAATCATTAATAAATTAATACATGTAATAAACTATCCTAGCTTATTACATGTATAGCAATTTATTAATCTTATAGTTTTAACACGTTATCAGTATTAAGGAGAAATACTATGGCAGATACTAAACTTGATTTGGAACCTACCCCAGAGGAACCCAAAAAATTAAATAAAAAGGTAGTCGGTGTTGTTATCGCTATTCTTATTGTCGGTATTGGTTATTTATGGTTTGGTGGCGATTCCCAAGAATCAAAACCAACGACTAGAACGGAAGAATCTGTAAATAAAAATAAAATAACAGCTGATGATAAAGCTAATCGCTTAGCAAATGATGAAAAGTTTCAAGAAGAACATGATCATAATCATAATCATGATCATAGTCATCAATTAACACCACAACCTACCCCACAATCTCAACCACAACAGCAACAAATAAGTCCAGAACAACAAGCAGAAATGCAAAGACGCTCTGCAGAATTAGCTAAAAAAGCCCAAGAGCAAGCACAAGCTGAACAAGCTGAAAAGCAAGCCAACAATTCAGACATTTTCTTTAGTTTCAGTAGCAATAAAGGATCTAATGCTCCAGAACAAGAAGGAACTAGAACTTTATCTGATATGTGGAGAGAAAGCACAGGTCAATCTTCTAATGGATCCGCAAACGGAAGTTATAACAACTCTGTAAACAATAACTACAATAACAACACTAATGACGGTTACATTACTGTTGTTGGTTCTCAACGATAGGAAGGAATATACTATGAAACTAAAGAAAACATTACTTATAGCAATGCTTGCTATTGCTACTTCTTCTATGGCATTCGCATCAGATACAACAAATTATTATGGCGGTCAAAATACTTATGATCGCTACAACGCAAATAGTACAAATAATTTTAGCGGTCAAGCTAAAGCTGATGAAGTATTACAAGCAGGTACCGTTATTCCTGCTACATTAATCACAAGAGTGACATCAGATAATAGTAATAGCGTTGTAACAGCTGTTGTAAGACAAGATGTATATGACAGCGTAACAGGCAATAACGTATTAATTCCTGCAGGTAGCCGTTTAATCGGTGAGCCAATGGGTATGAATGGCGGACGTATTAATATTGCATTCCAACGTGTTATTTTTCCTAATGGTAACTCTGTTATGCTCCCTAACTATGAAGCGATTGACGGACTCGGTCAAACTGGCTTAAAAGATAAATATTCTACGCATAGTTGGGTGAAAACTAGAGCCGTATTGACAGGTGCTATCTTTGCAGGTCTTGCAGGAGCTGCGACTAATAATTCTAGCCATACAAATAATAACAATAATAGCAATAGTGCATATACAGAATCAGTATCTGATTCTGCTTTAAAAAGTGCCATGGCACAAGCTATTAGTGGTATGACCTCTATTGCTACACAAAATAGCAGTTCCGTTCAACCAACAGGAACAGTCCGTGAAGGTTATCAATTTAATGTCATGCTTCATGCAGATATTAGAGTGAAACCATATGTACAATAATTAAAAAGTAGCCACCCTGCATTTAGGGTGGCTACTTCCCCACTTAGTATTAGAAAGGATTTTCATGAGTGTATAACTTTATAATTGGTGGGATTATTACGTGTATGGGCTTTTTTATATCTAATACCATAGCCATTACACTATTAATGAAAAAAACATCAGCCCCACTCACAGAGGGTATGTCAAAAATAGGAATCCTATATACAAATCCATTCGGCTTTATAGATTTGTATATGGAGTTCCATAAACAGGCTCCTAAGATATTTTCTACACCGTTTGACACCTATCTATCAGCTTGTTTCGTTAGCCTCGTTGCAGGGCTTATAATTGCGATTAAAATAGGTACAAATAAAGAACTCACCTCTCATGGTACCGCTAAATGGGCTACGTTATCCGATTTAAGAAAAATGAAATCTATTATGACTCCTAAAGAATCTAATAATTTATCAGGAGTTATTTTAGGAACATGGTATACAGGATTAATTGATTATGAAAAATTTACATAAATTTTTATCCAGTATTAGAAAAACATGTACTCAAATCGGTAAAAAAATATAAGTTTTTTTATCATTCCTAAATATTAATGATAAATCATTTCGCCGTATTTTCATTACTTTCCAAATCCTATTTTTTATAAATCGATATTACATTGTTGATAATAACCCAACACATGTTATTATGATTGCCCCTTCTAGAGCAGGTAAAGGTGTTGGTATTGTTATTCCTACATGCTTACAATGGAAGGGTTCGATGATTGTATCTGATTTAAAACGTGAAAATTTGCGTGAAACAGGTCCATATCGAAAGTATGTACTCGGTCATAATGTAATTGAGTTTGCTCCTACTGATCTACGCCCTACAGCTCGTTTTAACCCATTGAATGAAATTCGTTGGGGTACGCCAGACGAAGATAAAGACGTTGGCAATGTTATTACCTTATTAGTTGGTGCTCCAGAAGGTAAAGATGCCCATTGGAAAGCAAACGCCATTGATATTATTACTGGCGTTGTAGTGCATTTAAAATATGCTCATGCAGTAGAAAATTATAAAAATAACTTAATGCCACACGATGAAGGTTATATTGAAACCAATATGTATCATGTATACGAATTTTTATCTACAGGTGGCTTTGATGAGGACGGAGAAGTTTTCGACGTCAAAGAAAAATGTTTGAGAATTATAAATGAATTTGAACATTTTCCTTGCAATATGTGGGTGCATGGTGAAACATCAGAACAACCAATGATTCGCCGTAGAATTGATGAATCTAACGTAGATAATATTGCTACAATAACAACAGAATCAGCAAGAACACCTAAATTACACCCAGTTGTTAAAACTAAATTCTCCTCTTTTGTAGCTAAAGAGGGTGGCGAATTTGCAGGTGTATTGTCATCAGCAGTTACAGCATTAATTATGTTTAGTAGTAAAACTATTGTTGAAAACACATGTACATCTGATTTTATTATTGGCGATATTCGTGGCTTATCTAAACCAACAGATTTATTCTTAGTTGTTCCCCCTTCTGATTTGGATCGTGTCAAAAATTTATTCTCCTTTATCTTCCAAATTATCACATCTCGCATTATGGAAGATGAAGCAAAAGCTAAACGTCAACGCCCATGCTTGCTACTCATTGATGAGTGGCCAGCTTTTGGTAAAATGACAGAATTAGTTAGAACTACAGGCTATTCAGCCTCTTATGGATTAAAATTTTTACTCATTGCTCAAGGTATAGACCAAGTATTAGGGGTTTATGATAACGATAAATCTTATATGACTTCAATGCAGACACAAATTTACTTAGAGCCTCGTGACGAAACTACCGCTAAATTCGCATCAGAAGCAATCGGTGATGTAACACTAAAGCAAGAGTCTACATCAACGTCTGGGTGGTTTAGTCGAACTACCGTATCTACCTCTGAAATTGGTCGTAAATTAATTGACCCTGCCGAAGTAAGGCGGTTAGGCAATAATGCTTTAATCTTTATTTCAAATGACGGTAAATCGGTCAATGTAAAATCACCTAAAAATAAATGGTTCCTTAATGATGAAATGATTTGGAGACTTAATACAGGTAAATCGTTAGATCCTCATAATTTAATTGGTTTACGACCTCTTGATATTTATAAAGAACCTATATTTGCTTCTATTCAGTTTTTACAAAAAGAAGAATTTGATAGCATTGAAAAAGATTTTACAAATGAAGGAAAAGATTATACGCGATCAGGTCAAATGACAAATGCCATTAATCTAATTACTGAATTTAAAAATCAACAAGAAGAAAACGAATATACGCCTCTATTTGAAGCCTATATTCGCTTGCAATTCTTATTAAACGAAGCATTTAATACAAGAAATCAGTTAACTAGTGCTGATAAAGGGTATATCCCATACGATACTGATAATGTACACGCTACAATCAATCGGACGGTGTATGGATTAAGAGATAGTATAGATAAAATGCTTGTTTATTTACTACATCGTCAAGGTTTTTTAACAGATAAAACAAAATTAGACGATGAGTATTTTATTAACCATACACTCTATCATGAATTACATGAAAAAGCATATAATTCAGATAGAGCATATAAAGTGTATTTTGATTCTTTAAAATCAATCATTCCTGATGAACCAAAGAATGAAGAAGAAATCGATGCATATAATCAAATGCTTGTAATAAGACGTGATACTATGCTTGCTATCATGGATCGCCGTCAGAAATCAAATGTATTAGAGTTAAATAAGGAGAAATTATCAGCATGACAACAAACGTAAAAGACGACATTCAAGCTTTATTAGAAACGATTGAAAAAGAAAAAGAACGTGAACAAAAAGCAGCGATGCGAAAAAAAGAAAAAATCCGAAAACTAGATGCAAAGTTAAAAACAGCACTAGTAAACGGATTAAAGGAAAAAGGCTATGATTTAGCAACAGATTTAAATGAAATATTAAAACTCATTCCTGCTAAAGTAACGAATAAAACTAGTGAAGAAGAACACCATACTAGTGAGGAATAATGCCTATGATGACAAACGATATAATGCAATCGGAAACACATCATTCATTAGCAATTTCATCTAATATCTTAAATGTTATTAATGATGATGTTGTTATTCAACAACAAATAAAAACAGATGATTTTGATATTGATGCTATATTATACAGAATTGAAGAAAAAATCAAATCAAGAAATTCCTAGAAAGATAGCATCTTTATTAAGAGATTTAGGAGCAAATATATTACGTTATGTATTTGATAAGGACGTCAACGAAATTTACGTCAATGAAGACCATAAATTGCGTATCGATACTATTTATGGCAGAAAAAATACTGGCGATTCTCTAGACGAAAATAAAGTTAGGACTATTTGTACTGCTATTTCTGGTATCAATGATGAAATCCTTAACGAATTACACCCTAAATTATCTGTGGAAATTGAATCCTTAAACATAAGGGCTCAAATTGAATATCCACCAATTGTAAAAAAACCAACATTCATGCTTAGAAAAAAGCCTGTTCGGATTTTTACATTAGATGAATATGAACAAAAAGGGTTTTTATCTCCTCTATACCGAAAAACAATTCAATATTTAATTGAAAATCACAAAAATATTATTGTTGCAGGTGGTACTGGTTCTGGCAAAACAACATTTTTAAATGGTGTTTTAGATGAACTAGCGACTCTTACACCAGACGATCGTATCATTATGATTGAAGATTTACCTGAATTAATTTGTCCAATTGATGATAAACAAAATCTTCTCACAAGTGGTAATCGTTCTGTCAAAATATCAGCAAGAGATTTAGTGAAAGATTCTATGCGACTTTCCCCTACTCGCATTATTGTAGGTGAAATTAGAGATCATACAGCTCACGATATGTTGAAAGCTTGGAATACAGGACATGAAGGTGGTTTTTGTACAGTTCACTCCAATAGTGCTGTATCTACGTTAGGACGTATCGAATCATTGGTGTTAGAAAGTGATTCAATCAATGATTATCAATTAGCTAGAAGTTTAATCGGTGATGCGATTCATGCTGTCATTTCAATACAAAAATTTGTATCTAATAAGGGTACTTATCGTATAATTAATGATATTATCTTTATTGACGGTTATGATAAAAAAAATGAAGAGTTTGTTATAACTAGCGTTACCGAAGAAGAGCTTAATAAACGTATTGCTAAAGCAACACAGGAGAAAGAAAAAAATGATGAATTTATCAAACAAATTGAAATCAAAAACACTCAATTCAATAAAAAACAACAACACTAGTAAATATCTAATGTATACAACTACATTTGCTGTTCTAACAGCATTTTTAACACTTTTCCCATTTGAACCTGCAGGAGCCCTCACCTTACCATGGAATAACTTCCTTGCAAGTCTTGTTGAAGAATTGCGTACAACAGCTAAATATCTCTGTATTATTGGGGTCATGTTTGTTGGTGTTGGTTATGCTATGAATAATCGTGGTGACGGTATGTCTACAATTTGTAAATTAGTAGGCGGTATTTGTCTAGCATTAAGTGCTGTTTCATTTGTAGCTGCGATTTCAGACGGTTTTTAATCCCCTTCCCACCGTTCCCAAAGGGAACCTAAACTATAAATAGTAAATGTCACCAGACCTCTTGTCTCTGTCCATTTACTATTTATAGTTTCTATATATGTTCTAACAATAACCCTAGAGGAGGTAGTATGGTTTTTAATACCTATCGTGCATTAAGTAAACCTATAGTTTTTCTGTTTATTCCAAAAACTATGCTTCTAGCTATCGCACTCATTTCTTTTATATCCGCTGTTTTATTTGGTGGATTTAATTTTACTGGTGCAAAAATTTTATTTGGTGTGTTCTTTGTCCTTTGGACTATCGTTAAATTTGCATTTGAACAAGATCAATTCTTTTTCAAAATTTTATTAGATAACCTAAAAATGAAGGACAATTATTTTATTGATTAGGAGTTTATATGGCAAATACTGGCTATATTTCAGATCTTGTCACATGGTTTACCATGTCAGAAAACGCAGTTGTGTCCAATAATAATGGCACAATCCAAAAAACATTTAAATTCTCAGCAAAAGATACTACAACATTTACCGAAGATAATGGTGTACATTACTTTGAAGCTATTAATAACGTATTAAAACGATTAAAAAAGGGCTATATTCTTCACTGGGAAATGGCTAAGCATCATGACGAGGATTATATCCAAACAACAAATGCAAACGCCTTACAGGCTAAATTTGACGAAACTAGGAAGGATAGATTACAACCAAACCTATATAGAATTGAATATTATTTGACAATTATCTATCGTCAACCTACACAAACAACAGCAAAACTATCCAACATCTTTTATGATAGTGATGAAACTGTTATTCAGACCATTAAATCTATTTGGAGTGATTTTTGGTCTCATTAAATCCTAAATCAGTCAAAGATAGCGAAACATTTAATAAATTAGTTAAAGACTATGCCGAATTAATGAAGGATCAAGAAATAGAATTTCTTGATGAAATCGCAATGTTAATCGGTATGTTCCATTCGATTTTTGATGAGATTAAACCACTTTCAAAAGAAGAAACAATTACCTATTTACATAGTACAATTTCAGCTACACCGCACAAACAAAGCGGAGATATTGATTCCTATATTATTCAACAAATTTCTGATTCTGAAATTGTGGGCGGTCGTGAACCTAAATTAGGTCACAAGTATATTAGTACAATCGGTATCAAAGGGCTTCCTGAGGAAATTCCAACTGATGTATTTGATGCATTACGTTATTTACCAAGTGAATTTAGATATTCTGTGAGATATATTGCATTAAGCAAATCAGAAGCAATTAAAGAAGCTAATAGCATTGCAGACGGCAACTGGTTTACCTCAAAAAAAGCAACTGCACAATTAGCCGATATTACTAATCAAAATAGCGGTAATGATAATCCCACACAAGTAGATAGAATCTCTCAAAGTAACGCAGAAGATGCTGTAGAAGCCGTTGAACTCATCGAACGTGATGCTATCGGTTTAGGTTATTTAACAGTATCGCTTGTACTCTTAAACGAAGATAAAAAGCAATTAGAAACAGACACTAAGCTTTGTTTAGAAATTTTCAGTCATAAAAATTTCAATCCATTTGTAGAAAGATCACAAGCATTAAAAGCATGGCTAGGTACAATCCCTAGTTGTTATCAAAGTAATGTCAGAAAATTTTTGACTACATCAGAAACATTAACAGCGTTTGCCCCTATTACGACTATGTGGGAAGGTCAATCTTACAATGAACATTTAGACGGTCCACCGTTATTAAAATGTACAACACAAGAAAGCCTCCCTTTTAACCTATCCCTGCATGTAGAGGACGTCGGTCATACTCTTATTGTAGGGTCTACTGGATCAGGTAAATCCGTATTATTAAATACAATATCCGCTCATTTTATGAAATACCCTAATAGTCGAATTTATACATTTGATATTGGGGCTTCTTCCCTAGTGACTACACTAGCTATGGGTGGTAATCATTACAATCTATTAGAAGATACTAAATCCATATCTTTTAAACCTCTAGCAGAAATTCACGACCACTCAGAAGTTGAATGGGTGTTAGAATGGCTATCTACCTATGCTAAATCTATTGGTGAAGAAGTAACAAACGTAGATAAACGAGATTTAGAAAAAGCATTGATTGAATCTAGATATATAGATGATCGTGATAAAACACTCTCTATTTTAAGAAGGCGTGTTCAAAATGAAATGTGGAGACGTGTACTTCATAATTTAACAATCGCTGACGTTGGTGAATCCCAATTACAACAAGGTTTATATGGTAACTTGTTTGATGCTAATGAGGATAAACTTGGACAAGGTCGTTGGCAAGTATTTGAAATGGAACGACTATTACAAAATCCTACCATTGCAGGTACTGTTGTTGACTATTTATTCCACAGAATACAACGTAAATTAAGTAGTGAGTTTAATCTAGCTGTAGAAGAACTCAAAAAACAGGGCTATTCAGAAAAAGATGCACAAGCGAACGCTAAAATACCACCAACTATGATCGTACTTGATGAATGTTGGGCGTTTTTGAATCATGCAGAATTTTTAAGCCGTATCATTAGTTACATTCGTACGCTACGGAAATTTAATGCTTCTGTTATTATGGCTACACAAAATCTAGATGATTTTACACCTGATATTGTTCCGTTGTTATCTAATAACATGCAAACAAAGATTTTCTTAGCTAATCCAACAATGAATGACGTATCTCGAGAATTATATGAACGATTTGGTTTAAACCCTACCGAAATTGAAATTGTAGCCAATTTAGAGGCTAAAGAAGATTATTTCTATAAATCGCAATTAGGATCTAGAATCTTTAGATTAGGTCTTAGAGAAGAGTATGATAAAAAAAGCTATGAAGGTGCTTTTGTTACTGCCACAAGCGTGAAAGATCAAAATACCGCCAAAGAATTTTTTAAATCCGTATCAAGTACCGATGAATTTATAGATAAATGGCTCAAATATCAAGGTGTATCGTAAGAAAGGAGTAGTAATTATGTCACTACCTCTTGACCTTCTGAACAAACTAAAAAATGATAAAAAAACAAAATTAATAGCAGTAACCGTCTTTGGGGCGGTTACTGTAACAGGTTTTGTAGTATCGCAGGCAAATGCTTATTATGCCGTACATGATTCTAAAGTGTATGCACAAATTGTTAAGCAAATCAAAAAAGCTACTGAAACGATTGAAAAACTACAAACACAAATAGAATTGCAAAAAAAGAACATGCAAGACCTGAGTTTAAAGCATATTAAACCTATTACTGATGATATTGATGCCTTACGCAAACAATATTCTACTGTAAAAGGTAATATGAGTTCTTTATTTAACGGAACAAAAGATTCCGTAACAGCTTTTAAAGAAAACTTCCAAAATTTTGAAAATCTCGATTTTGACAATATGACATACGCACAAGTAGGCGGTATGATCGAACAAAATCGTGCTAAATATACGCAACTCAATCAGGAAGCAACGACTTTAATCAACACTAAACAAGCAGAAATAGCTAAACATGAAGAAGCTATCCGCAGATATCAAGAGCTATTACCTACCGCACAAGGTCAATACGCACAAGCTAAATTGCAAAATGCGATTTTAACGGAACAAAATAAAATTTCTACCGCTCGAGCAGAAATTCAAGCTATCCAAACTAAACAAGCAACATATCGTTCAGAATTAGAGAACCTTGAAAAAAAAGGTGCTACAGCGATGAACCAAAAAGCAGCGAACGACTTCCAAACAGCAGGTCAAGCTATGTCTAGTCAAGATATCAAATATAACGATTTAAATATTATTAAACTAAAATAGGTGGTGAATCTATGAACTTTAATAATGAAACATTTAATCAATTTTTTAAAACAATTAGTGATACTATTGCTAACTATTCATCAACAGCCATTCACCAATTACAAGAACCAATGATTGTATTATTAACATCATTGTGTATTATTTCTGTTATGACTAACTGGGAATTATATTTTCCTAGTGGACGATATAACTTAAATAATTTAGTCATAAAAGCACTTCATTTCATGTTTTTAGGGGCTTTAATTAAGAACTGGTCTGACTTTGTAAACATGCTCCAAACAACAGCAGGTATGCTTGGTAAAATTGGTAGCGGTGGACAAGGCGTAGCCGATGTAGGTTCATTTCTAACGAAACATGTTGGTAATATGTTTACTACCATTGGTAATGCAGTAAGTGCTTTATCACTTACTTCTGAATCATTCGTTATCTTGATTTTAGCTATTGTAGCCTGTTTATTTGCTATTGGTGCTATTTTCTTTATTACCTATGAAATGTTCTCTGCAATGGCTGAATTTACCATTGTAGGAGCTTTATTATTGGTATTAGCTCCATTTCACATCTTAAATTACACAAAATCCATTGGTGGTAAAGCCTTTGACGGATTTGTTGGTTTGTTTGTAAAGCTAATGGTTACTACATTCTTCTTTTCAATGATCGATTCAGTCCTATCTTCGTCTTTCTTTACAATAGGTGATACGAATAGCAAAGCAGGAGTTGGCGAAAATACAACAATGTTAGCCACTATTATTACAGAAACAATTTGTATTATCTTAATTTCCTTATTAATGAAGCAAGCTACTGCTATTGCATCAGGCATCGTATCTGGAGCTGTTATTTCTAGCGGTCAAAATCTAGGTTCTATGATTGGTGGTCAGGCTATGAGTTTAGCATCTGGCGTAGGCGGTAAAGTCGTTGGCACTGCCGGAAAAACCGCAGGCAGAGTACTAGGTGCTGGTGCTCGTTCTGGTACAAGAAAAACACTACGTGCAACAGGTCTTGATCAAGAAAAGCCTAATAGTTTAAAACACAAATTAGGAGCCTCTTTATATCGTAGAGTATCTAGACAAGGTTCTAAGAAATAAGAAAAAGTACCGATACTCGATTGAGTGTCGGTACTTTCATTTATTTAACTAATTCATTCACAGGTACTGGACTAAATTCTTCAAATGTTTGGATTTTATCAGATACTTTTTTTAAGCTTAAATCAATACTCTCATGATTCCTTAATGGATATTCGCCCTCATTAGTAATAGTATATGTCGCTCGTTCACTATTACTTTGTAATGTATCTTTATTTAATGTAGCTATATATTGTCTTGTTTCAAAAATCTAACCTTACCATTCCATTGCGGTGCAGTATAATTAGGCTCACGCTTACTAGTATCTCTTGCATCATTAAAAATAATATATAGTAATTTCATATGATGTATTTGATATTTTTTTAATTGTTGCAACTTCTAAAAATTTTAGATCCATCTTTTTATCTATGAACTTTGTTTGGTATGTACCTTCTAAATTAGAAATAGAGGAAGCAGTATTGCTACCACAACCAACTACCAACACCAACGATACCATTGTCATAATAATTAGCAGTACTGTTTTTAATTAATTTCATATGATTCTACCCTTTCTATTTTTTTCTTTATTATTTAATCCCTGAAGGCTTTTTTTATTGTATCTAGTATATGTTTATACCTAACTACATCTAAATTGCCGTCTAGGGCTAATAAAAACGCATTCTCTGATATATTTTTGAAACAGATATATTTTTGTTTATTGGAAATATCATGAATCCGTTGTATATCTTCTGAAGAAAAATCGTACTGTGATCCCTTGTTTTATGTCTATTTTCTTTTTTTATGTTTCATAGTATAATTATATCAAACCTAAAATTGTATTACAAATTTTGATTTTTCGTATTACAAATTGAGAGTGATTACCTTTTGTTAAAAATTATATATGTATTTTTTTATCATGTTTCCCCTACTCTTCGCAAGTTCCTTTCAATCCCATGTATTTGCATTAAGTGGTGTGGTTACTTCGGAACCAGGGGGGCGTATAGATCCAACTAACGGTGTAAACTATGAAGAACATGCAGGACTTGATGTTGGCGGTATAGAAGAAGGCGATGACATAGATTCACCTGTATCTGGTACTGTTATTTGGGCAGGCAATTATGATGACGGTTATGGCAATTCAGTCGTTATTAGAATGGATAACTACCCTGGCATCTTTCGACTCGGTCATAATTCAGACGTAACCGTTATGGAAGGTGAGCATGTTTCAGTAGGTCAGATTATAGCTCACGCAGGCAGTACAGGTAAAAGTACTGGCGTTCACGTTCACGCTGAATGGCGTCCTGATTCATACGGACTTGATGATTCGTATAATCCAAACCCTTTCGATAACCCTAGGGCGATATTAGAAGCAGGCGGTTGGAAATTAGACGGTAGTGGTACAAATACAAAAACACCATTAACAGGTGTTAAAAACTTCTTCTTAAAAGCTATACCTAGTATAGATATTAACTATCAAGGCTTCTTTGCTCCATACAAAGCATTTAATCAAATTGCTGAAAAGATTATGAATATAATCATTACAGCAACTCAAAATCTAATTGATAGTGCGTTTGATACTCTTGTGTTACTTTGCATATTAAACCTCATGTGGTTTGGCATGAAAGCAAGTATCGGAGAAGAAGATTTCACATTACAAGCTATCATTCCTAAAGTGCTAAAAATCATATTATTTTTAGCACTTTGGAAGGCATGGCCTGAAATAGTCCGTACACTAGGCATACCGTCTGTAACTGCACTAGCAGGAGCATTTAGCGATAAACCTGTAACAAGTGAAAGCTTTACTAGTTTTGATCTATTATTCAATCAACTAGCACTTTCATTACAAAATTATATGCATATGAAATGGCATCTAGTAAGTAAGATGAATTTAGGACCATTCCTAATTTATAATCTTTGTATCATTACAATTCTTATTTTTGCTATAGAAATGTGCTTATTTATCCTTCGTAATCTAATTATATTCTATATTTATTGCATGATTGGTGTTCTTGGATTACCATTATCTATGATACCAGTTGTCAACGAAAGGGTGGTACGTTCCTAGGTGCTATCCTATCACAACTCTTCTACCTGATTGTTATTGTATTTATTTATACAATGATTATTTCCGCTATAGGAAAGTTCAATATTATCAGAGGTGATAGTGTTGCTGATTTAATTATATTTACAGGAACATTTGTCATGTGTTCGTGGTTCCTACAAAAAGGTTCTACACGATGCATTTCCTATTTTGAATCTCTACGATTTAATATATAGGTGGGATTATGAAAATATCAAAAAAATTAATTTACGTTATGGCTACGCTAACAACAACTTTTGTTGTTAGCAGTACCGCTTTTGCATGGCACTTTCATGGTGGTAATGTAAGAGATTTTATTAATGAAATAAAAGAAAAAGTCGAAACAGCAAAACAAAGTGATATTGCCAAGAAAGTAAACGACTTAAAGGATTTACAAAAAGCCTATAATGCAAATCTAAAGGATTTACAAAAGGTAGTGACAGACTCCAGATCATTATTTGATAAACTCAACTATACTAAAGGCATGCTTAATAGTGATAATGCAAAAAAAGAACTAAAAGACCTATATACAATTAAGTTAGACGGTTCATCTAATAGCTTCTTTGATTCTATGCATAATGAAATGGATCGCGTTCAAAACCAAGCCTTAGTAGAACGCCAACAAACAGTTACTGTAGCTAATGACATTGAACGATTAAACCAAGAAATTGCGATGCAAACTAAAAAGATTAATGATATGGAAACTAACAGTAGTTTGTATAGTGAAGAACAAAAAAAATCAGCCCTATTAGTTTTGCAAACCAAGCAGGAACAGTTAAATGGACTGTTAGAAACACAAGCTTCTATGGTTGATACATCTGATGTAGCAATTACGAATATGGAACATCACATAGGAGAAGCAACAAGTGGCATGTCACCTAAACCTGCATTTGTTGAAAATGGTTCTGATTTCAGAATTAAAGAATTTCCTAGATAGTTAATTAGATACTATTATTATTTTTTAGTTATATATCGGCGTAGCCGTCCGTTTTACGGTTCACGAACGAAACTATTGCAAGGTGCAGTTCGTCCGCATAGCGGTTAAATCGGCAAAGCTGTCCGCATAGCGGTTCAGCAAGATTGATAGCGTAAGAAAGCCCCCTCTATCGAGGGGGCTTATTTATTTAGAATGGTACTTCTTCATCATAAGTGTCTGCGTCTGCATCAGCATAATCAAAATAACTTCTCTCATTATTCAATAATGAGCTACCGATAAATTCCGCCACAATTTGTGGATAATAACGAGTGATCCCATCCTCACCTTGATATTTAACCACCAAATTGCGACCACTTACCATAACTTTTTGACCTTTAATTAAGCCACGGCAAGCATCGGCTAATTTACCCCAAGCTACAATCCGTAAGAATGTAGTTTGCTCTTTTACTTCACCTTCAGCTGTTACATATTGCGTATTCGCTGCAAGTGTAAATTGAGCCTTAATTTTTTTGTTAGATGTTTCTTTTACTTCTGCATCAGCAGTTAAATTACCAATCAAAAAATTCATGTTCATAAGTAAATCCTCCTGTAAAAATACTATTGATTATAACCTTAACCTTTGACTATATTATAACATAAAAACAACATAATTACAATATTAAATTGTTTATTTTTTTATCAGCAAAAATAACTTTTATATTTTTTTGTTTTTAGTTGTCTTACTTTCCTATATCTTTGAATAAAGATATGCTAATAATGCTTCATAATTACTTGGAATAGCACCATGACACATTTCTGTAAAATTCATATAAATCATAATCATCTAAAAATTTCATAATTCGAAGCTCTCGCATAAGCAGTAGCCATTTCATTTGATAACCAACCCCATGCAAATACATTATCATCTATATAATCATGTTTAAAAACGCTCTAATGCCATACGTTCTTTATTTGTTGTTGGAACAACAATTCTTATTAATTTATCGTAATACCCACGATCAACCAATATTGTTTTCATAATTAATACTCCTTTAGTAAAGAAAAATATATATTGGATAGCTATTTCCTATATATATAATAACACAAAAACAACATAATTACAATACAAAAATAAAAACGGCTACTATAACAGTAACCGTTACTTTTATTAAAAAAATATAAGACTATTAATGGAATATAGACCATTAATACTAACAAACACATAATCCGAAAAGTAAATTTTGCATTTTTGGCAAAAGTTATCATACGTTGAATCATTTACAATATCAATATCATTATTATGATCATATTTCTCTACTATACACATAAAAGAAATATTCTGTACTTATGTTTAATGTTTTCCTCATATGACATGTAGTAAATATATGAAGTACTAAACTCATAATTGCAGGAACTATCGCTACATAATTATCATGACAATATATCCATAAATAGATTGTTAATAAAAAGAATAACTTCTACTACTAATAAAATCATCATATAATCCAGATAACTTTTTCCTACTTCAAGTGGTTTTGGAAATTCAGCTATAAACATTTCTTTTTATTTTATCTTTGTTTCTCACTATATATTCTCCTTAATTATTGTATTTAATTATAAAAACATATATACAACATAATATCAATATATAATAAAAACCACCAATAAATGGTGGCAATTTATTATATTATCTTTCAAATCCAGTATATCGTTTTACTTCTTTTTAGGCTTATCTTTTTACTGTATGATCTTCAAAATTATCTGGTAACGCTTTACCTAATTTATTTCCTTTTGTTAATTCTTTATTATTATCAAAAAGAGTCTAACGCTGGTGTAACTTCCATACTAAAACCTCCATAAAATACTAAATTTATAATTGTATTATAACATAAAAATAATATAACTACAATATATTTTTTTCTACATTCAAGAGGTAAACAAACGAACGGTAATAGGACATTCCCTTGTCAATAAATAGATGATAAGCCACCACCCTAAAAGCAATATGATCGCATTAAAAAGTTAAACTCCCCCTACTCATTGAACAGTGGGAGTTATTAGAATTCCCACCAACAATCATAATAAACGGTATACCCATCATTAATAAATTGTATTGCTTTTTCTATAAATAACAAATCATCATCATAATAATAGTCAGAGTATTATACCAACCAGAAAAATTTAGGTAGTGATTTATTAATTACTTGTTTTTTTAACTCTAATAAATCATCTACTGTTAGCTTCAAAGGTGATGCAATATAAGGAACTCCTATCCCATCTTTTTTATAAAATAAGTTTGACATAAACCCTTGTAAACGAGGATGCTCCCGCCAATACATAATTTCTTCAACTTCATCACGATTAATTTCATTATAAGAAAAAACATCAGAAGAAAATTGTTGTTTTTGTTCTATATGCATATTGGTCTAATACCATAATCTTAACCTCTCCTCACTATTAGTCATACATTCTATTAATCGTATGACTAACAAACCAAGACTAATACTAATTAGATAAATCATGTTTTTTTACCTCCTACATATATAATAACATAAAAACAACATAATTACAATACAAAACCACAAAAATCAACTATATTTTTTGTTCTTTTTTCTACGTTCAAGAGGTAAACAAACGAACAGAAATAGGACATTTCCTTGTCAATAAATAGCGGACAAGTCACACCCCTAAAAGCAGTATGATAGAGTAATTAGATATAGTCGTTCTCTTATTTTTAGATAAACTACGTTTCAAGGTTTACGCCCTGCCTACAGCAGGGCATGTGGTGCGTTCCAATCAGAGTATATACTTGCTGTATGGGTCCGATGCTCGCAGGGCGGTCGAGGATCCATGCAGCATATTTATTGAGCCATTCGCACCACTTTATCAGCTTGGCTGTCCGCATAGCGGTTCAACAAACAAAACTCCTATCTAGTGAAGTTTGTCCGTCGGTCGGTTTCATATACATAAAAACTACCACCTAAAATAGGTGGTAGTTTTTATCTTTATACTTTATTTATCAACTTTTCTGTAGAACCAAATATAGCATCTTCAACCGCTTTATAAGGCTCATTCTCCTCTATTGGTATATTATCTATATTCCCTTGTACCTTACAATGTACAAATACTGTATTCTCTCTTCTTTCAATATCTACAATTTCAATCTGTCGCATATAACCTCCTATTTAAAATAGGAAGAGGGAAATGCCCTCTTTCTATTACCAACCTAAGCCAATCCATTTAAGACCTCTAGCAACCATTCCAATCGCCATATCCCAATCAATTTGACCTAGTTTACAACGATTTCTTGCTCGTCCCAAGAATAATAATGGAATATACTCAGTTTCCCCATGAGCTTGAATTGTATCTTCCATTGCCATGCGTTCAGCATTGGATAATGTATCTAATTCATATAATTTAATACTTTTTAACTCTTTACCATATGTTTTTATGGTTTCCTCCATTCCTGATATAGCCTTTTCTACATCACTCCGTGTAATCGGTACAATACGTTCCTCTACACAAATATCATTCCACCAAGCCCACAAGTGCATATTTTTATTTTCTGCTACACCTGTTATTGTTCCACTTCTATGATTTAAAGCATATGTAGAGGGGATAGGCCAATAGTCGATAACATCGACTGGAGCATATGTATCTCGTATACCTTGCTTTAATAATTCCAATGAATGTCTTTCTACCGCTACCATAAACATATGATAATGATGTCTTGGATATTCTCTGCGACACGCATCCATTTGGAAACTATCACCTTCAAAGTCAAAATAATCTTCCACATTATTTTTAATAAATTTTTGCATATCAAAATCATGTGGGTCATATTTTGCTACATGCATTTGTGTTTCTATATCAGATACAATACTATATGCCCCCTCATCTAAATCATGGGTTTCAATAAATTTAGTAATATCTTCATCAATAGATGAACTGCGTTTCATTTCTAATGCATCTGTAAGAACTAAAGTCTTATCCTCAATATGACCTGTTACACATACAATACGTTCATCAGTAATACAAACACCAGAATGAATTTTCTTTTTCTTTTTCATAATAAAAACCTCCTAAAGTAAGAAAAAATATACATACAGGAGAGCTACCTCCTACATATATAATAACATAAAAAAACAACATAATTACAATATAAAACTATAAAAATCAGTATATTTTTTTGTTCTTTTTTCTACGTTCAATAGGTAAACAAACGAACAGGAACAAGGCATTTCCTTGTCAATAAATAGAGGGCAAGCCACCACCATAAAAGCAATATGATAGGGTAATTAGATATAGTCATTCTCTTATTTTTTTCAATTAAACTACGTTTCAAGGTTTACGCCCTGCCTACAGCAGGGCTGTGGTGCGTTCCAATTAGAGTATAAATTTGCTGTATGGGTCAGATGCTCGCAGGGCGGTCGATGATCCATGCAGCATATCTATTGAGCCATTCGCACCACTTCATCAGCTAGGCTGTCCGTAGGTCGGTTATATAAAAAACACCCTCAATAGCCAATTAAAGCTATTGAGGGTATTTTTAATTATAAGTCTCTTTTCTTTAACTCTCGAGCATTTAAGCTAGATACAATATAATTAATAATATTTACTTGTTTAAGTGCTTTTTTAATCTGTTTTTCTCTTTTCATATGATTAATAACTCTCCATATACTGATATAAAGAAGAAAAAATCTAAATTATATTCTTCTTCTACATAAGATAAATCTAAATAGATGTAACTGTTATCATAGTTTAATCTAACCCAACCACTCTTATATGGTTTCAATTGTTCCCATAGACAGTTTTCAATAATTCTATTTCCTTTGATTTCCTCATCAAACCAATCAGGAATTAATTCAAGAAAATTCAATTGTGCAGTTTGATTTAACATATCAATAAAAGAAGATGATATATTAAGCATTTCTTCATCACGATTAAATACTAATTCAATCGTTTCTCTTACTTTTATTATCAACACTAGAACATTCGTCTAGTGTTGATAATAAAAGATGACATATATCATGCATTATTACCACCCCACTATTTCAGTTAAATCATCGTAAACTGCTTTTAGTTTCGGAATGGTTTCTTTATATTCTTCACATTCCCTACAAATATCAAGAAATAAATATAATTGTCCTCGGACCTCATTTACATATTCAAGTTCCGATTCCTTATGAGCGTTTTTATATACAGAACAAACTTCCTCTGCCTCCTCCATAATACGCTCTAAGCATTTATCAAAGGATTGTTTTAATTCCATAATAACCTCCTAAGTAAAGAAAAAATATATATGCAGGAGAGCTACCTCCTACATATATAATAACATAAAAACAACATAATTACAATATTAAATTATAAAAATCAGTATATTTTATATTCTTTTTCTGCAATCCAAGAAGTAAACAAACGAACAGCAACAGAGAATTGTCTTGTTAATAAATAGCGGTCAAACCACTACCTTAAAAGCAGTATGATAGGGTAATTAGATATAGTCATTCTTTTATTTTCAATTAAACTACGTTTCAAGGTTTACGCCCTGCCTACAGCAGGGCATGTGGTGCGTTCCAATCAGAGTATATATTAGCTGTATGGGGCAGAAGCTCGCAGGGCGGTCGATGACCCATGCAAGTTATTTATTGAGCCATTCGCACCACTTCATCAGCTAGGCTGTCCGCTTAGCGGTTTGGCAAACGAAACTCTTATCTAGTGAAGTTTGACCGTGTAACGATTATATAATAAAAAGCCTACTATCTAATTTGATAGTAGGCTTTTATTTAATGAGTAATTTTATTATCTTTATTTGCTAATTTAGAAACTGATATTTTATATATTTTTTCCATATGCTTATTAATGCTTTTATCAATCAATACACATAATGTTTTTGATTGATTTAAAATATCTTCTTCTACATCTACTGTAATAAATTCTTTTTAAATGCGATCTTAGTTCCATTAGTTTTTATAACTTCTTTTTCTTTTTGAATAATCCCTCATAACACCTTTTAATACTTCTAATGCCTCTTCTTGTTCAGGATTCATAGTAAAACCTCCTAAGTAAAAATATATAAAATGGAGAGCTACCTCCTATATATAATAACATAAAAAAACAACATAATTACAATATAAAAAAATATCAAAACAACATATTTTCTATATAAAAAAGAGCCACTTTCATTAAAGTAGCTCCTAATATTTTAATACGCATTAATTATTAAATAAAAATTTTTTTCTTCTATCTTCTTTTTAGATAATACAGCTTCTTGTAATGCTTTTTAGTTTTTGTTTATCTTGTTTTGAATGATTTTTGTTTCAATAATTTATCAATCTTTCTATTTAAATACAATAAGAACGTAAAAGTATCTCTTTTCCTTATGATTTTTTTAAATAAATTAGTTAAAGAGTCTACTGTATCATTAGTAATATCATTATTTAATTTATTATTTGTCAATGAAAACATATCAAGACAAAATTCACCTAAAAATTATGTATATTTTTTTATTAATCGTATCATACATTAATTCAAGTTCTAGTTCATTATCTAGATATAATGATTTTTTTCAAAAAGGTATTCACAATTTAATTTAATCCACACCATGCAAGAAAGTTCATCTTTATCTGGATCGTTTTTCAAACATATCAATTAATTCTTTAGCCTTATTATTGATTTTTTTCTTCCATAGCATCTGAACGCCTTGCTTGTTCAATCTTATTTTTTTCAAACTTGCTTTAGCTATACTTGATATATGGCGTCTAGCAAAAGCTAATCTTACTTGATTCCGCCAATATTGAGATTGTTTTTAATTCCATAATAACCTCCTAAGTAAAGAAAAAAATATATGCAGGAGAGCTACCTCCTACATATATAATAACATAAAAAAACAACATAATTACAATATAAAATTATAAAAATCAGTATATTTTATGTTCTTTTTTCTACACTTAAATAGGTAAACAAACGAACCGCACTAGGACATTTCCTTGTCAATAAATAGCAGTCAAGCCACTATCATAAAAGCAGTATGATAGGGTAATTAGATATAGTCATTCTCTTATTTTCAATTAAACTACGTTTCAAGGTTTACGCCCTGCTTACAGCAGGGCATGTGGTGCGTTCTAATCAGAGTATATACTTGCTGTATGGGTCCGAAGCTCGCAAGGCGGTCGAGGATCCATACAGCTATTTTTGAGCCATTCGCACCACTTCATCAGCTAAGCTGTCCGCTTAGCAGTTTAACAAACGGAACTCTTATTTAGTGAAGTTTGACCGTGTAACGGTTATATAATAAAAGCCCACTATTAATGAGATAGTGGGCAATCATATCATTCTACTTTTTTTATAATTATAACACCTTCTGCTAATTCATTTACATCTTTTACAAATCTATCAACATCATTATTAATTACATCAATAGAATATGCGGAATATAATTCGTTATTATAATAAATAGTAAATTTATCAATTTCTCTTTTAAACTGTACATCTTTTCCAGTTTTAAATTTTATCAAACTAACAATAGCATACATAACTGAACTTGGTTTACCAATATGCATTGTTGTTGTATTCCATTTATCTTTAACACTAAATTGCATCTTTAAACCTCTTTGTAAATGCTAATGAATATGGATCTTCTGATAATACTAATAACTCTATTGAGGTATTCCTATTTTCACATAATTCACTTAACAACATAAGCTTACCTCTTAATATATCTATCCTCTCAAAAATCAGAATGATACATCCTTATT
>BNJV01002763.1_pt1 | contig 50404 bp, 70 predicted proteins | sample 8540591 | NCBI WGS metagenome assembly BNJV01 (sample SAMD00202457, study PRJDB9452) | human saliva metagenome | host: Homo sapiens | reverse complement strand
TTCATCATCTTTTTATATCCAATACAGAAAAAAATTTTTACATTTCATTATTATAAACTCCTTTTTTTCTTTACAGTAAAACCAGAATAATTTTTATTCAAACTTCGGATTCACCGTATTTGTTAATTTAATTTTTACAAAATTTTTTTAAATCCTTTTTTTAGCTTTTTTTCTATATCTGCTTCTTCTCAATTTTTCTTTTTATATTTTTTTATTAAAAAAATGCTGAATACAAATCTCTTTGTATTCTATTTTCTACTATTTCCATCCAACTTTTAAAAAAGTTTTTATTTTTACTACTTTTTATGATACCATGTACATTTAGCTATTTCAAGTTTTTTTGTAAACAAAAAAATATGCCATTCATCTCATGACTAAAGTCACAAGTATCCTGGCATAATTAATAAAAATTACATAAACAGCTTTTTTTATAGTGAATACTCCCCTTACAGGAAAACTTCTTTTTTTTATTTTGTTAAATTTTTTTCAATAATTAGAATTTTTTTTACAAGAAGATAAAATTCTTTGCTTTAAAAATTTTTATTTTTTTCAAATTTTTAAATACAATTTTCTAAACGAATCTATTATTCTTCAATAGAACCGTGACCAGTACTTTTTCAAAGTACAGCTTTTGTCTTTTCCATTTTCTGTGTAAATAGCATCGTTTCCTTTCATGTGAATTGAAATATTTCCATCAGAATATTTTTCTCCACTTGCAGCCACTGCAGAATTTAAATTATAGATGCTTCCGTAACCATCAGCTAATTTTACTTTATCTGTTGAAAGATTTTCTACTGTTATATCTTGGTAACCGTCACAGCTAAATTTTCTTAATAAATTTCCACTTGCAGTTTTTTTTGAGTTTCCGTTATTTGAATTTGAATCGCTTGTTAAATTACAGCTTTCATCATTTCCACTTGCTGTAAATACAGCATCATTTCCTTTTATTTGAATAGAAACTCCGTTACCTGAATATAACTCTCCACTAGCAGATCTTGTCAATTTTAAATTGTAAACTTTTCCGCTGTCATCTGTCAATCTAACTTTATTTGTTGAAAGATTTTCTACTGTTACGTTTCTGCTGCTGCAGCTAAACTTTCTTGTTAAATTTTTAGAAGTTACTGCTGTTTTATTTTGCAGCTTTTTTTCTAGAAGTTCTTGATACAGCTGAATAACCAATAGAACCGATAGCCAATACTCCAATTAAAGTTGCTAGAATCATTTTTTTGTAGATCTCATAATAATCACTCTCTTTTTCTTCAATCTTTTATATTTATTTTTTTTGAAATTTTTGATCTTTTTCATCTCTCAAATTTCAATATGAGTATACTACAGATTACTTTGTTTTTAATATTAAATCAATTATAATTTTTAATAGTTTTACAATTTATATAAATATGCCTAAATAAGCGATATTTGTTATCTGTGCAACCTTCGCTTAAACTCTTCTTTATAGGATTTATAGGCATATCGTAACATTATGCTTAAAAATAAATAACGGAATCGAAGAAAAATATGCTCCATGTCATCTTTTTTTGCTTATGATTAATTCTAAAACTAGAAGAAATATTCCAACAAAAAAATAAAAAAATTCAATATTTTTTTAACCGATCATTTTTATGCTTATCCCAGACATACGAAAAAAACAAGGCTAATGAGATAAAAATGCAACAACAATAGGAATTCCACGTCCAATACTCCAAGTCAATTTTTTTATCTCCAAAAATCAAGCAAAAGGAAAAAAAGCCGTAAGACCAGTCAATATCAAAAAAATAAATTTGTTCTCATTCTATAGGAATCTAAAAAAATACGAATAATCCCAAATCAAAGACTAAAATAGATGGAATCGCATAATATCCCCATTCAAGTTTCCCATACATTATCAAATTTTTGAAAAAAACCTCTAATATTGAAATAATTGAAATTGTAAAAAAATGACATAAATACAGCTTTTTTTCACTTTTTTTCATCTTCATTTCATACAAATTTATATTGACAATCGGATATTCCTTTGCAAATTCCTCTTCCATTCCCTTTTATTTCAGGAACAGCCGTTTCACATAGCGGACATCTTTTTCACTCCATCTTCCAGCTCCACTCCACATTTTACACAATACATTTTTCATTTCCCTCTTTATCATTTTTTTAACAATATTTTCTTAATTTTTTTAAAAAAATAGTTAGTAATTATTTTAGATCTTATCCCTCTTTTTTTCGTAAATAAACAAAAAAATCTCTTTCAATATCATAATTTGCAGTCAAATTTCCAAAAATTTATATAAACTTTTTTTACTATCGCTTATAACTCCCATCTTAATTTTACACCTTTTTGCTTGGTGGTGGCAAAAAAATCTGAATCCTTTTAAATATTTTTTTCGTACTTTTTCTCAATTTTAAAAAAACTCCCAAATTGGAAAAATCCTGTTGTGTAGCCACGTTCTCCATAATAATCAAATATAAATGGGAAAAATATCCGCTTTACCAAATATGGAACGGACTTTATAACTATATTTCTCATCGGATTCATTGCTTTATAAATACTTTTGTAAAATTCCTTTTTTGTAATTTTCAAGGCAAAATAATTATCCAGATAAGTGATAATTTCAGAGAGGGAATATGCCCCAAGGCTGGCATCCACACTTGGAGTTATATTCATAAAAAAATTCCTATACGTCTTTTCCTCAAAAATTCTTCGCAAATCAACAGGAACTCCAATAACAATCGGATTTTTTGCACTTGAATACCTATCCAGCAAAACTTTAAAATAAACTGCAAGCAGATATTTTCCAATTGTAGTTTTATGCTTTTTGCTTTCCATTTTCAAATCATCAGTAGAAATCTCGCCAGTCGTAATATGATACTGCCCCTTCTCCAATATTTATTGGCAAATGAAATGCAGACTTTATTGTAGTTTCCTTGCTTACCTTCCGCATATATTTTTCATAAAGGTCAATATATTTACTTTCCTTTTGCACCATTTTCCTCATTATCATTTCCAAATATTTCTTCGTTCTTTTCTAAAATCTTTTTTTTATTTTTCTAAAAAAACTCTTATTCTCAAAAATTTTTTTAATTTTCACCATTTATTTTTCGTAAAATCAATCATTTTTTTATCTTTTTATCAAATCTTTATCTTTTTATTTCAATTTTGTCTTCATCTTTATTTTTTTCCCTTATTTTTCAATAATAATATCTACATTTTCAAAATTCCTGTTCCTGCTTCTTTTTAGAAAAAAATACTTCTCTTCAAATATTCTTCAATTAAATCTTGAAAAAAATAGCATCGCACCCTTTCCATCTGTTAAAAAAATGTGCAATTTCTATTGACAATTTATTATTAAAAATAAATAATTCGCAACGGATTATCCTTTTGTATATCCGTACAAGGATAAGTTTTTTCCTTCTCAATCATAAAATGTGTCTTTTTCTGCTGTAAATAATTCCAAAAATTCCCCTTTTTCAATTCTGAATTATAAAACGGATACTTTCTTTCAAGTAAAACTGCCACATTTCTCAATACTTTCAAATCAATGTTTTCAGAAAACAATGCCGAAAGCCTGAAACATGTCGTTCTCCCTTCGCTAATTATTGAAGAATACGTTTTTGCAAAGGCATCTAACTCATACCAGATTTTTTCATTTTTCACTTTTCCCTCTCTTCTTGTTTTTATTTAGTCATTTATAAATTTACAGTTTCATATTAGATTGTTCAACAGCCTAAGTTTTTTTATTCGTAAAAAAAGTCAAAAATCTCTTGCTTCAGGACATTTATTTTATTAAATTTATATAATTATCGAACAGGTCTATTTTTTTATTAGAAATATTCTTAAAAAAATTACTTTTTTTCTAAATATTTTTTTCAATTTTTCATAAATTTTTTTCTTTTGCCTCTTCATATCCCAATGTTATAAACTTTCTGTAACTTTATCTCTATTTTTTTCTCAATTCTTCCCAAAGTCACGGAACTGATGGCTGAATCACAAAAAATTTCTCCCTTTTTCTCTAAATCATAAATATGATCCAAAGTTGCATTATATCGACTATATCTTGTCTTTCATAAGTTCCACAAATCTAGGATATTTTTCTATATCTAATTGCTGAAATTGTTCCCTAATCTACTTTGTTTTTTTACGATAATTTCTTTATCTCGTGTCAGTACGACGATATTTTTCGTATTTCCCTTTTTTTATTGAATAATCCAAAGGAATCGGGATCAGAAACTCCTCCATCCAAAGTAATTTTTTTCCATTTAATTTAACAAAGTCTAGATAAGAACGGAAGTGAAGCCGATGCTCTTAAAGTATCAATTTCCTTTTATTGCATCTTTAACCACGGGATATTCTGCCTCTCCAGTTTCGCAGTTTGTAATAACTGCTTGAAATTCCGTTTTACTATTTTTTTAAAAGTTTCATTATCAAACGGATTATATTTTTTTCAGGAATATCGTGATAGGCATACTGCTCCTCAAAAAAATCTCCCGTCTTTAGTAAATTATAAAAACTTGCATATTCTCTTTTTATTTATATGATCAGCGATTGCATCAAACCCTCTTTTTATACTGCTTTGAAACATAGCTTTGCACCCAATGCCGCTCCAGCTGACACCCCAATTAGATTATCTACTTCAATATTTTTTTCCAGAAAAAAATCTAAAACTCCTGCTGTAAAGATTCCTCTCATTCCTCCACCTTCCAGAACTAACCCAATTTTTTTATCCATCATTTTCATCCCTTTCAATTTTATTTTTACATTATTATACACCTATTAATTGTATTTTTTTCTACTTTTTTTAATAAACTTTTTTTATAGTCAGTATTTAAATATTTACAAAAAAAGACTGAGTAGTTCACTCAGTCCCATTCAATCTATTTTTTAATCTCGTTATCATTTTTAGTCAATTCAGAAAACGCTGTCGCAATACTTGCTAAATTTTGCATATTACTTGGAATAATAATCTTTGTAGCTTTTCCATCGGCAACTTTTTCAAACGCTTCCAATCCTCTTAAAGATAAAACTTTTTCATTTGGTGATGCTTCATTTAACAATCTCAATGCTTCTGCTTTTGCCCTTTGAACTGACAAAATAGCTTCTGCTTCCCCTTCAGCCTCTTTTATCTGTTGCTCTTTCTTGGCTTCAGCTCTCAAAATTGCAGCCTGTTTTTCTCCTTCAGCAACCAATATCGCAGCTTCTCTTTTTGCTTGTGCTTCCAAAATATTAGCTCTTTTTTCACGTTCAGCCTTCATTTCCTTTTCCATCGCAACACGAATATCTGCTGGTGGCAAAATACTCTTTAATTCCACACGATTTACTTTTATTCCCCATGGATCTGTTGCATCGTCCAGTTCCTGACGCATTTTTGTGTTAATGACATCTCTTGAAGTCAAAGTTTGGTCTACTGTCATATCTCCGATAATATTTCTCAAAGTTGTAGCAGTCAAATTTTCAATCGCAGAAAGCGGTCTTTCCACTCCATAAGTATACAATTTTGGATCAGTTATTTGAAAATAAACAACTGTATCAATTTGCATTGTCGCATTGTCTTTTGTAATAACTGGCTGAGGCGGAAAATCCACAACTTGTTCCTTTTAGTGATACGCTTCTTGCAACTCTGTCGAAAAAAATGGATTCAGAAAAACTAAGTCCTGAACTTAAAGATCTATCGTATTTTTCCCAATTTTTTTCTACAATAAGCACACGTGATTCAGGCACGATTTTTTTATTGATTTTTAAAATATAAATTAATGCAATTACAATAAGAATTACTACTATTGGCAAAAGCCCACATAATTCTACCTCCTATTTTTTTATTTTTATAGTTACTTATTCTTTTCTAAAATAATTTTATTCCCTCTAAATCCTTTAATTTTTACAACTTCTCCACTTGACAGCATTTCCTCGCTTACTCCAGTCCAAATAGATCCTTTAAATTTCACTTCATATTCCTTTTCAGCTTTTCTAGCGTCAACTACTCTTTCAACTTTTACATCCATTCCTTTCATACTTGAATCAAAATTCGTTTTCCTCTGTAATTCAATATATTTTCTCAAAACTGGACGTGTAAAAATCAAGAAAATTATTGAAAGCACAGCAAATATTAAAAATTGAATCAGTGAATCTCCAATAAAATTTGAAAGAAACATTACAATCAAAGCTGAAAGTGCAAACCAGATTGTCACAAGCCCTGGAATAATTATTTCCAGAATTGCCATTATTCCTGACAAAATTGCCCAAAACAATGCTCCCATAATTTCTTCCTCCCAATTTTATTTTTCATTAAAATCCGATTCCGATTCCTCCGTGGATTCCTCCTGTTCCTACTCCAATTCCAGCACTTAAACATGATGTCAAAGCCAATAACATCAATATTGCAATAATAATTTTTTTCATAATCTATCTTCCTTTCATTTTTTTATTTTTTTGGTTGCTACCCTTCACATTTTATAACTTTCTTAACTTTCTTGCAAGTATTATTTTCAAAAAAAGCCATCTCATAAGTTTAAAAAAACTTTATTTTTTTACTTACAAGATGACCTCCTAATCAATATTTATCGCTATCTCTTAGATCATCTACAATTATCCTTGATACAATTTAATAGATTCTTTAAATTTAGCAATTTTGTTTTCTAATTCTTCTTTTTATGCCATTTTCTTTGTCGATAACTTCTTTTTGGTGCTTTAGACAAGAATTTTTTTCATTTGATAATTTTTCCTAAAACTCTGTCTAATTCTTTTTTTGTGTTTTTTTGAATATCTTTTTTTCAAGTTTTGCGATTTCTTTTTCTTTTGTCGATTAAATCAGCAAGTGGAACGTAAATTTCTGTTGTTTCAACTAATTTGAATCCAACTAATGCAGGAATTTCTGTATTAAATTCATATTTTTCAACATTTGCTAATTTATCTAATATTTTCGCATTATGTTCTAAAATTTCTTTTTCTCCATCATTTACGATTTTGAAGATTACTTCAATTTTCTTCGCTGGTGAAACATTTGCTTCCCCTCTAATATTTCTAATCGCATTAACGATTTCTTTCAAGTAATCAAATTCTTTTTCAGCTGCCAAATCAACATATTTTTTTTGTTTTCTGTTGGGAATTCTGATAACATAATTGTTTCTTCGTCTAATCCTAATTTTTGCCAAATTTCTTCAGTTATGAACGGCATAAATGGATGAAGCATTCTCAATCCTTTATCAAGAACTGTTTTCAATACATATTGTGCCACAGTTTTATCTGAACGCTTCTTGTCCATAAACTCTAGTTTTTCGCAATTTCCACATACCAGTCACAGAAATTTCCTCTGAAAAAAATTCATAAGCAACTTTTTGCTGCTGAATCCAATTCATATTTATCCATATATTCGTTAATTTGTCTTGAAGCTGTTTTGCAATTTAGATAAAAATCCATCTATCTTCTAGCTTAAATTCCTTCTCATCAATAACTGCATTTTGCATCAAAAGTCTTCCAAATTAGATAAATACAAATCTTGAAGCATTCCAAACTTTGTTTGCAAATGTAGAACCCATTTCTAATAATTTTTTTCAGAAAAAAATGAATATCTTGTCCTTGCGAAGTATTATACAAGAAACTGAATCTTATCGCATCTGCTCCATATTTTTGCAATTAAATCCAATGGATCAGGTGAATTTCCTAATGATTTCGACATTTTTCTACCTAATTCATCTCTAATAATTCCGTGCAAATATACATAACTAAATGGAATTTCATCATTAATATACAAACTCATCATAACCATTCTTGCTACCCAGAAAGAATAAAATATCTGCTCCCTGTTACTAACGCATTTGTTGGGAAGAATTTTTTTCCAAATCTGGAGTTTTGTCAGGCCAACCTAATGTTGAAAATGGCCACAATGCTGATGAAAACCAAGTATCTAACACATCTGTTTTCTTCTCTTAATGAAACTTCTTTTTCCAAATTTTTTTCTTTCGCTTGAGCTTTTTGCCTCTTCCATATTTCTAGCAACGAATACCGTTCCATCTTCAGCATAGTACGCAGGAATTCTGTGTCCCCACCAAATTTGTCTAGAAATAGTCCAGTCTCTTATATTTTCAAGCCAGTTGTAATAAACTTTTTCCCATCTTTTTGGAGTAATTTGAATTTGTCCATTTTTTTACAACTTCCAACGCTCTTTTTTTGCAAGTGGTTCCATTTTTACAAACCATTGAGTTGAAACTCTTGGCTCAATAATAGAATCACATCTGTAACAATGTCCCACAGCATGATTGTGTTCTTTTGTCCCAACTAATAATCCTTCAGCTTCTAAATCAGCCAAAATCGCTTTTCTAGCCGCAAATCTTTCTAATCCTTCGTATTTTCCACCATTTGAATTTACGTGCGCATCTTCAGTAAAAATGTTTATAAATTCAAGTCCAGTTCTTTTTGCTACTTCAAAGTCGTTAGGATCGTGTGAAGGTGTCATTTTTACTACCCCTGTCCCGAATTCCATATCTACATATTCATCTGCAACAACTGGAATTTCTCTATTCATCAACGGTAAAATAACTTTTTTACCAATTAAATGTTTGTATCTGTCATCATTTGGATTTACTGCAACCCCTGTATCTCCTAACATTGTTTCAGGTCTTGTTGTCGCAATAATCACATAATCATCAGTATCTTTTATTCTGTATTTAATTTCCCAAATTTTCCCTTTTTTGTCAATGTGATTAACTTCATCATCAGCCAAAGCTGTTTTATCGTGAGGACACCAGTTTACAATGTACTCTCCTCTATAAATTAAACCATCATTATACAATTTTATGAAAACTTCTTTTACAGCTCTTGAAAGACCCTTCATCCATCGTAAATCTTTCTCTATCCCAGTCAAGCGAAACTCCCAATTTTCTCAACTGTTTAGTGATTAATCCACCATGTTTTTCTTTCCATTCCCAAGTTCTTCTCAAAAATTCATCGTATCCAATTTCTTCTTTTGAAGTTCCTTCTTCTTTTAACATTCTCTCAACTTTATTTTGAGTCGCAATCCCAGCATGATCCATCCCAGGAATCCAAAGTGTTTCAAATCCACTCATTCTTTTTATATCTAATAATTGCATCTTGAATCGCATTATTTAACATATGTCCCCATATGCAAAATCCCAGTTACATTTGGTGGCGGAATAGCAATCGAATATCCTGGTTTTTCGCTATTATGCTGTGCGTTAAAATATCCTTTTTCTTCCCAAATTTTGTACCATTTGTCTTCTATTTCTGTTGGTGAATATGTTTTACTTAATTCATTTGACATTTTATTTATATCCTCCTGTTTAAATTTCTAAATTTTTAAAAATTTTTTTAGATATTTTTTTATTTATATTTTTTTACAAATTATATACATATTTTATCACAAACCTGACTTTTTTTCTACTATTACATTTTTTTAAAAACTATTCAATAATTTTTCATTCCTCTTTCCCGCAATTCTCCAGCATATTTACGGGCAGTTTCATAATCCGTTATAATTACAAGCTGATTTCCACTTTGAATTGGCGTATCTCCACGTGCAATAGTATCTTTTTCCAGACTTACGCACACTTACGATTAATAAATTTTCTGGTAATTTAAGATCCTTTACTAATTTATTGTCAAATTCAGAATTTGCTCCTACTGGAATTAAAAAGTGTTACAATCTTATCCTTTACATCTGGTCTTACACCAATTCCAAATTTTTTTATTTTTTTCCACCATTTTTTTCCAATATTTCCAATCTTTTTGACATGTTTTTTTGGATTTTTTTCATTTTTCTTCGTTTTCTTCCAAAGATCTGCTTTTTGAAACATATTCAAATAAAGCCTTTCATAAATTGGCTCCATTTTTTTAATAGTTCTGTAAAAATGTAAGTTATTGTACAAACAACTATTAACATATACAAATATGAAAAATTGCCCGTCATTTCCAAAATCAATGTAATTCCAGTAATTGGAGCTCTAACAACTGCCGTAAAATAAGCAGCCATTCCAAGCAGCATAAAATGCACAATTATTTCATTTGGAATTGAAAAAAATAGTGATTTAACACTTCGCCATAGACTTTTCCAGTCAAAGCCCCTATTACAAGCATTGGAAGAAAAAAATTCCTCCTGGAGCGCTTGTTGCATAGCAAAAGCATTGTGTAAAAAGAATTTTAATATTAAAATTACAATAATTGTTTTTAACATCACATTTTTTTCCCAAACATTTCCTCAATAAGCTCATGTCCACCACCTGTAATATCACTGAAAAAAATACAGCTACAATATACGCTATTACCATAAATATTGACATTTTCACATAATTATTCAAATTTATTTTTCCTATAATATTTTTTTGAATAAGCAGTAAAAAAAATAGCTGAATGCTCTTCCAGTAATTGTAATTACAATGCAAAAAAACAACTGTTACAAGTGCAATTACGTAATATGGAATATCTTTTGGCAATATAAAATTGTATTGAAAAGACGTATGTGAACCTAAAATCATTCTAGAAACAAAGTTAGAGGTACCGCTTGCCACCATAACGCAAATTAACAGCAGCGGAGAAAAGAATTTATGGATTTCCTCAAGTGAAAATATAACTCCCGCAAGTGGAGCATTAAATGTCGAAGAAATACCAGCGCTTGCCCCACAAGTTACAAGATATTTTTCCTCCACTTCTGAACGCCTTGTAAGCTTCTTTATTCCAGATCCAACTAAAGCGCCCAAATGTACCGAAGGCCCTTCACGTCCCATTGACATTCCAGCCCCAATCGCCAATATTCCCCCCACAAATTTTGTAATTAACTCTCCAAGCCATTTAAACTTTACTTTTTTCGTAAGCAGCCCGCTAACTTGCGGAATCCCACTTCCACTAATTAACGGATATTTAGAAAGCATAAACTGTATAGCCAGTCCCAATAATATAAAAAACTGTTATTCCGATAATTATTTTTAGAAAATCCCAAATTTGTAGTGAAAAAAACTCTCTAAAAATTGTCATCTTTTTTTAATATTAACGTATAACTTCCAACGATAATCCCAGAAAAAAATCCCCACAACAAAGCACAGGAATATCAGTACTACATTATTTCTTCGTGATTTCAATGAATTTATATCTCTTAATTCATGTAAAAATATCCTTTGCCAATTTATTTTTCTCCTTTCCAACAAAATTTTTTTTTAAAAAATACTTTTCCATATTAAAATAATATATTTTTCCCAGACTTATCAATCAAAAAAATCCTGAAATTTCCATTTCGCAAGACAACTTTTTCCCATAATTTCATAAAAATCTTTAAGGGTGTCTGATTATAAAGCCCTGTTGAAATAATATCACCAAAAAGGCATTTTCTGTAATTACTCCAACTTGCTTATTTTGAGATGGAAAACCTGTTTTGGGGACTTATTATATGCCCATATTTTTTTCATTATTTATCATAAGATATGTGTTTTTTTCTGATTGGAAGTCGAATAACTCATATTTTTTTATTTTTATTTCAAACAAGTCATTATCTCCATTTCCAGAATATTCATATTTCGTTATTCTAACAGGCATTCCATTTATATTTCTCAATACCTCTTTTTTTCATCTTCAGGATTTTCAGCGATAATTCCCCATTCATCAATAGCAATAATACTGCTCCCGCCAGCATTTACAATTGCGTCCTTTATCCCAATTTTTTTCATTTCCTCAACCATTTTTTCAATTGCATAAGCCTTTATAAATGAGCCAGTTATAATTTCCTGATTTTTTTCCCAATTTTTACACGATTTCTCTTTTTGTCAATAATAATTTTCTTATAATCCACAAGTCTTTTTACTTTTTTTATTTTTTCAAAACATGGCAAAACGGGATTTTGTTTATAAAATCCCCAAAGTCTTATGAGAGGCATTATTGTAATATCATATTCTCCACCAATAATTTTTTTGACAAATGAATAACTTTTTCTTAAAAATCTCAACAGTTTCAATATCAACTTTTACAAAATGCCCGCTATTTTTTTATTAATTTTATCAATATATGAATTTTCTGAGTAGGAATTATACCTTTTATTCACCTCTTCCAAAATTCCAAACAAATCATCAAAAAAACTGAATCATCATAAATTTCAGGTATTTTTTTATTTTTTTATATCTGAATGAAATAAAAAAACGCACTTGAACCTTATACATCATATTTTTTTACCTATTTTTCCACTTGATGAACTAGTATTTTTCACTTTCTTTACCTTTATTTGGCGTATTTAATTTAAACTGACTTTCAACATCTTTATTTTTATCAATCTTCAGTTGCCCTTCTTCATTTTGCTGTATTTTTTTTGTATTTTCAGGATTATTTTTTTTATTCTGACTATTGTCAGCCTTTTTATTTCCTGTTTCATTTGAAAGTTTTTGCGGTGCATTATTTACTGGCTTATTTGTCTGCTGAACAGATTTTGCTTCTGCCACTGGTTTCTTATCTTCAGGATTTGCCTTATTTTGATTATTTTTAGCTGGCGGAACAGTTTTTTCGACAGTTTTTCCTCCTTTAGATGATGTCGCCTTTTCACTCGCTTTACTTTCTTTTGAATTTCTGCCTGCTGACGAAGTGGCTTTTTCACTAGCCTTTCCCTCTACCGTAGTTTTACCTTTATTATTATCTATAAATTGTCTATAATTTCCAAAAAGCAACTAATGAAACTGCTCCTAAAAAAATAATATTATCTTTTTTTATTAGTCAATTTTCTTCTCCTTAATACTTTTTTTAATCTGAATTATAGAATTTCAGCCATATAACATGCTAAACTTAATATACGATCAGGAATTTCCTTTAATTTTTAAAGGTTCTATGCTCTGATTTTTGAATACCTTCTGAAATATTCTCATATTGAATTGAAACATTACCTTTAAAAAAATAATATCTTGTCTATCTTTGATATTTTTTTGCATATTCTTTTTGGAGAAAAATGAATCTGTCATAATAACAATTTTTTTATATTTGCATTTTTTTATCATAATAATGAGTTCCATATATTAATCCATCATTTCCATAGCTCATTTCAAAGTTCAGTTTTTAAATTTTGTTTTTCGTAATTCTTTTATGCTGAATTCCTTTCCATTATAATCTATAATTTCTATATTTTCCTGATTTTTTTCCGTCAATTTACAAACTGGCATGTCTACTTGTTTTTATTGGCTGAGAATATTTATTCTTCTTAAAAATATTTTTTTCCAGTATTCCTGTTCATCATCAGGTATTTCAGGAAAAATATAAAAGATTTACATAAGTGCCTTCGCTTAATTTATATTCTTTTCCGTTAATTGTCTCAAAAGTTCCGTTTTCCGTATATCTAAATGTATTTATTATTTTTATTCTCACTGTCAATTTCCTTCCAGATAAGCAGTATTGCATATTTCTGCATAACAGGATTTTTTTACAAAGACTTCCTGCCATTTTTCAGTTTCCCATCTTCTTTGAGTAAAAAGATTTTAGTAAACTGTCATTTTGAACTAATGATATTGCCCTTAATTGTTTCTTTATATATTTTAACTCTTTCTTACATTTTTCAAGTTCACCATTGCTGCTGTTTCTTTTTTTATTTGTTCTTGGAAAACTTCTCATAGTTCTCCCGGCTTCATCACAGAGAAGAATTTTTTGAGGCTCCTCTTCAATTTCAAGCACTGCCTTTATTTTCTTTTCCCCATAATTAAAAATTTTTGTCCTGTCCATTCCAAAGCCAAAAATCTGGAACTAAAAATATCATTTAGTTCATCTCTGAAATCCTTCTCTTTCTGCAATCATGCCTAACGCCTCATCTGCGGCAATTCTAATTCTCTTGTCCTTATAATTTAAACTAAACCCGTTTAGAAGTATCCCTATTTCCTTAACTTCCTTTCGCAAGGTCAAAACTCTTATTCCATAAGCGGCAAGCGCAATTTTATTATACTCGCTTACAAGCATATCAACTATATTTATCATCTCATATATCTGTTCCAGGCTCGCAGTTCTTATTAACGGTACAAAAAGATTTTTTTATACTTAGGATTAAATTTATGAACCTTCCATCTTTCAAATATTTTTTTCTATAAATTTTCTTAAATCTTCCTTTTGCGCCACTTCCTCAATTTTATTGCAAATATCGAGGCTTTTTTTATATCCTTTGACAATATGTATTCTGAAATATAATACTTCATCAAGCTAGATGGCATTCTCCTGTCTTCATCCTTCACTCTTATCGAGTTATAGTCAACTTCTGTACTAAATACTGCATTTTCCTCATGTTTTTCAAGACACAGACTATCTGCATACTTAATAATGTCCTTTGCATCTTCAAGACCTTCTATTCCCTCCTGAGCCTTAATATTTTTCCAGTGCTTAATAAGATTACCGGCAACATGCTCAACAGAGTCAATTTGACTTTTAGAAATTTTTTCTATTTTAAGTCTCACTTCTTCATTATCCATTTGATTTTTCAAGATTTCTTTAATTTTATCTCTTACAGTTTTATCAGACTTCATCAATAACTCAGGCAGCTGCGCATAATCAAACCCGTTATTCTCTGAATATAGAATATTTACATACTTTTCAATAATCTTGCCTGGTATCTCATCATTTTTAAAAACTTTCATACAATTCTTTTTTTCATGTTCATGTAAAAATTTCAATCCAAATTTTATTATTTTTCATTATTATCCCCTGTTTTTCTCAATATATTCAAAATATTTTTTTCATTAATAAAAGCTGATTGGCAAATTGTAAACCCACAATTCATCCATTACTTGTTTTTAGATCATTCATTCCATAAACTATGCTATATTTAATAAAAAAATATCCTTAAATATATTTACTCTTTTCACACATCTTGTCAAAAAGCTGAAAAAAATCTTTTTGATACATATTTGAATATTTTAAAAAGTGAAAATATTATTTTGCTCTTTTTATTTAAAAATAATTGCCGCCTTGTTTCCTTGGCAACTTACAGAAATGTCCTCCCAATTAATATCATTTTTTTTGTAAAAAAATCCAAGTTTCTGAAACTTGGCGGATTCCATTCCCATGCTTTCATTTCAAACAGTCTTTTCAGACGGTTAACCAGTATATTTTCAGATTTTCTTAGCAATTCATTTTTCTCATCTTCACCAATCAAGTTTTCTCTTATGAAAAAAATGTAATAAAAACGAATATTCCAATCTGTTTTTCATTTAAATTATAATATAAAAATTTCCTTTGTATTCTCTAAATTCTCCTTAATTGTATCTTGAAACAACTTATACATTATCTCAGAATTTCTAAGATTTTTCAAAAAAACAGTATTAGATCCATAATTTTACAAGAAGATAAATTTTTCTGTCCTTGAGAAAAAAATCATATTTCTCAAAAATTTTTCCGTTATTTTTCTGAACATTCTATTACGATAGCTGTAATTATTATTTGTCGGCGAAAATTCTATCCCTGAAAAACATGACAAATAATTTGATTCCTTCAGTAATAACATCTGAAATTTTTGCTATTTTCTATTATAATCTCATAAAATCTTTTTCAAGATATTTTCTCGCTTCTCCAAATTCAAGCATTTCCATACTTTCAAAATGTCTTCTGAAATTTCCGCTATCCAAATATTTCTCAAAAAAATTTCATTTATGCCAGTTTTATTAATTTTACTCATAATATAGCCTGTAAAAAATATTATCCAGCGCTTCTATTTCCTCTTCGCTTTTTTTCTTCACCCTTATTTATAGCCTCAACATTTTTTTAACGATTATTAATACTCCTAATTTCATCAAAAAGTTATTTGAATACATTTTATAATTTTGAATATATTCATCTGCCAAATCTCCAAAAATAATCAAGAAAAATATTTACAGTTATTCCAAAAAAATTTCCTTGCTTTTTAATTTCTGAATTATTTTCAAAATCTCTTTTTACAAATTCACAGGAAAAAGCCTAAAAATTTTTATAAATTTTGTATTTTAATGGAAAATTTGTAAACTGGTAACTAATTCATCAGGAAAAATGTTCATACATATATTTAAAATATCTAATAATTATTTCTCCTGCTTCACTTTCCAAAAAAATTCATCCTTTTCCATAAATTCCTTCATCTCAAGATCATTAATATAGTGTAAATCTCTCTTGTGAATATTTACGACTTTTTTTCTATCGATCCGTTCAAAAGATATCGAATCTCATTGCGAACATATTCCATTTTAGCAGATTCGACAAGATTCTTTATCATTTCTTCAGTCATTTTTATGTGCCTCCATCTTACAGTAAAAACTATTTTTATATCAAATCCGTTTAAAAAAATAAACAAGATTTTTATTTAATTGTTTTTTTGCTATTATTTATATTTTATTAAATAAAAAAATATAATAACTTATTTAATATTCTTCAATTTAGTATATCACATTATTTTCTAAAAAAATCACTAATATAACAAATATATTTAAAAGGCTTTTCCCATACTAAAAATTTTTTTATTATTTAATACAGTAAAACTGCTTTTAAAACTAAACTTAAAAAAATTATGACTATTTTACTCGAACCCTGAATTTATATGATCTTTAATAGTTTAATTTTGAATAGGTTTGAGTATATTATGTTTTATTTATTTTCTAGCAACAATACTTAATTTTTTTTAAAAGAAATTCATAACGAATCTGCTATTTAAATATTAAATAGTATAAAACAAAAAAAGAAAGGGAAAAAAACCCCTTCTTAAATAAAAATACAGTTAAATAATAATCAAAAATTAGTAAATCGCTCTAAATCCGATTCCACCTCTTACATTTTCACCTTTTGTATCATAGCCTGCATTTACAGTTACGCCAAATCTTGTGTTTTCAATTCCAAGGTTCAAATCAACTTTTCCGTTTCCACGTCTGTCATCCTTTTCACCTCTTATATTAAACCAGTCAGCCGTTGTATAACGAACTCTTGCCTTATTATTTACATCTCCAACTTTTCCAAGTTCATTTTCATAAGCAAGTCCTAATTTTGCAATGAAAGTTGTTCTGACTGCCATTGGCTGTCTGTATTTAAATTCTACTCCAACTTCAGGCTTTATAGAATAATAGTCATTTGACTTAACTTCAAGACGCATTTGCCCGTTGTCTTCTTTTATTCCGCCAAATCTTCCATATTCCATTCTCAAGCTTCCATAAGGTGAAATGCTTGTTCTTTCACTTGTTCTGACATTCTTTCTAAGCTCGTTTCTAAGTCCAAGTCCGTATGTACGGTATTGTGACTTCGCTTCAAATATATCATCAACAACAAGGAATTTTCTATCCATATCACCAGTTCCTACAAATCCTTCAGCCGCAACAGTCCAATTTAGACCGTTATTATGATCTCTTCCAAGCGGTTTTGATTTATACACTCCAGCTTTTACCATAGTTTGTTCCTCTTTTGAACCTCCTATGTCGCTAAAGTCAAATTTGTTCTTAACTGCTCCTGCATACCATCCTGAAGATTCTCCCAGTTTTATAGTTTCATTTTCATTTAAATATGCAAATCCATAAGCTTTATTTGTATAATCAATGATTCCAGCAGTATCTGTCTTGTAGTTGCCTTTCATTCCAAATACTTTTATTTTGTTTGAATCTTTAGATTTTGTTTCCCATTCGTTTCTCAAATATCCAAATTCTTTATTTAATAAATTACCAGTTTCAAAAATTCTTTGCTGAACATTTGCATATTGATGTCCCATCATTTCATCAATTGCTTGAACAAGTAAAGTTTCTTCACTATTTCCAATAGTATTCAACTTGTTAAATAATGTTTTTTCCCTTGAGTCAAGGCTATTTACATCATATCTTTGTTCCAGTCCGTCAGTAAAGTTAAATTCATTTGAGGTTGGCAAAACAAATGCCGTATAAGGAATCTTTGTCATAAGAACACGTGTAATCTGCTGTGTTGCCGGATCTACTTCAGGCGTTGCCATCCAAGTTAACGAAGCAGAATATGGAGTAAAGTTGAATATTCCAGCATTTATCTGATTCAGGAACGGCTGCAATATTTGTTTCCAATAATTACATTCTTAGAATTTGTAAGCACTGAAAATTCTGTTCCGATTAATAAATCACTGTTAATTCCAAGTGAAGTTGCTCCATTTACGTTAATTGGACGTGTTCTTCCCAATGTATCCACATAAACTCCAAAGTTCGAGAATGCATAGTTTACATTAGGTGCAGAATAATTTATTGTCTGAACTTGGCTGTCATTTAATATTACTCCATTTCTTTGGATTGCCAATCTTCCGTTTGGCAGCTGAACAATTCCTACTCCTCCAAGGGTTTTGCTTGGATCTTTTGGAGCATAATAATCCTGTGCCCCATTTGCAGAAGCAATTCTTCCATTTCCTGAACTCAATGCCGGCAATACATTTCCTGGAGTTGCATCAGTTCCTATCGGCAAGTCGCCTGACACTCCTTGAGAATCTGCATCATATCTGACTCCATAAGATTTCAGTCCACTTATATTGATTTCTCCATAGTTCTTGATTATAGATTTATTACTTGAAGTCCCTTTAATTAACACACCATAGCTGCTGTCTGCATCAATATCTATTTTACCGTAATTTTCAAGTGTACTTCCATTTAATACAGCAACTCCTACAAGTCCCTGAACGTTGTCATTTCCGTGATAAGAACCTGTTGTAGTAATATTTACCTGTATTTACAAATTTTGCTCCATTATTTACAAATACTCCCATCATTGTCTGAACTTTATTAGAAGCTGATGCATTTGATGAATCCAAGTAAATGTTTCCAGAGTTTCTCAATGTTGTTCCCCTGTCATCTCCATACATTCCGATACCCAAGTTTTCTGTTACATAAATATCCCTTTCATTTGAAATATTTGCTCCACCTACAGCTGCCATTCCAATTCCATAAATTATATTATTTGGATCAGACTTGTCTGTCTTTCCAATTTTAATTACTCCCCTGTTTACTGCATTAGAGGCCCCTGTAACAAGAATACCTTGATTTCCAGTTCCATGTGACAAGTCAATTATTCCATTATTTACAATATCTGCTCCATCTTTTCCGTAAATGGCAATAATCTTACCATTTGTTCCAGATGTAATTGTCGCATTATTTGTAACTTTCGATGAACCTTCTGTATAAATGAATGTTGATTCATTTCCTAAATTCACATTTGATGAAGATGAATTTGAATAAACATTTGTCTTACTCAATCCTGGATTTGCCAAAATTACACCATAAGACTTATCCCCAACATTAAAGCTTGAAGTAGTGTCTGTAATTGTAATTCCATTAGATCCATAAACCCCCACAGGCTCACTATTTGCATCCGTAGCAGTATGGTTAGCAACATTAATTACACCGCCAACATTAGCAACTCCACCTTTTTTATAAATTCCGATTGCCTTATCTGCAACATTAATCACAGAACTTCCTGCAGTTTCCACTTTTCCATTTTCACTAAGTGAATAAATTCCAAATGAAGACTCTCCAACATTAATTGTTCCACTATTCTTAACATTAATTGTTGAGCTGTTTTGAGCATAAATTCCAACTGTAGAATCATTTTTAACAGAAGTTGCAGTTCTATCAACATTTATTATTCCACTATTTTCAAATGTCTGATCCGATGTCCCTTCCAAATATGCCGCAATTGAACGTTTTCCAGTAATATCAATATTTCCGCTATTTACAATCGCTTTTGCTGCACCTGATTTATTTTGAGAGAAAATTCCAATTGAATCATCACTGCTAAATTCCATATTCGCTTTATTTGTAACATTAGAATCTATCGCAACAATACCTTTTGCCTTATTAGATACACCTGTTATCTTGTTACCATCTATTACAGCGCTAGATTTATCCACATAAATTCCAGTAGAACCATTATTCAATGTCATATTATTCCATCCGCTGAATGTAGATGTTCCATTCATATAAACTCCAGTTCCACCTGCAGACACTACAATATCATTATTATTCATATGAGCTTTACTGTTAATAATGTATAACATTGGCTCCGAAGAAGTTGTCAATGTTCCAGCATTATTATAATTTAACACAGCATTATTTTCCAAATATGCCAAGCTTCCACTATTTGCAAAAGTTATAGTTTCCACCATTTACTGTCAATGTTGAATCATTTCCATAAAGCGCAAACCCTCTATTTCCAACAGTTACATCTCCAGTAGTAGTCAAATTCGTTTTATTTTTTACAAATATTCCAACAGAAGTAGAATCAACATTTCCGCTAGCATCTAACGTTGAATCTCCAATCACAATATTTCCACTATTTGTAACCGTTGCATTTGGATTATTTGAAGTTTCAGGTGCGATATAAATTCCCGCAGAACCTTTTCCTAATGTAATATCTCCTTCATTTGCCACATTTATATTTTTACTGCTTGCTGCTGTATTTTTTGCATAAATTCCAACTGACTTATCTCCACCAGTTATGATTCCTTTATTTTCAACTTTGTCAAATCCAATTGAGTAAATAGCCGATGACTCATTTCCAATCTTTATCTTAGATCCTGCTGTCGTTGTAATTGTCCCTGTATTTACAGTTCCTGCTGATGCACCACTATAAACTGATGTATTCTTGTCGTAAATTCCATAAATTCCAGTAGAACTATTTCCTACAAGAATATCTTTTTGAATTAAGTCCTCTTGAAGAATCAAGATACATCGCTGTACTTGTTTCGGCATTTGATAAAGTCTAATTTTCCTCTATTTTTCAGCATCATATCCAGATGTTTCCAACCGCAAGGCAATCCAGGATTACTATTACCATCTGCCATAAGTCCAATGATATTTTTCAGTTGATGGTTTTGCTTCAACTGTAACTCCTGTTTGTATAATAGCTTCTCCCATTTATAACATGTGAAAGAATATTTCCAGTATCAAGAGCATTTCCAATTTGCAACTAGTCAAATCACTGTGCAGTTTCAGAACTTCCTTCAGTAACCCGTGTTCTTTCTACAGAATGCTTATTAGTAACTAATGTTCCACCATTGTCAATAATGTGCCCACCTTTTTTTGAGCAAAAGATACCGACTCCATCTCCGCCAAATTCAATTTTTTTGATCCCACTTTGAAAATCAACAGTTGCACCAGTTGTTACAATTGCCCCAACTCCATTTTGATCCTTTCAAATTAATTGTTGCACCACTTGCGATTGTTACTTCTGATGCTTTTTCTGTTCCACCATTTCCAACATAGATACCAGTTCCAGCTACTTTATTATCTCCAATATTCATAGTACCTGTGTAAGTGATATTACTTGAATTTTCAGCAAATAATCCAACTCCATTTGCTCCTGTTGTGATAGCAGTCGATATTGTTTTTGGAGTTCCTAAAACCCTAGGAGTTGTTTGAGTAGCAGGAGTTCCAGGAATTCCTTGTCCATCAGTATAAATTCCAATTGCATAAAAGTCTCCTGAATTACCGCCTAATGCTGAATCTCCAACTTTTATTTCCTGATTATAAGCTGAAATATCTGCAGTAGCACCTTTCATTAAAACTCCAATTAATCCATTTCCATTCATTCCATTAGCAGTATAGTCCAATTTAGAAGTAGTTGCATTCAAAACTCCACCATCAAGATAAACTCCAACTCCATATCCTTTTACTTTACCAATATTTCCTCCATACAATGCTCCAGTTGGTTCAGTAGCAGTACCTTTTATATAATAAGCAACCTGATTTTGAGAAGTACTGTTTAAGTCAATTTCTCCTGTTGAAGTATCTGCTTTTGCAGTATTTGATAAATATACAGCAACAGAAGACTCAGCAGCATCATTCAAGTTTATTTTTCCAACTTTTTGAATATCAGATTTTGGTGTATAAATTCCAACTGTATTTTCTGCCTTTTGATTTATAGTTCCTTCATTTTTTATGATTGAATCTGTTAAATTTCCAGAATTTTTTGTAAACATTCCAGTAGAACTTTCAGATTCTATATCAATAGTACCACCATTTTTTTATTTGTCAAATTAATTTTTTTACCAGTTCCACTTGATGATCCAAACATTCCAACTGAATTTTTTTAGAATCAGAAGTTAAGTTTTATATTTCCAGAATTTTCTGCAACAGCATCATCTTTAGCAAACATTCCAGTTGATTTTTTACCAGCTAGCTCAATTTTTCCTGCACTTGCATTTTCAACTTTAGTTCCATCATCTGAACCATACATTCCGATTATTCCTTCAACTGAACCAGAACCATTAATCTTATTCTTATTTGTTACTTTCCCTTTAGCAGTCGCAAGCATTCCTGTGCCTTCTTTACCTTTTATATTAATAGTTCCATCATTTACACCTTCTGTAACTTTTCCTGTAGTTGTGTTTTTCCCTGTTGCATAAATTCCCATTCCTTTTTCACCAGCAGCTTTTATCTCAATTTCTCCAGTACTTGTGTTAGTTACCAACGAACCATTTTCTCCATACATTCCAGTAGCTTTTTCATTATTTACTTTTATTTTATTTTTGTTATTTGCTATAGAATTATTAGCAAGCATTCCAACAGAATTTTTTTAGAATTTACATTAATTTTCACCATCACTTGCATTATTTTTCTGCAGTCAAATTTGCTCTGTCATTTGTTTCATTTAAAGCATATATTCCAACAGATTTTTTTCCATATTAACATCAATTTTTTTATTATTAGATATAGTCAATTTTTTTAGATGCATTTGATGCCAATTCTCCATAAATTCCTGCACTCTTATTTTCTGTAGTTGTACCAGCCAAAGTAATTGTTCCATTATTTACTATCGTATTATCAGCAGTTGCATCGCTTGTAAATTTACCGTAAATTCCTGCTGAAGCTCCCTTATCTACAGTAATTGTTCCATTTGCTGCATTTTCTGCATCACTATTTTCAAGATAAATTCCTGCTGATTTGATTTTTCTTTCATTTCTATTTTTAGATTATTAGTGACTTTAGATCCAGATTTACCATAGATTCCTGCAGATTCTGCCTTTTTCATCGTAATTGTTCCACTATTGTCAACAGTACTCTTTTCTGCTGAAATCCCAATTGATTTATTTGAATCTACAACAATTGTTCCATTAGCCGTATTAACTGCTACCAATTTATTTTTGTCATTTGAAACATCATTTTTTTGCATAAATTCCTACTGACTGAGTACTTCCACTAGCAATATTTATTTCTTTTTCATTTTTTAAAGTCAATATTTTAGTTACATTTACTTCAGTTGTCCCATAAATTCCAACATTTTTCGTAACAGAGGTAAGCTGTATTTGACCTTGATTTAGTATTGTATAGTCTACTTTTGTAACATTGCTAGTCAATTTCCCATACATCCCTGCCGAACCACTAGTTGCTGTAGCAGAACCTGTCAATGTTATTGTTCCAGTTGCTGCATTTGTAGCATTTGAATCTAAAGCATACATTCCAGCTGAGTTTTCATGTGATACATTTATTTCTTTATTATTAGTTATATGAGAATCTGTACTTCCATACATCCCTGCTGAATTTTCTTTTGTAACATTTATCACATTATCATTTACTCCATCAGCATTATATGCGTAAATTCCTACTGTCTCTTTTACATTCAAATCAATTTTACCTGTTGTAGCATTATTTAGAGCTTTTCCTTTAGTTCTATCATTAGTTCCATTTTTTACAAACATTCCAACTGATTTTTCCTGCTCCACAGTTATCTGATTCTTATTATCCAATGTTGTAGTTCCAGTCGCTGTACTTCCAATTTCAGCATACATTCCAACTGATTCAGTTTTAGTAGTTCCTCCTAATTTAATAGTCCCTGTATTTTCAATATTACGAGTTACAGCATCTGTAATTTTAGCAAAAATTCCTGCTGATTTATTACTTTCAATATTAATAGTTCCAGCATTTGAAGGCAATGAATTTTCTACATACATTCCTGCTGAAGCATCTCCAGTTATCGTAATTACTCCAGTTGTAGCATCATTTGTAATAGTTGCTCCATTTAATCCAAGCATTCCTGCTGATTTTCCACCATCAACTTTAATTGTTCCTTTATTAGTAGCAGTCACTTTATCTGCTAAAATTCCAACTGATTTTGAATCATTATCTGTGTTTGTAATTAAAATACTTCCACTATTTTCAATTTCAGATTCATTTATACCATAAACTCCTACTGAACTTTTTCCAGCAAGTGTTATTACCCTGTTGTTTTATTATTATCAACTTTTCCTTTATTAGCCATTATTCCTATTATTCCATCTGACGTGGAGCATCTGAAGTTATATTTCCTGTATTTTTTTAACAGTAACATTTGAATTTGACCCTGTACCATTTTTAGCATAAATACCTATAGAATTTTTGTATATGAATATTTATATTTTTGGAATTGATATATCCAATACTCCACTTCCACTAGTTAATTCTGCATAAATTCCAACTCCTTGAGTTTCTGATGGAGCTGTTGCTAATCCAACTTCAATTGTACCTTCATTTTTAATATTTTTAGCAGTCTTTGAAGTTGCGTAAATACCTGCCGAACTACCTTTCTTAGAAGTTATTGTTCCAGTTGATTCATTTGTAGCATTACTTTCATTTTGCATAAATTCCTGCTGATCCTGTCTTTTCAGTAGTTATAGCTCCTGTATTTTTGATTGTCGAATTATTTGTACCATAAATTCCTGCTGATCCAGTTCCAGAAGTTGTTATTTTTCCACCTGATTCATTTGTAACTGTACTGTTGTCTGAAAGCATTCCAACTGATGAATTTCCAGAAGTTGTTATTTCCCCATTAGTACCTTCATTTGTTAATGTTGAGCCCGCTTTTCCATAAATTGCAACTGAACCTTCATTAGCAGTTGTTATTATCTTTTTATTTTTTACTGTAGATGCATTTGAATAAATTCCCTACAGCTCCATCTTTTCCAGTCAATGCAAGCGTACCTTCATTTGTTACAGTAGCTCCATTTAATCCTGAAATTGTTGTTTTTAACTTAGAAGTCAAAGTTTTTCCAGAATTAATATTCGCATTTCCTCCATCCGTTACCAAGACTTGAGCCGAATCATCAATAGTTGAACTAGCTGTTCCCGCAATCGTTATATTATCAGCAATATTTACTGTACTTCCACCTGCACCATAAAATAGAGCAGATTTTTCTCCCATTTTTTCAATACTCAAATGTTGCTAACGTACTGTTTAGTTATATTCACAGTATCATCTGTTTGATTTCCTGTATTTCCAAAATAAGCAAGCACAGATTTTTTACCAATTTCTGTTTTTAAGCCATTTGTTACAAATGTAGTTTCAAAATTATTATTTTTAGCAGAATAAAGTCCAACTGTTCCTTCTCCTAAAACTAATTTTGCACCAGTATTAAATGTTGTTACAGATTTACCATCAGAATATACTCCAATACCTGTTTTAATCGAAGTAGAGCCTTGAACTTCAATTTCAGATGAGACAGTTCCCACTTGTTCCTGAACCAATAGTATAAATTCCAACAGCTCCAGCTCCTGCTGTTATTTTCTTTCCACTTCCAGTATGAGAAAATTGCGAACCATCCTGAGCATAAATTCCAACTGTTCCAGCTGTATTTGCAGTTATATTTCCTGTATTATTAAATGTTAAAGTTTTTTCTGCTCCTGTTGCTCCGCTTCCTTTATTTTGTAAAACAACAGCATGACTTCCTTCCCCAGTAGTTGTTATATTTCCTGAATTGTCAAATTGTCCTTTATTTCCATAAAATCCTAATGAATTATCTGAATTTACAGTTATATTCCCTGCATTAGAACCTGCTCCTTTAAGTAAAACATATCCAAGCGAATTGTTTCCGTTTACATTTATATTTCCTCCGCTTACAATATCAATTCGTCCAATTTTATTTTGTACTGTTCCTGTTCCACCTGTTCTAGCAGTTCTTGTATAGTCTTCTCCTTCAACTACAGCACCATAGTTTTGTTCAGCTCCATTTTCTATTGTAATATTTCCTTTTACGGTTACCGATCCTTCTTTTTGGATTCTAGCCCCAGCACTTTTCGTAGCATATTCTCCAATATTAACATTTCCATCTAAATCAATTCCATAAGTTCCAACTAAACTTCCTGTATCATTCTTTCTTGCATAATCATCATATTCATTCACATCTACTGGAGTTGTCTGAATTTCCGCATAAACTCCTATTGCCCCATCTACTTTCCCAGCAGTTTCTGTTTGAGTACCAGTTTTCTCTATCACTATTAGCTTCATAGTTGTTGGATCTATTTCTTTACCAATATTTATAGTTCCTGATTGAGTATTATAAACACCCTGTATACTATGAAGCAATCCCAATTCCTATTGAAGTGTCACTATTTACATCTATAGTTCCATGATTTTTCCATTTTACTCATATAATTTTGAATCTTTTGTACTTGCAAACTTTTACCACCTTTTGTAACTACTGTTCCAGAATCTACCACTAGCAGAATATGTATTATAGATAACATCATTTCTGATTGATTTATTATTTTCTACAGTTGTCAAACCCATAGCTTCCATATCCATTTAATTCTATTGTTTACCTTTTTCATTTATCCCTGCCATCATATTTCAGTCCACGATTTTTTTGGTTAGTCATTACATCTTCACCTTTAGCATTTTCTGGTCTTTAATTGCATACCTGCACTTTTCAATTGAGTTTAACGTTACAGTTTCCATGATTTTTGTAATTTCATTTCTTGTATTGTTACTTGATGTATCATAATTATTAAAATCCAAAACCAACTTGATTTTTCAATATGTAGTTACTCCATCTTTAGCCTATCCAATTATAGTTTCCCTTTTTCCCCATTTATAATTCTTATATTTTGCAACTTTATCTATTGTGTTAAAATGAACTATTTATACTCTGTCCTGAGATATGGATGTATGAGTTCCCCTGAACATCTATTCCAACATGTTTGCACTCTTATTTAAATTTATCGTTCCAGTAAAATGTAAACGGATCATAACTTTGAATCATCTACACCTTCATCTATATCAAAAAGCTCTATTGTTAGAAGCATTTACATTTATATTAAGATTAACATCTTTCAAGATTAGATACATATCCCCAAGTTGAAACATACTCACGTCTTACATTTACATCATTATTAACGTTAATTTGAGTACCAGAAGCTAAATTATATTTAGATGGTGAATTTGGATTGTCACTTTGAAAATTATGAGTATGACTTAATTGTGCTGTTCCGATTGAAAAATCAACAGGAACTATTGCTTCAAATGTTGGAGTATTAACTGTTACGCTATCTGGTTTAGTTACTTTTATTTCACTAACTTCTGAAACTTTCGGAGGTGTAATCGTCAATGTATTAACACTTGGAGTTGGTGAATCAATTGTCAACTCTGGAGATGGCGGAGTTATACTCACTCCTATTGTTGGTGCTGCCAACGTTATTGAAATTGAAGGTGCTTCTACTTTCGACACTTTACCTGGGTTTGGTGTGTCTGGTACGTTTATGTTTATAGCTTTTAGTGTCGGAATTAGTATTGTCGGTGCTGTTATTGGCTCAGTCACCTTCAAATTAATATTCGGACGCACTACTTCCCTTGGCATATCAATTTTGGGATTTATTGCAATTTCCTCTTTTGATACTGATTTTGGACGTACGTTTGCCATTATCTGGATTTCCACTTCTGGCTCTTGAACATGAAGCAATGAAGCTAGTCCGTAAGACTGCTTTCCTATTGTGGAAGTGCTAAGTGAAGAAGTCATGTAACTTTTTCTTCTGTTTGACAAAATCCCAGTATCTGCCCAGTTTCCACGGTTATAAATGCTGTTAAACGAATATTTCTCAGCTTTGTCGCCTCTTCCTTTATAAGTGCCGTTATTGCTTGATATAAAGGTATTTGCACCAAATTGCCACGAACTCCATGGAGATTTTACAACTTGATCTCCTTGTTCCATTAACTGGATTAATTCCAAGTTCAAGTCTTCTATCGCCTCTTCGTTTGCCTTTTTCTTTTTCTTAATCGCAGTACGTGTCTTGTCTGCCGACATTACCAGCTCTTTATTTAATCGCTCATAAAGCACGTTTGAAGATGTATTTAACCCAATTGAAAAAGTTATCATCCCGTTATCAAGTATGAAAACAGCAATGATTCTGTATACTTTACATCTTTTGCTCTTTTGGCAAATGCTTTTTAGATCTTTCTTTTGCCTGTCTTAAATTGTTACTCATAAACTTCTCCTTTTTATTTTTTTATAATTTTAATTTTTTTATTCATAATATTTTAATTTTCTATAACAAAACCTATCTCATAAAAACCATAATCAACCTGCAAAAACTCCATATTTTTTTATTATTTTTTTTGTATAAATTACAATTTGAATATACTTTTAATCTGAACTTATTACATTATATCATTTTTTTATTTTTTTCATTACAATATATTTATTTATAATATTTTATTAAGCCTTATCTATTAATTATATTATTTTTTTGATTATAAAATTAATAAAAAAATCCCTCAAATATATTATTTAGAGAGATTTTTATGAGCGAGATTTAATCAAAAATATGAGAAAAATTATTTTTTTCTATCAAACTGCTTCCATCCATTTCAGCAGGTTTTTTTCCAATCCTAAAAGTTCTAACATTGTAGGTGCAATATCAGCTAATTTTCCACCTTTTCTTAATTTAGCATCTTTCATGTCGTTTGAAATGAAGATGAATGGAACAGGGTTTACAGTGTGAGCTGTATGAGGTTCTCCTGTTTCTGGATTTACTAATAAATCAGCATTTCCGTGATCTGCAGTTATAAATAATGCTCCGTCCATTTCTAGCACTTTTCTTACAATTTGTCCTAAGCAATTATCCACAGCTTGACAAGCTTCAATTACTGCCTGTACATTTCCTGTATGTCCAACCATGTCAGGATTTGCAAAGTTTAAGATAACTGTGTCAACTTTTCCTGTGTTTAATTCTTCGATTAATCTGTCTTTTACTTTGTAAGCGCTCATTTCTGGCTGCAAGTCATAAGTTGCAACTTTTGGTGAATCAGAAAGCAATCTGATTTCTCCTGGATAAGGTTCTTCTTTTCCACCGTTGAAGAAGAATGTAACATGTGCATATTTTTCAGTTTCTGCTGTTCTTACTTGAATTAATCCAGCTTTTGAAACAACTTCCCCAAAGCAGTTTACTATTTTTTCAGGTGGGAAAGCGATTGGCGAATCAAATGACGCATCATATTGAGCCATTGTAACAAAATTTACTTTAGGATAAACTTTTCTGTCAAATCCTTTAAATTCTGGATCAACAAACATTCTTGTAAGCTGTCTTGCTCTATCTGGTCTGAAGTTTGCAAAAATTACTCCATCTCCATCTTTGATTAATCCATTGTCTTTTGAACCAATTTTAACAGGAACTACAAATTCATCAGTTACACCTTTTGCATAAGACGCTTTGATTGCTTCATCAGCAGTTGGGTAAACTTCTCCATCTCCGCTAGTCAACGCATCGTAAGCTAATTTTTCTCTGTCCCAGTTGTTATCTCTGTCCATTCCATAATATCTTCCAATTACAGTTGCGATTTTTCCAACGCCAATTTTATCCAAGCCTTCTTGCAACTGAGCCAAATAATTTACTCCGCTTTCAGGCGCTGTATCCCTTCCATCTGTAATAGGGTGAACATAAACTTCTGTAAGTCCCTTTTTAGCTGCCATGTCAACTAATCCAATAATATGGTCAATGTGACAGTGAACTCCACCATCAGATGCAAGTCCTAAGATATGAAGAGCTTTACCATTATTTTTAGTTGTGTCCATCACATTTGCTAAAACTTCGTTTTCTAAAATTGAACCATCGTTAATTGCTTTTGAAATTTTTGGAAGCATTTGGAAAACTGTTCTTCCTGCTCCAATATTTGTATGTCCAACTTCAGAGTTTCCAAATTGTCCGTCTGGAAGTCCAACATGTCCTCCATCAGCACGAAGTTCTGTAAAAGGATATTCTTTTTTATATCTCTCGAAATTTAATGGTTTTGCCATTTTTATTCCATTAACTTGATCGTCGTGGTGATTAATTCCCCAACCATCTAAAATTACTAAAACTACAGGTCTTTTTTTCATCTTATTGTCCTTTCAAATTAATATATTAAAATTTCACTTGCTAACTTACTACATTTATTATACTAATTTTTTTCACAAATTTTCAAGAAATTATGTGTTTTATTTTTTTATATTTTTTTTACACTAGCAGACTTAGTGAACTACTCCCGCTTTGTAGAAGCCGGAGACTTCTTGCTATCTTTTGTTAAAGCAAATAAAAAAATAAAAAAATTATTTTTGTATTCTAGTGAAAACGACTTGATTTTTTTATTGAAAAAAATGATAATATATTATGTAGTTTGCACATATTTAAATTATGTGGCATTTTATTAAATAAAGAGAAATCATTGAAAGGAGAAGCATAAATGGCACACTCAAAAGCGTCTAAAAAAGAGTTTTTCATTGGTGAAAGAAATGCAGCTAGAAACCAAGCTATCAGAAGCAGAACTAGAACTTTCGTTAAAAAAAGTGCTTGCCGCTGTTGAAGCTAAAAAAATGTCGACGAAGCTAAATCAGCATTAAGCGCAGCATACAAAAGAATTAGATAAAGCTGTAACAAAAGGTGTTATCAAGAAAAAAACGCCGCATCAAGAAAAAAATCAAGACTTACATTAAAAAGTTAATTCATTGGCAAATTAATTTTTTTGCCACTGATTGATTTTAAAAAAATTTTTTTTAAGATTAATGAAAAAAAGACTATCCCATTTTTCAAGGTAGTCTTTTTTTATTATACTCGAACCCATTTAAAAATATAACTGTTAAAAAATTATATAAAAACTAGAGTTTGAGTAAAATAGTTATAACTTTTGAGTTCAGTTTTAAGGCAGTTTTACTATACATATAATTTTTTTGAACAACTAATTATACAATTTTAATCATTTTTTTCTAAAAAGTTCCCTTACTCGCAAATTATTTTTTTCTCGCTTTTAAAATCCAAGAAATCGATCCTTGTACAAAATACAAAAATTCTTAGCCAATTTGGATTTATATAAATATCTTCATCACTTTTTCAAATTTAAAAATATTGTCAGAAAAATTTTTCTAATGCTATACCTAAATTTTTTTCAGAGGTCCTTTACCCAATTTACATTTTTTTCAAATATGGCAACAACTCTCCTGCACCCACGCCAACTCCTTGCCCCCCATTTTTGCCTGAACTTTCTCGCACCAGTTCTTCATCTGCAGAAATTGCTAAATGATTTTGTTTTCCTTCATAAAATCCATTATTTAACCATACAATAAATTTTACTTCCAGACTTTTATAACTTTTTCCTTCTCAAATTCTACAAGTAATTTTAGCAGATTGGATGGAATTCCATCAACATATAAAGGAAAAAGAAATATTAAATACATCGCTATTGTAGATTTCATTTTTAATTTTATCATTTAACTTAAAAAGAAATTGAATAATATTTTTTTTATTTCATTTTCTTTAAGTAAAGACGAAAGATAATTTCCTAATATTTCAGAATTACTTTTTAACTGCTTTTTGGACTTCCATTTATTAGAGTAATTTTCATATTCTATCATTCTCCCTGATCTTCTAAAAAGAAACCTTAAAAATTTTTTTGTATTTAAATTCACACTATTAGCCTTTACTATTTCTTTAGCCGTCATTTTTTCACTTTGTGTCAAATTTTCTCCATAAAAATATACATTTAAATCAAATCTCGTTTTATTTCGTGCGATATGATGCATTTCCTTATTCTTAAATTTAAAAAATGGCAACAAATATGGAATTGTCCTATCCAGCACATTTTTTTACAAACGGACTATAAGAACCATAGACACATTGACTTATAATCACAACTTTGTCTGATTTTGAATATAATTTTGCTAAATTTTCATATCCATCCCTAATTTTACATTTCCCAGGAGTTTTAATCCAGCATTCAAAGCACCCCATGCAGCTTTTAATTTTATTATTATCACAAATTATAAATATATCTTCATCAGCTATTATTTTTCTTTTTTTATTTATACTTTCTTTTATTTTATCTATAATTTTTTTCTTTTTTTCAATTTTCCACTTCAAATTTTTTTCAATTTTTTTCATTATCTAAATCATGTATAACCAATTCCATATTTCTCACCTTATTTAAGATTCAAACTTATATAGTATAGCAACTTTTAAAATTTCATTTTTAATATTACTTTACAATACAAACTGATTTTATTATCTCTTCTATTTTTTTCTTCCCAAATTTCAGAATATGTTATATCATTCATAATCATTATTGTTACTAATCCCTGTACTAATGCCCACATTGCTATAATTTTTATCTTGTATAACTTGATTTGGTACATCTGCTTTTTTTGAAGTACTTTAGTTGCCTCGCTTTTTTTAATATATTAAAAAGCACTTTGATTACTATTTTTCTATTTTTTTGAAAATTCTGACAATAAATCCATTTTTTTGTATTACTTCTTGAAATTATAAAATAATAATACTCATGATTTTTCGCAAAAAAACATAACATATGTTTTTTTCCCAATTTTACCAATAAATCTTCGCTATTTTTCATATTTTTTTCTCGTCTTAGCCAATTCCATTGCTAATATTTTTCCAAATATAATCACTCATTGCGTAAAAGCAAATCACTTTTTTTCTTAAAAATATGTGTACGGTGCTAGCATTACTTACTCCACACATTTTAGCTACTTTTTCTTAAAGATAATTTTTCTTCTCCTTCTTCATTTTATCACCTCTATCCCTTTTTCAATCAATTCTTCCCGTAAATTCCCATGATGGTAACTTTTTTTTAATTTTTTTCCATATTTAAATTCCCCTAACTTTCATTATCTTATCACTGTAAAGATTATACACCCAAATCTTTACACTGTCAAGTTTGTTTTAAAAATTTTTATTACTTCTTTTTTTAACTGGGATTATTATAAATTTACTATTTTTTTATAAAAATTTATTGGGTAAAAAGTTGTTTTAAAAAAATTCAAATTATATGTAATATTAAAAAAATAACCGCTGTCTTTTACAACAACGATTATTTTTAAAAATATAGCTTTGTTTTTTTATAATTTCTATTTTTTTCCTTCTTCTAATAATTCTAAAATTAACATTTTAAATTCATCTATGTACTTTTTTTCAAATTACTTTTCTTAAACTAAGTTTTAATAAATAGAAAACAAGTTTTCAAATTATTTGTCCAAGATTTTGGGTACACTCCATTATTTAATGAAACTATCGTCATTGTTGTACAATTTCTTCCAAGAAGTGAATATTCACCATTTAATACCGAACCTCGAGAATCTAATACTACCTTAACTATGCAATTTCGCCATAATACATTATACGGTTCAGAATACCTCAAAAGGTTCTCACTGAAATATTTCCTTAGAGTTTTTTTGTCCATAACTTTTTCCTCCAGACTATATATTAATTTATTTCGACCGCGGTCGAAATACAAACATTTTTCAATATTTTATGGTAAAACAGCCTTAGATTATTACTAAAAGTGCTTTGCTATGAAATACTGAAATATTTAGGAAAAACCCAAATTTCTTATATGGTTAGTACAAGAAATTTGAGCTTAGCTAGTTTAGTTTCTGTTTATTTTAAGATAAAATCTATTATTACAAAGTACAATGGTAATCCCAATTCAAGTATAATGGAAAAAGAAAAAAATATCTTTTTTTACTATCATATTGCTTTTTTTGAAAAATAAAATCAACATTCTCAAAATATAAAAATATAATGACTCCTCCCAAAAAAACATAAACATTGCGATATCTTGTTTGTCAATACTTTTAGGAATATTATACATTAATATCCAGATATAAATTATAACGGATGATAATATAAAAATCTATTAAAGTTACATAATTCTGGAAATAAACATCAAAAAAATCTTTTTATTATTTTTTTGATTTTAAAAATATAATATCTATTAAATAGGGTATCATAAGTTCTAATACCAAAGAAATTCCAAAAAAATATTTTTTTTATTTTAATGTTTATACTTCCTGAAATTAACACATATAATTTTTTTCAAAAATAAAATATAAAAAAATTAGTAATAAACATAGTAACTTGAAAGATATAATTAAATCTGTATTCTGAAATATATTATTAAACAAGGAAAAATAAATAAAAAAATCCGAAGACAATAATCGTTAACAGTGAAAAATACATAATCTACAAAAAGTTACATAATTTTTGTTGTAAATATTTATCATAAAAAAACTTTTTCTATTATATATTTTTAAATATTTGCCATATAATATTTATAGCAATAAAAAAATAATTTTATTCATAACTTTCTATCTCTTTCTTTAATTTATAGGGAATTCATATTTTTTTATATTTTTTTCTATGATTCCTTTGCTTCCGTTGTAATCATAATATCTCATCTTATCCGATCTAGTTACACCTATCATACCTGCACTAGAATTTCTAACATAACTTATGGCATAATCTCTTAAATTAGATGGTAAAATTCCTCCAATTTTAAATCTAAATTCTTTTTGATGTTCCCTTGAATTGTGCTTCAACATAAACAACACAATTGTTTGAAATTAAATTATATGTCTTTATAAAATATCTTCCTCCTACTCGTGGTGTTCTTATTTTTACGCTTCAGAACAATTTCCTTTACATTTAAATTCCTTTAATCCTTTTTATAGAATTTTTTTAAGTTTTGTTCTATTATTTTTTTATCAGAATATTGTTGTACAATTTCTTCCAAGAAGTGAATATTCACCATTTAATACCGAACCTCGAGAATCTAATACTACCTTAACTATGCAATTTCTCCATAATACATTATACGGTTCAGAATACCTCAAATAGTATTTTTCCACCCTTATGATTTTTTTGTTTTTTTAAAAAGCATCTACTCCAATTAATATCATAATTATTAATTCAATAACAGTTGAAATCAAAAAGAACTGGAACTTTAATATTACTATTTTCTTTTCTCAGAATGATAATTTTTTTAATCCATAAAAATATTATTATTAATATTAATGCTATCGAATATAAAAATGTAATAAACTGAATTTTTCTAAACTTTTTTTATTCCAATAGACACGTAAAATAATGTCCAGATATATAAAATATAGCATGAAATTATTATTAACAATATAGAAAAATAATTCATCAAAAGAACTATAATTTTTTTAAATTTAGATTCTATGGCGACTTTCCATTTAAAAATAATTTGTAAAAAAATACTACTGTAAAAAAATAAACAATATATTATCATTATTTTTTTCCCTCCACGGCTTCTTTCCATATATTCTAAATATTGTTTTTACTTCTAAACTGGACAGTCCTTTTTAAATTTTTTTTCTTTTTCCACATCATCTTTCTTCTTTAAATCATTGTCAGTTTCCTTCTCTTCCTCCTGTTTTTACTCTCCAAGCCTCAGGTTTTGGCACACAAATCGGACGTCCTTCTGGCGACATATCCCATATTTTTTTAATATTCCCACTGGAAATACACCTCTTTTCTGTTTGCTTTTTAAATTTTATTCATATTCTTTAATTTTTTTGCTGAGATTCTATCATACTTTTCATAGAGTTGTAGTTAAAAACAGCTTTTAAGCAATCTAATTATAAATCAATTATTTAAACACCTTGGTTCAATATTTATATTTATCCATATTTTACGATTTCTCAGATTATTTTTTTCTAAATAATGAGCAAATTTCCATTATTAGTATTTCAACTCCAGTTTCCATCTCTATTTTACCAGTCTTTATCTCTCTTTCAATTTCCCAGCATCTAAAAACTAATTTTTCTTAAATTTAAATTTGTATAATTTTGCTCAAGTTCCAGCTTTTTAAAAAAATCACATAAGAATTTGGAATTCGGTTATTGGATTTAAAAACTTTCCTTTATCTCTTCAAATTCCATTTTGAAAGTATTATAATTTCTACTAAACTTTTGCGTCCTCGTTTTTTTAACGAACTTATTTTTATACATCGTTTCAAGCTCACTGTAAAGAGAATACAAAAATTCCCATATATTCTTTCTTTCTGCTCCAAATATCTCATTACATCCGCTGGATTATTCAACAATATATTCCGTGTCATCTCATAAATCTGATATTCCTTTTTCAACCGATACAACATTTTTTTTATTTTTTTCAATATCAAACTTTCTCTCCATTCAGAAAAGCCTTAATTTTCTCTACTTCATTTCTAACTTTAAACGGATTGTTTCCCAATCATCTCCAGAAGCAATGCCAGATCCCTGCCATTTATTCCCAATTCATTCTACAATATAGGCCCGTATTTCCTCCTCAGTCTCCTTCTGGAACAAAAAAAGACTTTCCATTTTCCTATTTTTTTCCCAGTTCATCCCAGCAGACTTTTTTTAACTTTTACCCCAAATTTCCCATCTTCCTTGTCATAATCAATAACAATTTCTTTATTTACTAATCTCAAGTTTTGATATGTATTTCAAAATTTCCTCAATATTTTTCAGTTTTTCTGCCCTTTTTAACACAACCAGTTCCTGACTTGAAAAATATCGAATTAATATTAATTTTTTTCCAAAAAACTTTTTCATTTTCCTTTAGATCCGCATCAAAAAAACTCTCACTAATCCCCACATTTTCTTTCCGTATTTTTTCCAAAATCTCAAAATACTTAAATTCCCTCTGTTTTTTCCCTCCAATAAAATAAATCATTTATTTCCTCACACTTTTAATCTAAAACAAAAAAAATATCTTCTAATTTTATTTTTAACTCATTAATTCAAACAACTAATCCTTAGGCACATCATAAACCTGACGACAAATCGGACATTCCAGATATTCTTTTCTACCACTTATCGGAAAAACTGGTATCCAAAACAAAGTAAACCAGTCACGATATTCCCTGAACCTCCCACGACTAAAGTCGCAGGGTTCTAAAATCTTTAAAAAAAATTTTTCTAAGAAGTTTGATAGTTTTACACTACCCTTATTCTTTTAGGTGTGTTCAGCTCACCTCTATTGTATAGGATGCTTAAGTCCACAACTTTACTTTTTTTTAGAATATTTAATGCCCCGTTACAATCTGCATTTAATTGATAGCCTTTACTTGTTTGATATAGTCCTCTTTTTTTATTCTTTTTTTCCACTGAAATATATATTCTTGTGGATTTTTCTTTATCATATATTGGAATTTCATCTCCATCAAAAGAAACTTGCTTTTGATGTATAACTTTCTTCTTGCAGTTTAAATTCTATTCCATATAGTTTACATAGATATATTAATTTTATCTCTTAATTTTTCCATATGGTATATTTACAAAATTTTGATTATTTATACTTCCCTATATTTGAATTTCTTTGAAAATCTCTCATTATATCCTAGAACTATTTTTCCTATATCATTATTAAGACAATAATTTATAATTATTCTTGCTGCTTTTGAAAGATAATCTTCTATACGATTATTTCTCTTTCTAGCTATTCTCTTTTTGCCTTAATGTTATATGCTCTATCTTTTGCTTATCTTTAATGCTTTGCAATTTTGCATTTGTCTTGTTATAGTATTGATTTATTGATTTTAATTTTCTACCATCTATTATGAATGATGCTCCAGCATCTGTAACACAAGTACATAGATTATCTATACCTAAATCAATTCCTAGTGCATTTGTCTTTTATTTAATTCCCTTTGAACTTTCTTCTACCTCATAAATGTATTGAATTTCAAAGTACCTAGAATGTTGTTTTGGTATTATTCTAATCTCTTTTATCTTCTTGTCTTTTTAATACTGGTGGTAGCTTTAATTTTTAACTTCCTGATGAGTTTTCTTAAACGAATTTGAATAAGGAACTATCAGAATATCATCTTTTTAATCTTACAAAACCTATAACAAGAGTTGTAAAATCCATCTTTAGCAAGATATTTAGGTAATTTTTATTTTTTACTATTATATTGACCATTTTTAGCAAGTTTTAAAAAGTCCCAAAAAAATGATTTGAAACTTCCGTCTACTTCTTTTTAGAATTTGTTGAGCCATATTAGAATTTAACTTCTTATAGTTCTCACTATTTTTTTAAGTATTTTATAGTTTTCGTTATAACTTAAATACTTTTTCTTATTAAAAATAGTATTGTCTAATATTATATATAGCTTCATTAGTTAAGTTCTTGGCTACATGAGATAAATATTTTTAAATTTCTAAACTCCTTTTTTTGCTAAGATGTTTTACCTGTTGTTTTAATGTTAAATACATAGATATCACCTCCTTTTCATCAGAGATATTATACCATGTATTCTACATTTTATCTGTCAAAAAAGTAATATTTTTTATTTATTTTTAAATATTTTTAAAGTTTTTAAAACCCCACAACAGTGGGAAGCGTCGTTCACATAAGTACGCTACTACTTATGCAGTTCTCCTTAATAAATTGAACTGAACTTCTTGTTATCTCTAACAAGCACAGACTATATCTTATCCATATCCTATTTCAAGGACTTAGGCGAAACCACTTCCAATACCAATCGCTTGTATTGTACTCCCCTCACGAGGGATAGTCGTTGAACTTTCCTTTTCAGGCTTAGCTGCTGATTGTCTATTATCATAATGTTTAGGATTTAACCTTGCACCATCTAGTATATTTTTTCTGCTTTCGCTACCTTCACACTTATACCATATTGAACGAAGGTATTATGTTGTGGTTATACTAGCTTTAAGAGTTCCCAGCAGTTCAGTTTCTTTGTTGCACGGTTTTGCTCCGTGTCTACATACAAGTTTCCCTATATGCTTACTAAAATTTTCGTGCAATTCATCTCATTCCTTGCGTTGCGAGTGTTCTTGCACTATTTAATAAAATTCCAGTCAGATGTGTTATTACATCTTGAGCAATAGCAGTTTTCCAATGCTCCTAAATTTTTAAATTTTCTTTTTGTTCCAAATATTAAAAATCATTTCTGAAATAAAGTCACCTCTTAATTTTTGAGTAAAATTGCTCCCACTCCTATAAAGTGGGAGACTTTATTAATCTTCTTTTTCAACTTCCAGCAATTTCAATCTCAAATCATCTTCAAGAACTTGTTCTTCAATTCCCGCAGGTGCTCCAGTCATCAAGTCTTGTCCTTTATTAGTTTTAGGGAACGGAATTACTTCTTTTATTGAATCTTCCTTCAACATTGCCATAAGCCATCTATCAATTCCGTAAGCAAGTCCTCCATGTGGCGGAACTCCATATTTCAACACTTCCAAGAAGAATCCAAATTTGTCTTCTAATTCTTCTTGACTAAATCCTAATTTTTCAAAAACTTTCGCCTGTAAATCTTCATCGTGAATTCTGATACTTCCTCCACCGATTTCATAACCATTCAAGACAATATCGTATGAATCTGTCTTGATTTTTGCAAGTTCATTCGTATCAAGATACTTTCTATCTTCTTCCTTAATCGAAGTAAACGGATGGTGTTGCGCTTTATATCTATTTTCTTCTTCACTCCATTCAAACATAGGAAAATCAACTACCCATAAGAATTTAAACGCATTTTTGTCGATTAATTCCAACTCTTCTCCCAGTTTCAATCTCAACGCTCCCAATCCATCATGTACAACTTTATATTTATCAGCTAAAATTAACGCAACTTCATTATTTTTAATTCCCAATTTTTCAATAATTTGTGCCAATTTTTCTTCTGAGAAGAATTTCGCAATTGGAGAATTTATTTCTCCATTTTCATTCATTTTAATATACGCCAAACCTTTTGCTTTAAAGTATGTTTTCACATAATCTTCCAAATCTTTTAATGTATTTTCTCGAGAATTTTTCCGCATTTGGTGCAACAATTGCTTTTACATTCCCACCATCTTTCAACGCATTTTCAAAAACGCCAAATCCACAATCAGCAGTTTCTTCTGACAAATCAATCAATTTCATATCAAATCTCAAATCTGGCTTATCTGAACCATAAAAATTCATCGCATCATCGTAGCTCATTCTTGGAAATTTTTCAGTAATTTCAATTCCTGTAACATCTTTAAATACTGTCTTTGTCAATTCTTCAGCCATTGAAATCACATCTTCTTGCTCAACAAACGACATTTCCACATCTAATTGAGTAAATTCAGGCTGTCTGTCCGCTCTCAAATCCTCATCTCTAAAACATTTTGCCAATTGATAATATTTGTCAATTCCAGAAACCATAAGTATTTGCTTAAACAATTGTGGTGATTGTGGCAATGCATAAAAATCACCTTTGTTAGTTCTACTTGGCACGATAAAATCCCTCGCTCCTTCAGGTGTCGCTTTTGCCAAAATCGGAGTATCAACATCTAAAAATCCATTTTCATTCATAAATTTTCTAATTGAAAACAGCATATCATTTCTTTTAATAATATTATTCAACATTTTCGGTCTTCTAATATCCAAATATCTATAAGTCAATCTCATATTTTCACTAAGATTCCCAGTTTCACTAATTTCAAACGGTAACTGTTTCGCTCGGCTTAAAACTTCAATTTTTTTCGCTTCAATTTCAATATCCCCAGTTGGAATATTTTTATTTTTACTACTTCTTTCAGCCACAACTCCTGTAACCTTCAAAACCCATTCATTCTTATATTTTTTAGCTTCCTCAAAAAGTTCACTCCCAGAAACTTCCTCATTCAACAAAATTTGAGTAACCCCATATCTATCCCTCAAATCAATAAACACAAAGTGCCCCAAATCTCTAACTTTAGAAATCCATCCTGACAAAGTCACTTCTTCGCCAATATTTTCCATTCTTAATTCATTTAATTTATAGTCTCTATACATTTTCTTTCCTTTCTTTATTTAATGATTTTTATATTTTTTTTCTATAAAATTTAATACAATCTATTTTTTTTACAATTTATTTTTATTTCATTCCAACTTTTTTTCCACAACTTTTTTTGCATTTCTATCACATCTTTTTGGTAATCCTTCAACAGTTATTTCATAAAGTTTGTCTTTCACAATAACACCATTTTTTTAATCATTGATTTCCCTTGAAATTCTGTTAATACAAACTGCATTCCTTTATGACCATTCAAAATTACTGGTCCTAGCGACATTTTTATTTTCAGTGACTCCTGCTTTTTTTATATTTATCATACACATTTTTTTAACATTTTTTTCTACTGCCTTTTTCTGAATTCATATTTTTGTACTCTTTAGCTAAATCATATGACATAAGCGTGTAAATATCACCATTTCCTTTGCTTATTTGCATTGCATATACTGGTAATCTAACATCAGCAAATAATGTCCAACCTTCTGTTTTAGGATATTCGATAAAACCTACTTTTTTTCATTTCCAAATCTACCTTTTTCAAAATATTTCATCGAATCCATATATATTTTTCTCTTTTTCATTTTCAACTTTTTAACTATCTCTTGTCCCTTTTTCTGAATTCAAATCTAATAAACATTCAATATGTCCAGCAGGTTTATAACAATTTTCAGAATATAAACTTAATGAACTAATCAAAAAAATAACGCTGTAAAAAAATCGTTTTCATCTTAATACTCCTTTAAATTTCTTGTTTCAAAATCTCCAAAACTTCCTCGAAACCATATTTTTTCTGCTCTCCAGTACTAAACTTTCTTAACCGTAATCACATTTTCATCTCGTTCTTCTTCCCCTAAAATCAACACATATTCAGCATTTTCACGGTTTGCCTTTTTCATTTGTGCTCCAAAACTTTTTTTGCATTATAGTCAAAGTTTACTTTAATGCCATTTTTTCTAAGTTCATTTACTGTTTTCACAAAAATATTCTTTTTGTATCATCGAAATAAATTACATAAATTTTTTCTTCATTTTCAGAAAATTATAGAATCATCCATTAACATTGCAATTCTTTCCATTCCAGCGGCAAATCCAATTCCAGGAACTTTCGCATTTCCTAATATTTCAAGCAATCTGTCATATCGTCCACCCGCTAGAACTGTCGCTTGTGACCCCAATTTACTCGATTTAATTTCAAAAACCGTGTCCGAATAATAGTCAAGCCCTCTAACCAATTTATCATTTACAACATAATTCACGCTCAACAATTCCAAATATTTTTTTAGTATCTTCAAAAATATTTTTTTACTTTCTTCATCCAAATAATCATAAAGTTTTGGTGCATTTTTAAACTCTTCCTGATCACCTTTATCCTTAGAATCCAAAAGCTCTCAAAGGATTTTTTTCTCATATCTTTTTTTGCGAATCTTCACTCAATTTATCAAGTCTTTCAAACATAAATTTTTTCAAATCCTCAATATATTTCTTTCTCGATTCAACATTTCCTAAGCTGTTAATCTCCACAACTAAGCCAGTAATTCCAAGCTCTTCAAGAAAATCACAACCCATTTTAATAATTTCCGCATCTAAATAAGCACTTCTCACACCAAACATTTCCACTCCAGTTTGATGAAATTCTCTCATTCTACCTTTTTGCGGTGCTTCGTATCTGTACATTGGACCATTGTAAAACCATTTCACTATTGGAGAAGACTTATGAAATCCAGCTTCAAGATACGCTCTTACAACTCCTGCAGTCCCTTCTGGACGCATTGTAACATCTCTTTCTCCCTTATCCTTAAAATCATACATTTCTTTTGAAACAACATCAGTTTCATCTCCAACACCTCTTCTAAAAAGCTCCGTTTCTTCTAAAATCGGCGTAATTATTCGCTCAAATCCATATTTTCCAAAAACTTTTTTTGAAGCATCTACAATCGCATCGTATTTTTTCACATCATCAGAATATCTATCTTTCATTCCTTTTTAAAGCGGTTATCATATTTTTTTCCTTTCTTAATTAATATCGTCAATTTTTATTTCTATAGATTATTATACCACAATTGACTAAAGATTTTTAAGATGTGGGATTTCATAATTAATCTTTTTCATTCAACATCCTTTATTTGTAAAATCACATCTCTTCAACTGCTCCATTGCATGTTCTCTTATCATTTCTTCATCACTTTGTAATAATAATTCCAATTTTTCTTTCGCCTTAGGAGTATTTATATCTCCTAAAGCAAAACAGCATTTTCTGACCAGTGCAAAATTATCATCCCAACGGTATTTTTTTCAAAAATTTGAAAGTTGCTAATTTCATAAAGACATTCTACTGTAGAAGGTAACTCCATTTCCATGGAGATAAATAGCAATATCTTCGTGTTTTTCCATGCCATTCTTCTTTTGTTAATTTGCATAAAATATCAACAAATTTTTCACTGTATAATTCGAACATGTAAATTGCTGAAATTAAAATATCTACGCTGTGTCCATTTTTTTCATTATATGCTTTTTTTCTAACTCTGTTTTTTTATACTCTATTCTTTCATCATCATTTTTTTTAAAAAAATTCCTTTTGTAATTGTTGAAAACTTATTTGTTTTTTTATATTCTTTTCCACATCAAATTTTCCAATTTTTTTCAAGATTATTTTTTTCCATTTTTTTATTATTTCCTTTCTAAAAATTGATTTCTTTTATATTTTTTTGATTAAATATTTCCAGTCCTTTTCTTTATTAATATTAGTCAAATTAAAAAAATACTCCATCATTTTAAATTTTTGATACAATGTAAAAATTGTCGTGATCTTTTTTTATAACTTACTCACTAATTTATTTTATTTTTTTCTCATCTTCAATCAAATCTCTTAAATCATTACTTCCTTCCTCCTGAACCTCCCACGACTAAAGTCGCAGGGGTTCCAAAAATCTTTAAAAAAATCTTTAAAAAAATTTTTCTAAGAAGTTTGATAGCTTTACACTACCCTTATTCTTTTTAGGTGTGTTCAGCTCACCTCTATTGTATAGGACACTTAAGTCCACAACTTTACTTTTTCTTAATATATTTAATGCTCCGTTACAATCTGCATTTAATTGATAGCCTTTACTTGTTTGATATAGTCCTCTTTTTTTATTCTTTTTCCACTGAATTTATATTCTTTTTGATTTTTCTTTATCATATATTGAATTTCATCTCCATCAAAAGAAACTTGCTTTTTGATGTATAACTCTCTTCTTGCGACTTAAATTCTATTCCATATAGTTTACATAGATATATTAGTTTATCTCTTAATTTTTCCATATGGTATATTTACAAAGTTTTTGATTATTTATACTTCCTATATTTGAATTTCTTTGAAAATCCTCATTATATCCTAGAACTAGTTTTTCCTATATCGTTATTAAGACAATAATTTATTATCATTCTTGTCTGCTTTTGAAAGATAATCATTTATACGATTATTTCTCTTTCTAGCTATTCTCTTTTTGTCTTAATGTTGTCCGCTTAATCTTTTGCTTATCTTTTTATACTTTGTAATTTTGCATTTATCTTATTATAGTATTGATTTATTGATTTTTAATTTTCTACCATCTATTAGAAATGATGCTCCATTATTAGTTACACAAGTACAAAGATTATCTATACCTAAATCAATTCCTAGTGCATTTTCTTTATTTAATTCCCTTTGAACTTCTTCTACCTCATAAGTATATTGAATTTCAAAGTACCTAGAATGTTGTTTTGGTATTATTCTAATCTCTTTTTATTTTCTTGTCTTTTTAATACTGGTGGCGACTTAATTTTAACTTCCTGATGAGTTTTTCTTAAACGAATTTGAATAAGGAACTATCAGAATATCATCTTTTAATCTTACAAAACCTATAACAAGAGTAGTAAAACCATCTTTAGCAAGATATTTAGGTAATTTTATTTTTACCATTATATTGACCATTTTTAGTAAGTTTTAAAAGTCCAAAAAAATGATTTAAAACTTCCGTCTACTTGTTTTTAGAATTTGTTGAGCCATATTAGAATTTAATTTTTTTATAGTTCTCACTATTTTTTTAAGCATTTTATAGTTTTTCGTTATAACTTAAATACTTTTTCTTATTAAAATAATACTGTCTAATATTATATATAGCTTCATTAGTTAAGTTCTTGGCTATATGAGATAAATATTTTAAATTCCTAAACTCCTTTTTACTAAGATGTTTTACCTGTTGTTTTAAAGTTAAATACATAGATATCACCTCCTTTTTTTATCAGAGATATTATACTATATATTCTACATTTTAACCAACAAAAAGTAATATTTTTATTTATTTTTAAAGTTTATAAAAAAAGACTAGTTTCAAGTCTAGTCTAAATACTAAAAATATTTTTATTCAATTATTTTTTTCAACTTAATTTTTTTAAAGAAATTGAATATTTAAACATACACTCAGACCTATTCAAAATTAAACTATTAAAGATTATACAAACTTAGTATTTAAGTAAAAATAGTCATAGTTTTTTTGAGTTCAGTTTTACTATAACATAAAAAAATTAATGTTTATATTTTAAGGAATTTATGATAAAAATTTTATTATATTAGTTTTGAAAAGAAGTGAGGGAAATATGTATAAAGTACTGATTGCAGATGATAATAAGCAAATTGTGTCAATACTTTCAGAATACTGCAAAAAAAATAATTTTACTGTAAGTACTGTTTTTGATGGAGAAGAAGCGTTAAAGGAAATCGAAAAAAATAAATTTGATATAGTTTTGCTGGATGTAATGATGCCGAAAAAAGATGGATTTGATGTGTGCCGTGAAACGAGAAAATTTTCAAACGTTCCAATTATAATGATTACAGCACGTGGAGAAGATTATGAAAAAATAATGGGGCTTGAAATTGGGGCAGATGACTATATTGTAAAACCATTCTCGCCAGGAGAAATAATTGCCAGAATAAATGCAATTTTGCGTAGAATAATGCCTAAAAATGATGAAAGTGAAAAAATCTTTACTTTTGACAATCTTGAAATTGATTTAAATAATTTTACAGTAAAGGTAAATGACGAGATAATTTCATTGACAAAAAGAAATTGAAATTTTATGGACTCTTGCAACAAATCAGAATAAAGTTTTTACAAGGGAGAATTTGTTAGACTTAATTTGGGGATTTGATTATTTTGGAGAAAGCCGTACTGTTGATACGCATATAAAAAGGCTTCGTGCAAAATTAGACAACTATGAGCATAAAAAAATGGAATATTAAGACAATTTGGGGTGTTGGGTATAAATTTGATATTTTAGAAAAATAATAATTAATTTGAAGAAAAAAAGAAAAACAAAAGAAAGGATCAGATTTTTTTATGAGTAAAAAAATTAAAAAAATTTTATTTAACGGAGAAGAATATCCTCCAGAAACATTTCGATTAGGAATGATGCTGTGTATGGTTGGAGGATTTATGGATGCATACACATTCATTACACGTGGAAAAGTGCTTGCCAATGCACAAACTGGAAACATTGTCTACCTTGCAATAAATTTAGGAAAAAGAGAATGGGTAAAAATCCTTTGATTACTTTATGCCAATTTTATTTTTTGCACTTGGAATATTATTTACTGAACTTATAAAAACGAAATTTGAAAAAGCATAAGATTTTCAGATGGCAGCAAATCGTAATAATCTATCAGGTTATAGTAATGTTTTTTATTTCTTTCATACCAAGCGGAAACTGGAACATTATCGTAAACATAATCATGTCCTTCATCGCCGCTATTCAGTATCAAGGCTTCAGAAAAATCAGAGGTCTCGCAGGAGCCACTACAATGTGCACAGGAAACCTGCGAAGCGGAATGGACAACTTAGTTAAATACATCAAAACTAAAGACAAATCACATTTACAAAGTTTCTGGATATATTTAGGCTTAGATGGATTTTTCCTTATCGGATCATTACTTTGTGTAATTTTAGTAAATATTTATGGGATAATTTCTCTATTAATTTGCTGTATTTTGCTAATTTTTGTATTTATAATAATGTTTAAGAAAACTATTTAAAAAAATAAAAAAATTATATTTTTACAACAAGGGGTCTTTTGACCCCTTGTAAAAAAATTTATAACTATCCTACTGTTTAGATGTGAAACAAATCTCTCGACTAAAATTCATTTCTCAAAATTTCCCCTTTTCTTAAATCACTTCTCATTTTCTGAATGACATCATCCATTTCATCCAGTTTTTTCAAAATTTTCTTTTCTTCAGCACTTGTTGTAATAATTTTACTAATTCCCCCATTTTTTATTATAATCCGTTTATCCGCTATTAATGCCAACGTTGGATCATGTGTTGCCATTAACACAATCTTATCTGAAGAAACAAGCAATTCCAAGGCTTTTTTCCTATCAATTCCAGCATTTTCAATTTCATCAATCAAGACAATTGGAGATGAACTTAAAATTGCAGTATCAGCAATCATCAAGGCACGAGACTGTCCACCACTTAAAGCTGTAATTGCAGTAGTTAAGTCAAATTGCTCTCCAGCCAGCTTATTTGCCGCACTAATGATCTCTTCCACAGTTTCATCAATGTTTTCAATCATTCGGCTTTGTGCATGCAGTTCCAGAAATTCCTTTACTGACAAATCCATAACAAAATTCATATTTTGGGATAATTGTGCGACTAATTTATTATTTGAAGAATAACGCCATTTTTTATCTGGAAATTCACCATTTATAAGAATCTGGCGCTTTGTCGGCGTATCCTTCTGGGCAGTCCATTCGATGTCAGCAAGAAGCCTTGATTTTCCAGAACCCTGTAGGTCCTACAATTGAAATAATTTCTGATTTATGAATATCAAAGCCTTTCAAACCCCTCTTTATTTCCCGATTTATCTTGCCCAGCGACAATTGTAAGCACATCAATCGAATTTTCATCTTCCATTCCCAAAAATAATTTCATTTGCTCAATATAGTCAACTAAACTTTCCTCAATTTTTTCCACATCTAATGCAAAATCCTCAATTTTATCTTCTGCAAAAGTTACAATAAATTCGTGAAAAGTACTATTGTAAAAAGTTTCCACAGGCAAGTTATTTTCAGTAAAAAAATTCTCTGCAAACGGATATTTCTGAACAAGTTCACTAATACTTAATTTATTTATCAAATCTTTTTTTTTCATATTTCTTCCTTTTTATTAATTATTTTTTTATTGCTGTAAATTCATTTTTCTAACATTACCCATCTGATATTTTTCCCCAATTCTCTTTTCTCCCAGACAATATGAACAAAGTGCCGATGGCATCGGAAATCTAAGTTCCATTCCTTGAACACTGTCTATTTCCAGTTTTTTCTCATAAAGAAGCGTACTCAATTCATAAGCTCCCTGTCCAGTAAGCCCGTTAACATGCATAGTCACAGCCTTTGGATTTACAGAGTTCACACGTGAAGCAAAAACTTCTCTTTCAGCTTGCGAAACAATATCTCCCTTTGTAATAATAACAATATCCGCAGCCTTTAATAACGGTCCAATTTTCTTTGGGGTATTAATTCCTGATAAATTATCAATCACACAGACTCCCTTTATATCCTTAATATACGGAGAACATCTATTACAAAGCCCTGCCGATTCTGTAATTAATATTGAAAGCCCAAGACTTTTCCCCCATTGCACAACTTCTTCAATATTAGACACAAAAAAGTGATCTGGACATAAAGCCCCAGAAATTCCCTTTTTTACAGGAATCCCTGCCTTCGCATACAATTTATCATCATCTGTATAAAGGCAGTCAAATTTTACCACTCCAACCGACATTCCCTGCGATTTCAAGGCTTCCACAGTTTTTAAAATAACACTCGTTTTCCCTGAAGATGGCGGACCTGAAAATATTATTAAATTCATAATTTCTTCTCCTTTTTTCTATTTTTAAAAATTAAAAATCTAAATCAATACAACATTTCTTCAATCTCTAATTCTAATCTTTACATTCATAATTGTCTATTTCTTTTTTTATTTCTTAGTTATTTCTAAAAAAATTTATTTTTCTTTACTTTCTCTTTTTTTATCTTTACTGCCACAAATCCTGAATTTCTTTAATCTTTAATCAATTTAATTATTTTTAAATATCCAAAAAAATTTCAATAAACATAAATTTTTTTCAAAAATTTTTTTATAATTTTTTTATCAATGTTTTTACTTTTATTGTTCAAGACTTTTTTTCACATCATTATTAAATTCCTCTTCACACTCACGAATAATTTTTCCAATATCGTGGCTATAGATAAAATCCCATCCAATCCATTTGAAATTTTGATATTTTTCCAAATGATTATCCACATTTGGATTTGTTGACGGAAATTTACCATTTGCAGAAAAAATCGTTCCAATTTCATTTGACATAAATAACTCCATAAACGGCTTAATTTTATCAGCCTTCGATTTTTTAGTAATCATAAATATTGGACTTAACAAAGCCCCATCTTTAGGCCAAACAACTTCTAAATCTCCTGTTCCATTAACCATTTGTGAAAAGAAATATGGAATTATACTAACTGCAGGTGCTTCAGGTGTTCTAGTTCTAGCCTTTACCATTTGAGCTGGATGCAAACTTTTTTTATAAGAACGAGCCAGCTTATGAATCCCATCCATTCCAAAATCCTTATAAAGATTAGCAAGCAATGCATTAAACAAATCCAAATCAGCCATCGGCAATGCAACAGAATCTTCAAATTCTTCACTTAATAAATCTGACCAAGTTTCAGGCATTTTTCTATCACCCAAAGAAGTTTTATTCACCAAAAATATTGCTGGAACAACTCCCATTATTGCATAACGCTTTTTAGGATCTCTCAAATCAATATTTTCATTACAAAAATCACTATTCATATCTTCAATATACGTCTCAAAAATCCCATTTTCCATATACTGACCCATCAAATTTTTATCAAAAAACAGCTCAAATCCAGCCGAAAGCAGCACATCTGAAACCTTATCAGGATTTCCTGTCTTAACTTTTTCCACAACCCAGTCAAGTCCCAAATTCGCCGATTTCAAATTATACGAAATAGAATAATCATTTTTCTCATTTTGCTCATTTACCCAATCCTTAATTCCCTCCAAAAGCGGTATTCTAATAGGACAAGGCAAAACTCCCTCAATGATTAAATCACTATTTTCATCAGCCTTACTTTCATCCAAAGAAACATCAATATCCGCATCCTTTTTCAAAAACATTTTCCAATTTCTCAACAAACAATTCCTGATTAATCTTTTTAGACATAAGTGCCATTCGCAACTTAATATTTTTCCCCATAACCTCAAGCATCTGCTTATTTTTAAGCTGCTCAAACCCATTAGCAATAAAAAAATCCAAAGCCTCAGGATATTTTTTTATAATCTCATAAAGCGTATCATCTAAATTAAACATACTACATTCTCCTAAATTTCTCTATTTTTTTATTTTGATTTTAAAACAATTTTATTATGAGTGAATTATAACATAAAATAACAAAAAAAGTGTAATATATATTACACAAATTTACAAATATTTATCTAATACTTAAATTCCATTTATACTATTTCCTATTAAAAATAACAGATCTATTATAAATCAAAAATCTCGACCTTTTTTTAAATAGTATCTCGTAAATAATCAAAAAAATTATCATAATATAGTGAAACCTATTT
>BNJV01000723.1_pt1 | contig 50408 bp, 79 predicted proteins | sample 8540591 | NCBI WGS metagenome assembly BNJV01 (sample SAMD00202457, study PRJDB9452) | human saliva metagenome | host: Homo sapiens | reverse complement strand
GTTAAAGGTCTTGAAACCGCCTTGACGTTTTCAGACGACCTGAGGCAATGGTGGACAAGGTTTACGGCAGAATCTCAATTTCCGCGTTGTGTTTCACGCTGCGGTAGAGTTCATCGATTTCCTCGTCCGTTACCGCGATGCGTAGCCGTCGGTCCAGTCTCTTTTGCAGGTGTTTTTGCCGATAGAACCCAGCCGTTTTTGATGCCGTGGATTTTAACTCAGCCCGCCTGGCTGTTTGCCTTGTGCCGCCGCGTAGGCTTTGTTCGGCCCTGGTTAGGGCAGGAAACGCCGAGGTTTTTGTGTGGTATGCGCTGTTGACTTCGCGACCGCTGATGCGGTATTTCCTTCGGGCGCCTTTGCTGTCGCCTTCAAAGTGTTTGATGCCTCAACAGGCTGCTTGCCCAGCGCAATGGGATAGGTTTTCGCAGCTTTTGCTTCGAGTACGCCGACATGGTACGCTTGGCTTTTGCTCACGACCAACCTGTCGATAACGGCATCTTCGGAAGCGGCGTTTCGCTCGGCGCGGCAACGGTCGACTCGCCTGATGTCGCAACGGTCTGCTCGGAACGGATGGCATGGAATACCAAACCACCCGGCAACGACCGCCAAAAGCAAAACCGCCGCCAAACTGATTTTCAACCCTCTTTTCATCTTTCAGACGACCTCACAAAGCCTTAAACGCCCTGGATAAACACTCTCCGAACGGTGCGCATAGCCTTTTAAACATACAAAGCTCGCGCAGGCGGGGCTGAGCAGCACGATATCGCCCGCTTCGGCTTGGGCGCTATGCCGTCTGAACCGCTTCTTCCAAAGTGGCGCAGTCGGTCATATTCAGACCGCAGCCGTCCAAATCGCGGCGGATCGGCGGCGCATCGACGCCGATCAGGAACACGCCTTTGCCTTGCCGGCAAGCGCGTCGCGCAGGGCGTGAAGTCCTGTCTCTGCTCCATGCCGCCCAAAATCACGAAAAAGCGGATTTTGCAAACCGGCAATCAGCGGCAGTCGCGCCGACGTTCGTACCTTTGCTGTCGTCGATGAATACCACGCCGTTTTTCCGCCGATTTCCACGCGGTGCGGCAGGCCTTGAAGCGTTTTGACGGTGTCGGAGCACGCTTTCGCGCGGCAAAACCGACGGCTTCGCACAAGGCGACGGCAGCCATAACGTTGGCGGCGTTGTGCAAGCCTTGCAGCGGGATGTCTTGTGTGGCAATCAAATCTTCATCGCCTTTGTTTCAGACGACCCGTTCTGCGTTCCAACCAAAAATCGGCTTCGTGTTCCAACGAAAACCATTTCACCGCGCCCGGCATCGCTTTGGCTGGCGCGGCAGAACACGTCGTCCGCATTCAAAACCTGCACGCCATCGCCACGGAAAAATCTTGGCTTTGTGATGCGCGTGAGTCGAGCAACGTCGTAGCGGTCGAGATGGTCTTCGAGATGTCCCAGCACCGTCGCCGCAGTCGGGCGCAGGCTTTTCAGTGTTTTCCAGTTGAAACTGGAAAGCTCCAACACCCACACATCCGCCTTTTTGCCTTCGCGCTGCAATTCCGCCTCCAAAACCGGCGCGTACCGATATTGCCCGCGATAACGGTATCCAGCCCGCACTGATGCGAGATAGCCGACCAGTGTTCGCTACTGTGGTTTTACCGTTGCTGCCGGTAATCGTAATCACCTTGTCGCCGCGGCGGTTCACAATGTCCGCCAGCACACTGATGTCGCCCAACACGCGCCTCCGTTTTGCTTGAACGCCCGATATCCGGCTGCCGCTCGCTGATGCCGCGACCAAGCGCCAAAATATCGAAACCGTTGTCCAGCGCATCTTTCTAGACGACCCGTGTAAAACACCAGCCCGTCAAACATCTTACCGATTTGCGCCACGCGCTCCGGTTTCAGCCCCATCATAAGCTGCAACCTCCGCACCGTTTTTGCGCAGGTAGGCAATCACGGAATACATGCTGCCGAGTCCGGCGACGAGGATATTTTTGGAAAGTCATTTTGGTTTTGTCCTTGAAGTTTCAGGCGACGTGATCAGGATTACTCGTATCAGTCGAAGATCGCATCCCCTTGAGTCTCCCTTTATCGCGCCTTTACTTGTACCATTTTTGGGCATCAGCAAAACTGTCTAACACCTCGCCCTCGAACATACATCTCCCCAGATTATATTGTGCAAGTGTAGATCCCTCGCTCCGCAGCTTTACTGATACCATCGTACAGCCTGAACGTCATCTTGACGGACACCAGATCCTCGAGCACAACATCAGTACCCAAAATTATATTGACCACTTACATTCCCCTGCACTGCTGACTTTGTGAGTAAAACCCGACTGCCTGAGCGTAATCTCGACGGACAATTTGGATCCTTGCGCATAGATCATCACCCAAATTATTTTTGAGCATTTGAATTCTCCTGCGCCGCGGCCTTGCGATGACACCATTTTTCGCTTTGAACTAATCTTGACGAACGCCTTGCCCTATATCACATCGAACCTATTGAGCCTCTGCATCTCCTGATTCCGCCTTTAGCATTATTTTCCTTTAAATTCGCACATCTTCCGCCCAAGCCGCTTGCCCTATGCCTAAAGCCAGCAAAGCAAGCATCATGTTTTTCATCAAGGTGTCCATCTCAAAAATCCTGTTTTGTTCCGAATGTTTTTAGGTTTGTTCATGTGTTTCAGACGACCTTGGGAAAGGTTTAATGCCCTTTGCTATTCAAATTTGCGGTAAGCATCGCAACCTAGCTGTAGTCCGTTATCACAAGCCTCACCAAACCACTCTCTTTGGCGATCTTATAGTCTTGACGAACACCTTCCTTTGCGCATACATCAGACCCAAATTAAATTGGGCCCTGCATCTCCCTGTTCTGCCGCCTGCGATACCACACTGCTCTGCCTGTGCATAGTCTTGACGGACCTCTTGTCCTTCTCATACATCACACCCAAATTAGATTGGGCATCGGCATACCCTCGCTCTGCCGCTTGCGATACCACCGCACTGTTTCAGTGTATAGTCCCGACGGACCTTGCCCGTTAGCATACATTACACGCAAATTAGACTGAGCTGCTGCGAGTCCCTGTTCTGCCGCCTTGCGATACCACCGCACTCGCCTGTGAATAGTCTGACTTTGAACCCTTCCTTCCGCACATCACACCCAAACTATATTCGGCTTCTGCATTCCCTGCTCTGCCGCCTTGCCAAACCACTGTACTGCCTGTGTATCGTCTTGGTGAACCCCTGTCCTTGAACATACCTTAAAAACCCAAATTATATTGGGCCTGCAAGTCCCTGTTCTGCCGCCTTACGATACCACCGGCACGCTCTGTGTATAGTCTTGACGAACCTCCTCTTCCCATTGACATACATCCAACCTCAAATTAGATTGAGCTTGAAAAACCCTTGATGCTGCCTCGCGATACCAATGCACTGCCGTGTATAGTCCTGACGAACTCCTTGCCCGTTGCTGCATACATCACACCCAAATTATATTGGGCATCGGCCAATCCTTGTCTGCTGCCTTTGCGATACCACTGCACCGCCAGTGCATAGTCCTGACGAACCCTTGTCCATCGGCATACATCAAACCCAAATTAAATTGCGCTTCTGCTCTCCTCGTTCAGCTGCCTTGCGATACCACCGCACCGCCTGTGCATAATCTTTGACGAACTCCTAGTCCATTTTTCATACATCACGCCCAAATTGAATTGGCTGCTGCATTTCCCTGTTCTGCCGCCTCGCAAGTTTTCCCCGAAAATCCGATACGTCATCCGCCCAAGCTGCTTGCCCTATGCCCAAAGCCAGCAAAGCAAACCATCATCAACCATGTATGCATTTTCAAACTTCCTGATGTATATGTGGATTAACGTTAAACCGGTACGGCATTGCCTCGCCTTAGTCAAAGAGAACGATTCTCTGCGCTGAAGCACCGCGAATCGGTTCCGTACCATTCTGTACTGTCTGCGGCTTCGTCGCCTTGTCCTGATTGTTAATCCACCATATGGTCTCATAAATTAAGACATTTTTCAGACGACGGCAGAGGTCATCTGAAAATGTCTTAATTCTATCCTGATCTGCATTTAAATGCTATTTTCGCCACTCTTTTTGCCTGACCGTTACCGGCAGAAATATCGTTATTGGGATTCTCCGCCATGGATTGAGTGCAAATGACTGCCACTAGCAGCCTTTTCTATCAGGCAGCGGAAACTGGAAAGGGGTCGTCTTTTTCAGACGACCCCGCCGAAGGTTGGGAAATAACCGTCTCACGCCGACGCTGTCAAGACGTTTTTCAGTCTCGGGAATTGATTGCGGACGATCGACCGCCATCGGCGGGCATGGGCGGTTCTGACGCCTTCTTCTGTTTTGATTGCGCATCCAGTCCGCCATTGCATGCGGATAAGGACGGGTTCAGCGAGGTCTTCGCTGATTTCCAGTTCGCTCATGGCTTGGGCGAAGCAGGCGACCCATTCCGTCGCGTACCCGCATATTCACGGCAGCGGCATGTGCCGCGCGCGCAGCATGGATGGCCGTATTTGCTCGAACAAGGGCGGCGCTGCTGAGCCAGCCGCTGAAAAATTCGTAGAGTTTTTCGCGAATCAGCGTCACGTCTTCGCCGTGCATCTGGCGCAGGGGCGGTATTGCGGCTCGAGTTCCATCAGGTCGTAAAAAGCGGTCGGTCAGGTTGCGGACGCTCGCCGCGCCGCCGAATGCGTGATACATAATTTTCTTTCTTAAAGGTCGTCTGAAACGGGGATTTTAATAGACCGTGCCGATTGTGTCATACAGGGTAAAGAGAGGTCATCATCTGAAAACCCGTTCCGTTTTCTCAGACGACCTTTCTTTTTGGGCGGCGAACTGATTTTCTGATGCCGAACAACGGCAATTAAAAATCAACTTACCCGCTTTATTCCCATACTGTTCGCCCGCTCGACTTCTTTTCCACGCGTCGAGAATCAGGCTGCCGTCGTTGTCTTCAACAACGTCGCGTCGGAAAGCTACGCCGCCGCGCGGGCGTTTTTCAGGCCGTGCATCAGCCCGAGGCTGTGCGGACGATGGCAAGATTGCGCCGCGTCCGGCTTGATTTGGGCTTTTGTAGCTGTAGATGCGCTGCACCAAATCGGCGTATTCAATCGGCCGCGGGTATCGCCGCAAACAGCCCGTCCCATTCGTGCATGATCATCGGGTTGTGATACGCCCGCGTCCGACCATTACGCCGTCAACGTGTTGCAGGTGTCCGGCGATTGCTTCGTTGGTGGTAATGCCGCCGTTGATGATGATTTCCAGCTCGGAAACTCTGCTTAGGCGGTAAACGTAATCGTATTTCAACGGCGGAACGTCGCGGTTTTCTTTTGAGAGTCCGTCCAACCATGCGTTGCGGGGCGTGGACGATGAAAGTTTTGCAGGCAGTTTTGTCGCAGCAGCGTGCCGACGAAATCGGCAACGGTTTGGTATTCGGTCTGCCTCGTCGACGCCGATGCGGTGTTTGATGGTAACGGGGATGCCGACCGCGTCCTGCATGGCGTTGAGGCAGTCGGCAAACCAGCATGACTTCGTTCATCAGACACGCGCCGAACGAGCCTTTTTGCACGCGCGGGCTGGGGCAACCGCAGTTGAGGTTGACCTCGTTGTAGCTGTATTCTTCTGGCTTTGGCTGCTTTCGCCAAATCGGACGGGCTCGCTGCCGCCCAGTTGCAGGGCGACGGGCTGTTCGCCTTCGTTGAACATCAAAAAGCGGTCTTTGTCGCCATAAACGATGGCGCCGAACTGACCATTTTCGCTGTAAAGCCATGTGTTGCGGGTAATCTGGCGGGCAAGGTAGCGGTAGTGTCTGTCCGTCCAGTCGAGCATCGGAGCAACACAAACCCGTCTTTTTGTTTATATTCAATAGTTCTTTGTTTTCTAGTTTTTCTAACTTTTCATTCATAATTGATTTGTCCTTTTCTCTCTCTGTTACATTCCGACAAAAATCAGTTACCATTTTGACACCATAATTTTTAATTATTCAGGATGGTGTCAAATGCATGGTTTGATTAAGCGGAAGAATCTCTTCGGGTACGATTTGTTTTACCGCGCAGGTTCGGGTGCGGAAGGAAGGGTATCCTGATTTTTAGCGAGTCGCGGACGTTTGGTGAAAAAGGTTTTAGCTGTCGAGTGGGCGCGGAAGCGTGAAGCTGAGGATTGAGGCGGATCCTAATATTTTATTGCCGGTCGTCTGCAGCGATCTGATTTGTCTTTGGCGGATGCCATGCGGCAGCATTTGGACGAAGTCAGCAGATGGGGCGGTCGAAGCGGATGGGGCTTCGGTTTTTGACTGAATTTCCGATTGGCCGCATGCCGCCGTCTCAGGTTGCGGCGGTCGGATTTTGCGGATCATGTGATGTTGCGCCGCCGTGGTTTGCCTGATGATGGTATTGCTCCGATAGGTGCGGCGACTGCGTTGCAGGGAATTGCAATATATTCGGACTGTCTTAAAACATGCGTTTTGCGTTTGGGACGTTGATGTTGGTTGGCAGGAGCTTGATTTCTGCGGTTGATGGTTTGCGGCGGTCGGGGTTGGTCTCTAAGTCGTCGAGTCGGGAGCGGTTGCCGTTGTCGTCTGAATTGCAGGCTTTGACGTCTTATTTCTTTAGGCAGTGGCAGACGCGAGCCAGTCAGACGCCGATGCACTTGATTATGTGGTTGGCGACTGAGCATGGCAAGGCGGCAGGATGAAATATGCCGTTTGATGTTTGCTGACCGTCATGTTGATGCCGGCGATTGGTTGCTCCGTGATGTGAAACATCTGCGGTAGCGCGGGCAAATCATGAAAGCGGTTTGATGTGCTGCCGCTGGCTGTGCCTGTGATTGATGCGTTGTGTGCGGATGATGTGCGGTGTCGGATGGGGGTGGGGGTTGGCGGTCGGGCTGATAGTCTTGTGCCTCTGAACAATAGGTCTATTTCGCTTCGTGGACGCGGGGCTTGCAGGTTTTGGGGATTGAGGACTTGAGATTCCACGAGGCGGCATGAAGCGGCGACGCGGTTGGCGGAGGATGGTTTGACTATTCCGCAACTCAACGAGTAACGCCACGATAGTTGGGGCAGCTTGCGCGGTAGCGTTAATATTCGGCGGCGGGCGGAGCGGTTGATTTTCGCGGCGGCGATGCGACAGGCTGTAACGGAATTTGAAGCGGGAAATGATATCCACTGATTGAGTGGATTTTCATGGGGAGGCCTCACAAAGCCAATACTTTTTAAATCTGTAAGCTCTGGCGTGCCTGAGCGGTACGAATCTATTCGAGTTCGCGGCCCCCTTGGATGTTTGATGTAGGCGACTTTTAAATGAGTCGGATTTGCCGGTTTGACTCCTCCTCGCATGTATTCGTGCGCCAGGGGCAAGTCGCCGTGTGTTTCTTTGATTTTTTCAAGGTGGGATATCAAATCTGAGATGTAATATTCTTTTTCTAAAATGCCCTAGTACTCATTTTTGCTCCCTGTTAAGGTTAACTATTCATCTTTTCCAATCGGCTTGTGCTTCTGCCTGCTTTTTGTCCAGCCAGTCGGCAATATCTTCGATATTGACTAGGTATTCCGCCTTTTGGCTTTCGACAGGGCGGAAAACTGGCCAAGGCAGGCTCTGTCTTTTGGCGAGTTCGCGGCACTTCCGTTGGCTGATGTGTGGCAGCCATTCGGCTCGGGCTTTTTCAAGCGGGATATGGGTATTTCCGAAAATTAACCGTAAAGTTTGGGCGGTAGTCATGCGATTATCGGAGTCTCGCTTTTGTTGGTCTGCTTCATGAAAGTTATCCAATGTGTGGTTGCTGGTTTTATGTCATTTTCTTTGTAACGTGTCCAAATATTGGTTTTTCGATGGTTTAGCGAAAGAATCTTTTGACAGAAATTTGATTTTCATTCCATTTGAAAATTGTATTCCGCCGTCTTTAATACGCGAAAACATTCTGAAAATCCTTTTTTAATGTCGTCTTTCCAGTCTTTCCTGCGTTCCGTATTTTTGGCCAGTCGCGATCCAGCGTATCAAATGGCGGGTCAAAAACCTAAATACGGAAACCTCGTCATCAAAAGCAGGTTTGTAAAGTCCATTTTGATATTCTAGCTTGACTTCTGCGTCTGATTGATTCACGGTCTTTAAGTAATGCTCTTCTTGTCTGATGTCTCCAACAAAACTCGTTGGTCTTGCTTTATCAAAAATACATCATTTCTGCTTCCGCAACATGGGTCAAGTATTTCCATTTTTGCCTCTAAATTTATTGATTAATCTGCGCTGCGTGTTTTCTTCTGCCGCCATATTGCGGCATCCAAAAAGCGGCTCGGATTCTTTGACGGCGGCGGCGTAGTGTTGCCAGCGTTTGCGAGGCGCATGGTTTCGTAAAAAGCTTTCAATCGCTGATTCTAGGTGTGTTTCAATTCGTCGCCTGTTGCTATCCACTTGTTTCTTTTGCTCTGTTTTCGCTCACCTATTGCCGTCAAGATGTCAGGCGTAACGTCGGTGGCGGTTTCCGAGCTTTCGATTGATAGTCTCGAGTCTGACCACTGCGTCGGTTTTCTTCGTCGGCTTTGATTTTGGTGTCCCAAGACTCAATTAAGGCAACATGCAGATAGTGTGCGGCACAGGCGTCGTCAAAAAGATTTGTCGTCTGTCGTTCCGTTTTTCAGGTAATCGACCAGTTTTTGGAAAACGGGGCGATAACTGGAGTCGATGGTGGCGATGTCGATTTGTTCGTTGCTGGTTGCCAGCATTGCCAGTATCGGAGCTTTCCCCCGCGTCCCCTGTAAGAGGGAGCGGCGGGGATGGTATTTTTTACGGGGTTTTTTATTATTCGCCATCGACAGGCTCCACACACATCCGCTGCCTATGAGTTCGGGGTGTGCGTCAAAATCAATTTGTCCGGGTGCGAGTTCTGTTGATGCCTGTTGTCGCCGCCGAATGCGTGAACTGCGCCGACAAATACTGGCAGGTTACTGCTGCGCACAAACATTGCAAAGAGTAGATCGCGTATTCTCATTTCAGCATGCCTTTTGTAGGTTGTTTTCGGACAGGAAAGAAAGAGCGGCTTTGACTGCTTTTTCTTCGGTTGGGTAGTTTGGTGTTATCCCGACTAAGATTTCGCCGTCTGTGTTTACGATGTCGCAGCCATATTTCTGATATGGGTATCCATGGCTGTTGGTTTCTGCACGCTGTGACCCTAATGTCGATGCTGTATTCTTTGATGGTTTCACAATGGTCTCCTGTCTTTCGATTTTTTTTAACTCTTTATAAATTTCGTGTAGCGTGCCGAAAAAGATAATTCCGTTGCAGCGGTGCGCGGATTAGTGTTGTCAGGGTAGTTATTCATTTTGTTTTTCTTTCTGGTCGTCTGAAACCTGTGTAGTGATTTCAGACGACCTTTGGTTTGTTTAGTCGGGGCGTCCGAAGTAGATGTCTACATCGGCGAGAGATTTTTGAATTTCTTCGGCAATGTCTTGCGCCGCTCTGCCTCGATGACTGCGTCAATTTGTTGCAGTTCGTACCATAAGCACAATGCGCCGGTATTCTTCTCGATGCGGAATTTCAATAATGATTCGACAAAATATGGCTCGCCGCCTTGATATGGCGTGAAGCTATGCCAAACCGTTCGAACATCTTGAGATTTTTTTCTCAGTGGCGGCACCGTCTTTGCTTGTGAATGTGAAATTGATGCGCCATCTTGTTCGCGGTAGCCTTGCTTGAATGTTGTTGTTTCGGTGTATTCAAGATTCAGCGCGAAATCTAAAACTCGGCGGCTGTTGGATAAGCTGCCTCCGGTTTAGCAGGATTCTTAGAAACGATGTTTCGGGCATTGTTGGTAAGGAAATGTGCAAATTCGGCTTGATTCATTTTATGAACATTGTTTTTGAGCCAGTTTTCTGCCGATGTCGTCTGAACCGGCTGGAAAAATGCAGCAAAAATCGCCCCAGTCTGCTTGTGCGGCTGTGTGACCGTTAATGATCGCTGTGATGTTGATTCTTCCTTTTGTAGTCGGCATCGATAAAAATCTGCGTACCTTCCTGTTTGTGTTTGGTGACAAACTTGATGAGGCTTTTTGCGTCGTGAAATTCTGGCTGCCTTTTTATGTAAGGGCTTATCAAGCAGGGTTTCGTCTTTTTGATAGGACCATTTCTGTATCGCGCCCGCTAGGGCTGGCGACGATGGGCAGCCGTTCGGAGCGGTAATGATGAATGGCTTCTGAGCGGCTTTCAGGGTGGTTTTGAATCATGTTTTCTTGAGTTTCCATTTTTGGATTCCTCAATGTTGATGCGGGTTATTCTGCGGGTTCTAGGTTTGCTGATTGTCAAGAGGTTTTGACCATTTTCAGCGCGGGAGCTGGTTCTTCGACGGATTTCAGATTCAGGCTGCCTTGTGCTGGATCATCGGCTTGAATGTTGCCGTTGCAGGTGTTGCGGAATACGATGCCGCCTTCGCGTTTTTCTTTTTGGCAGTTTGGTTGTCACGTCGTGAGCAATTTTTACCGTGCCGTGGCTGATGTTCTGCGGCGTGATTTTTCAGTTTCACTGTCACTTTCGGCTTTCGCTTGCCGGGCAAGACAGGCGCGGACGGCTTTCGACATTGCTTCGCCGAGTTCTCGGTCTAACCATCCTCCGTTTACGGTCGGGATTTGTTTAGATGCGGCAACGAATTTCTTTTCTTTGGTTTCCATTTTTGATTTCCTTTTCAGTCAAAAATCAGGGTTAGTGTGAACGTTATCGCGGTAGCGGCGATGTTTCCGCCGATTAAAATTGTCATGATGTTTTCCTTTTGTTTGGTCGTCTGGCTTTTATTCAGACGACCTTTTGTTTGGTCGTTGAAACTTTGGGCGGATGCTATAAATAATGGTGCTGCTTTCTAAGATTGCATCGCTAACTGCTTTTGCTCTCTTTTTCAACTGAGAAATAAACCATCTCTTTAAATTAAAATATGTGATTTCGTCGTTCTTAGTTCTTTTTAAGGCCGCTTTCAAACCCGATATTCTTTTCTCCCGTGTCTATTTCAATAGTCATTTTTGATACTGCGTCAAACACTGCTTTTTGGGCGCGTTCTGCTTCCAGAGGTGAGGTAAAGAACTATCTGAGGGTTTGCTTTTTCATGTATTCATCCTTTCGGCGTTTGCTTTGTTCTCGATGAATGAATTATGCGCTATTGAATAACTTTATTCAAGTCTTTTTGAAATATTTTTGAATTATTTATTCAAATTATTGAATACAATGTAAATTTTAGAATAGACCACAATTTGTTGCGGTCTTTTTCTTTTACTTGTTGTAAATCAGTATCTTGAATTATTTTTCAATTGATTCTATTGGATTGTATTCATTTTTATTCGGTTCTCGACCCTCGTATGGGCTAATCGTTCGGCGTTTCACTTCGATGACGACTCCACATATAAATGCGCCTTTTGGGTAGCTCCATCGGGTTTTCTCCGGCGATATTGATGCCGGTTCTTCTCAATCTTCTGTTTCCAAACGGGTCTATTTCCAGCTTGGCAACCATGCCGATGCGTTTTTCAGGGTTCAGGTTTACAACGACTATATCTTCCTTGGCGCGGCGGAATTTGCGGTTCGGCAATCAGGATTTCGCCCCTTTGCTGATTGCTTCTTCTACGGTGTTTTTCTGCTTTCATGCTGTTATCAAACATCTTGACGGCAAACGCTCGGTCTGAGTGTGACAAGGTGGTTGATACAAGCTCGCAGTTGACGATGGATGCCTCTGTTGGGTTGGTTACATAGTCGAGGGCTTGGTCTATTTCGAGCAGTGGCATGGTTCGCTGTGCCAGTGCGACTTCTTTTTTCTCGGACTTTTCGTTGCTGTGTATAGGTTTATGCGCGGCTCGCTTAGTGTGTTGTGTATAGTTGTTTTTGACAAACTCGCTCTCCAGCCAAAGCGGTTTGTCCATGAAATCATCGATAGGTACGTCAAAATAGTCAGCAATGGTTTTGATGGTTTCGCGCCAGCGGGAACTTAACCGGCTTCTTTTTCGAGCCTGCTCAACGTTGGTTGCGATGGCTTGCCGCCGAGTAGCTTTGATAGTTTTTGAGAATTGAGATTATTTTTCCGAAGTAGGTATAAGTAGTTGTCAGATAGATATTTCATAAAGCCTCCCAGTTTTTTGTTAGTGGCTAGTATCTTCAGAAAAATTCACTTCTGAATAATTCAATTCATATGAATAATCCTTTGACAAATTTATAATTTGAATTATAATATTCAACATTGAATAACAAATAAGAAAGTTTTGAATATGGAATTGCGAGAACTGGCGAATGCGGCTGCCTATAAGCACCGATTGAATACCAAAGCCCAACTAGCGGCGAAGGTTGGAAAGTCTCAGTCGTGGGCGCATCGTGCCTTGAGTGGAAAGGTAGGTCGTTGCGAACCCGATGTGTATGTAAAGCTTGAGAACCTTTTGAATACCGAACCTGAACCTTTTACTCCCTGCTACCGATTAACACGCGATTGGTAATTTAGCCTGCCCTCTCAAGGGGGCAGGCCTTTTTACGCCTAAAAACGTAAAGGACGACTGAAAGTGAATATATATGCAACAAAAAGCCGAAAATCAACGCTGCTGACATGGCAGATGGCGTGAAATTTTAGAAGCTTGCGGGATTCCATCGGATATTTTGGATAAAAAGCATCATCCATGCCTTCTTGCGGGGGTACTGACTCGATTCAGGTTTACGGACGGAAGCGGCTCAAGTCGAGGGAGCGGTGTTTGGATTTGCAATCAATGCAAGCCTAGACGGCGGCAGCCCTTTGATTTGTTGATGGATGTTTGCGGTTATAGCTTAAATGAGGCAAAAGACAAGGTCGCGGCGCTGGTCGGTTTGACGCATGGGCCGTTGGTAGATAAAGCCCGAAACCTTTGCCGCCGCCTGCTCCTGCAAAGGAAGATGAGTGCGATTTGTGGAAGCCCATCATTCCTGTGCCTGAGTACGCGCTTAAATCGATGACTTTTAAAAACGGTTATCGTCAGTCAGACGACCTGATTTTTAAATCGGTTTTCCGCGATGGCGGCGGTGCGATTTTGGGTGGCGTTGCCCGGTTTAAAAAGTCGGACGGCGGCAAAATCGACATGCCTTATACATGTTTTGCGAAAACACCAAGACTGGTGAAAAATGTGGCGTTGGCGGTGTTGGGAAAAATCCGCGTCCGTTGTACGGTCTTGATGCCTTCCTCCCGCCCCTCCGCTCCTGTTTTGCTTGTAGAGGGTGAGAAATGCAAAACGCGGCAGACGCTCAAGACTACGGTTATGCGGTGCTGACGTGGCATGGCGGTTGCAATAACTGGGATAAGTCTGATTGGTCGGCGGTCGTTGACCGTGATGTCGTCTTGTGGCCTGATTGCGATTCTTTGCGCCAAAAGCTGACAAAAAGAGCGCGATGATGGTGTTGACCCTGAATCTGCTTTCGTTTCTGCCGCGCAATGAACAAGGCGGGCTGAAAGCGATGTTGGGTATTGCCGATGTACTGACAAAGCAAAACTGCCGCGTTTGGCTGGTCAATATCCCTGAGCCGGGCAGATGGCCGCATGGTTTCGATATTGCTGATGCCATTGCCGACGGCGGGCGCATCGTTAATCCGTCCGAAGTGTTGAGCCGAGCAGGTGCGGCGGATTGGCTGGTCGAGTATGTGCCGGAGGAAGAAAGGTCGTCTGAAAACTTTCCCGCGCCCATTCAAAAAGCGGAGCCTGAGTCCGAACAGTTGCCTGAATCTCCTGAAGCAACGGGCAATCAAGGGGGCGCAGGGGGATAGATGGCGAATTTTTGTCCAAATTGCAAAAAGCTGAAATCAGAATTTGGGCTTGTTGAGGGTAAAGACCACGGCGTGAACAGGAAAAACTGGGGTTACATATACCCGAAAAGCCATGACCGTCCATTTCGGCAAAGACGTTGTCGATGCTTGGTATGAATGGGGCCGTGCGCCGGTGCTGACTATGTACGAAATCAACCGTCTGAAAAAAGACTATGCGTTGATTCAGGCGGTCAAGGATGATGACACGCAAGATATGATGGAGCGTTTCATTTACCTTGATGGTTCGGCATCGATTTGGGATAACAAACTATGGCGCGTTGTACCTGAAAAGGCGGCGCGGCTGTCGATGACTCCTGACGGGTTTAAAATTTGGGTCAACAGTCCGAGCCGAATTGTAAAACGTTTCGACCGATTGGTCTTTGAGCCTGGTCGGGTGTTGTCTGACGACTATATCAACATCTTCCGAGGCATGCCCATTGACCCGAAATTACCGATTCCCAAAGAGGATATGCCCAAAACAAACTACGAATTGTATAGATTATTCCCTGAAATCAAGCCGATTCTGAATTTGATTAATCACTTATGTAATGGGGGATTACCAACAGGTCGAATACCTTTTGAATTGGTTGGCGTATCCGTTGCAAAAACGTAGGCGCAAAGATGACGACTGCTGTTGTCATGCACGGTCATATTCATGGCGCGGGTAAATCGTTTTTCTTCGAAGAAATCGTCAAACCGATGTACGGCGAATATGGCGCAACATACGGTCAAGAAGACTTGGAAAGTAACTATACTGCGAACCGATCCGGCAAAATGTTTGGTATTTTTGAAGAGGTTTATACTAACCAGCAAAAATACAATAAGACAGGTAGCCAAAAGCACATGATTACCGGCAAGACAATGCGTGTCGAGCGGAAATTTCAGGATGCCTACGAAGAGGCAAATCACATGAATTGCGTGTTTCTGAGTAACGAGTCTCAGCCTTTCAAAATTGAGGAAAACGACCGCCGTTATTTCGTTGTGTGGCCTGAGAAAAATTGGATAAAAGCATTGCGCGATGAGGTCTTAGATTGTATCGGTAATGATGGTGTCCGTCTGTTTTATAGCTTCCTTTGTGTTGGAATTTTTATCTGACTTACGGACAACAGGAAGCGGAAAACGAAAAAGGATACGAGGTTATCAAGCTGGAAGAGCCTGTGCGATTCGATCCAAACACGCCGCCGCCTATGACCGCTGCGAAGCAAAACGTCATTTCCTATGGTCGGTATGCGTGGCAGACGTTTTACTCCGAATGGGCTGGCGGTGGTATCAAAGACCCTGCCGTTTTGCTGCTGCATTACAGACGACCTTTGGTTGGTTTATAAAAGAGTGGTGCAGGCAGAATGGCGAGCGGGAAACGGGGAAAACCAAGTTCCTACAACACATTGCCGAAAAGATGCCGAGGGCAAGACGTCGGTGGAGGTCGTCAACAAAAGACGGCGACGCGTCGCACCAAAACTGGATTTTTAAAACGCTAAATTGGCAGCCAAAAGACGGATTGTCTGAGGCTGAATCAATTGGAAATGAAGTTATAGAGTTTAGATCCGCGGGTTGGAAGTATCGTGGTGCAGAAGTTGCTTGACACCATTTTGGAGATTATATGTAATATCAGTATCAAGACGCGTTCGGCAAGTTTGCCGTTCGCGTTTTGTGGTTTTGTATGGGCGGTCAGCGCTTATGCTATGAGCATTGTGTCATGCGATGATGCCATATTCGTCGCTGAAAGCCTTATGAGGGCATGGCTCTAGTGCCATTGTTCCATAAATTTCAGCGATTTTTCTTTACGCGAGATTTATAGGTTTTCAAAAATATGACACGATGTATATACTGTGTCATATATATGGCTGAATAATCTTATGCGAGGTTTTTATAAAAATTTATGGAACAATGGCACGGGACTATATACCATAAGGCTTTCAGCGATTTAAAATATGGCACAGCGCATGGCACAATGGCACAGGGTTTTAAAAATTTATGGAACGGAGCTATGTATGGCGCGGCATGGCATAAATAAAAGGTCGTCTGAGTTCAGACGACCTTTTTGCCGGGTCTGGTCTGAGTTCAGACGACCTTTGCACGGGTCTGGTCTGAGTTCAGACGACCTTTTGCACGGGTCTGGTCTGAGTTCAGACGACCTTTTGCACGGGTCTGGTCTGAGTTCAGACGACCTTTTGCACGGGTCTGGTCTGAGTTCAGACGACCTTTTGCACGGGTCTGGTCTGAGTTCAGACGACCTTTTGCACGGGTCTGGTCTGAGTTCAGACGACCTTTTGCACGGGTCTGGTCTGAGTTCAGACGACCTTTTGCACGGGTCTGGTCTGAGTTCAGACGACCTTTTGACTAGATTGTGTTGATGATTGATTGTCTATAACATATTGCAAAAGCTGCTGCCATTTGGTATGCGGCATATTGATATAGCTTTTGCGGTCAGTTGTCATCTCCCATCGTTGCACAGTTTGTAATGCCGCCTCGGTTATGCCCGCGACTTGCTGTTGTGTCAGTTTGTATTTTTGCCTTAGTGCCTTTAAATTGTTTGGTGTGTAGCCTAGTTCGGGGGTGTCAATCATCTATAAGCTCCCGTGTCGGTGTGATAAGCTCATCAATTACCCGATGCAATGCCTCAAATTTGGGCTGTTGCAGGGCGCGCAAATCGGCAAATAAAAAGCCAACTCGTCCTCATCATTTGTGCCGATCGCCCGTTTGATTTGAGATAGTAGGCTTAAATAATCCTGCTCCCAGTTTGCTCGCCCAATCGTGCGCCACTTTCGCGGCGCGCCTCTCGTTTTGGCTCTTTTGAGCCGCTCTGTAATGCTTGTTCTGCCTTTTGCCATAATACCTCCGATAAAACAAAAGCCGCTTGATAAATCAGGCGGCTTTTGTCTTGATGCTTTGGTTTTAACACGCAACCGCCGAAGCGGCTGAAGTCCTTAATTTACTCTTAGTGGACAGTGTTGTCAATACCGGAAAATCTACTCCGCCAACATCGTCCCAGTCAAAAACATGAAACGTCCTCCATTTCGGCGGGCACATACCAACTCTACAAGGCAACCCATGCCATTTGATGCAATCCCACTTGCTCGGTACTCTATGTTTTTCACCATTTTTGAAAACGGGTATGCCTCTTCTTTAAGTTTGATGTCTATTGTAAGCTCTCTGAATCGCTCATATTGGTCATAACAGCAAATATCAGTTACCCAGCCGTGTTCTGTATCTTGCTCGTCGTATTGCTTAAATTGCTCGGCAATACCTCTGCAATAATCGATAACTTTATTCCATGAGAAATCAAAATATCCCAAATGGGCGCTAATTTCGTCAATCTCTCCAAACTCAGAATCAGGGCAATACCAACCTAAGTAATACGGGTCGCCGTTACTTACAGCGTAAATTAAGAAACATTCCTCCTCATCTATTTGTGGTGCGGCGAAAACGGTGTATCCATCGTTAGCTTTGAATAATTTACGCTCGCGGTTATAGTCAACGGCTAAATCGTTAGTAATGTAGTATTTGTCCATTTTTTGCTCCTATCCGCCCGATGGCGGTCAGTTGGTTAATCATGTTTCGGCGGTCTGTGTTGTCTGCCGATGTGTGTATAATACTACGTTATACGTAGTATTGCAATAGATATGTTATGCGTTTTTTGCAACATATTGAATATTATGAATAAAAACATGAATAAGTTCCAAGTAAATTTACGATTTTTGATATAATATCCCTTCAAAAATAAAGCCCTGCGGATTCCGACGGCGGCTAGGGATGGTCAGCGTGAAACAAAGACTGACTGGAAAAATGAAATTCGAACTTGATTTACTTTTTGGAATGGTGGGCGGAATGGTCTGCCAATCGAGAGGATAGCGGCTTGGGCTTCGGTTGCAGCCGTTTTAATCGTTTGATGGCGGCGGGGATTTTGCCGCCGAGGACGGAATTTGTGGCAATCCTGCCTTATGGCGTTGACGGCGATGGGATATCGAGCGCGATGGATCGGGCGATTTGTCGGCTGAATCCTAACCGAAAGCAGGTAGTCATGATGGAGTATCGTTGATTGGGACTCAAGAAGGTAAGGCAAAGGCTTTGGGTATTACTCGTAAAAGCCTACGAGCGGCGTTTGGCAAATGCTCAGCTTAACTTGACGGCGGATTGGGCTGTTAAAAAGTTGTTAAAACGCTCTTGACGTCTTGGGGGATTTTTGTTTAAATTATGCAAGCTGTGTTTAACTGTATGTACGGTTAACGCAGCTTTTTCATTTTCAGTCAAAAAGCGCGGATAGCCCGTCTGAACAAGATTCAGGCGGGCTTTTGCGTGTAGAAAGAATTTATGGGTCGATTAAAGCAAATGTCTTCACGGCTCCGACCTGTTGAGCAAAAACAGAATCGTCGTGAAGCATCCGCCAAAGATGGCGGAAAAAACGTATGCGCGGTCGTGGATGGATGAACCTGCGCGAATCCGTGCTGATTCGTGACCAATATCAATGCCGGCGGTGCGGTTGCGTGGTGCTTTCGAGGGATGCCGAATGTGATCACATCATTCCGCTGGCGGATGGCGGCAAAGATGAGGCGGAAAACCTGCAAACACTTTGCAAAACGTGTCACGCTGAAAAATCCGCTGCTGAAAAATCGGCAGCGCGGATATGGTTGGTAAGGGATGGGGGTGTCAAAAAGTTCACAGGGCTTACCCTCGGAAACCCCGCCCTCCCATGCGTATATTTTTATTGGTTTTTGGTGTTTTTGTTAAAAGGTAAATTGTTTAAGAATTGTTTAATGGCTTGGGTTTCAGGCTGTTTGCGGTGATATTTTTAGGGATTTGGTTATGGCTAGGTTGAAGGGGCAAAAGCTGAGGGTTTGCTGAAGCTATTGTTTCAGCGAAACCTGTCAAAATCAGTAATAGGATGCGGCTTTGGTTATTGGGTGTAGCGAGGGCAGCGCATCGGCTACTGGGTCGCGTTGTATGGCTGACCCTAGGGTAAAGATTATATCCGGTCTTTTTGGCCTGATTATTTCGGCGATGATTCCCAGCCGGAAGCGAAGGAAGAAGGTCAGGCGGTAGTTCGACAGCAAAACGAACTGCCGCTTTTTGTTCGCGGGCGGTTGCCGAGTGGCTGGAAAGTGATGCGGACTGTGAGTCTGTATCTGAAATTGCGGCTTCGATTGCGAAGATGGGGCTGGGGAATACGGCTGTTTTCACTGCTGACGCAGCGTTTTGCGTGGATTGCTTCGATGGATACGGAAGATTCTGAATTTTGCGCCATTGTTAAGGCAGTTTGCGACAAGTTGCGGGTATCGCTTGACCCTGTGGAATATTGGGGAAGGTGTCGTGATGAACCCGTGGGCAACGCCAAAGGAAAAACACGCTGCGGCGTCGGAAAAGGCGAAATACACGAAAGCCAAGCCTGCGGCGGTTAATAAAAAGGATGCCGCCCGTGAGCAGGCGTTATCTTTGAGAGAGCGTCGCCGTCAAGGGAATGCGGTGGGGGATTTCTTCCCAATGGATGAAATTCAAGGGCATGGTCATGTGCCGGTTGGTGGGGGTAAACGATGGAATTAAGCGTATCCCATCCGAAATGGACGACTGCCCTGCCCGATTGGGAACGCCGCATTATTGCGGGTGAAAGTATTGTGCCGGTCAAACCGCTTTATCCTGAGATGGCGAATCGTGCCGTTGCGTTTATGGAGCGTTTGCGGCTTCGCGATGTACTGGGGCAGCCGGCCATCGGGGAAGTGACCCGTGATTGGGTGTATGACTTTGCCGGTGCGATGTTCGGGGCGCAAAATCCAACGACGTATCGGCGCGATATCAACGATTTTTCTTGTTGATTGCGAAAAGAACACGAAGTCCACAGCCAGCCGCTGCAATGATGATGACGGCTATCGAACTGGACGACCGTGAAAGTTCGGAATATTTGATTCTTGCGCCCACTGCAAGGAGGTGGCAGATAACAGCTTTTATTCCGTGTCGGGACATGATTACGCTTGACCCGTATCTGTCGGCAACCTATCACGTCCAACAGCACACCGAACCATTACGAACACGGTAACGGGCGCGACGTTGAAGGTGGTAGCGGCTGACGATAAGACTGTCGGCGGTAAGAGGCAACCGGCGTCCTGATCGACGAGCTTCATTTGTTCGGGAAGGTGGCGGGCGCGGAATCGATGATTGCCGAGGCGACAGGCGGTCTGTTGTCCCGTATCGACGGGTTTGTGATTAAGCTTTCTACGCAGTCAACCGAGCCGCCGGCGGGTGTGTTTAAGGCTGAATTGGATTTGGCGCGTGATGTTCGGGACGGAAAAATCATCAACCCGCAATATATGCCTCAGTGCTGTATGAGTTCCCAAAGGCGATGCTGGAAAAGTAAGGCTTACGAAAACCCTGAGAATTTCTACATTACCAATCCTAATTTGGGCGCGTCCGTCGATACGCAGACATTAACGGGTATGCTTGCCAAAGCTAAAAAGCAAGGGCGGCGAAGCGTTGATGGAATTCTACGCCAAGCATCTGAATGTCGAAGTCGGCATGAATTTGAGAAATGACCGATGGGCGGGTGCGGGAATTTTGGGAGGAAAACGGAAACCGTCCTGAAATCGGCTTTCGATTGGATGCTGGAACACTGCGAAGTCATCGACATTGGTGTGGATGGCGGCGGTTTGGATGACTTGTTGGGGATTTCTGTCGTTGGTCGTCTGAAGACAATCCGCGGATGTGGGCGGCGTGGTTTCGTGCTTGGGCGCATCCGTCTCGTGTGGAGCGGCGCAGGGAAATCGCGCCTGTTTTTATTGGATTTTTGCCAAGCAGGGGAGTTTTGACGATTGTCCACCGTATCGGCGATGACGGCGATGAGGTGGCGGGTTTGGTGGCTCGTGTTTATCAGAGCGGTTTTGCTGGATAAATGCGGACTTGACCCGCATGGGGTCGGTGCGATTTTGGACGCGATGCTGGAGTATGGCGTTCCGGAAGATGCGGTCGTCGGTGTGTCGCAGGGCTGGAAGTTGGGCGCGGCGATTAAGACGGCGGAGCGCAAGCTGGCGGAGGGCTGTTTTATCCATAGCGGCAGCGCGATGATGGTGGGTGGTCGGTAATGCCCGTGTCGAACCACGCGCCAATGGTATCTAATTACCAAGCAGGCGAGCGGCTCGGCGAAGATTGACCCGTTGATGGCGATGTTTGACGCGGTGTCGCTTTTGTCGCTGAATCCGACAGCCCGTGGCGCGCTCGGTTTATGAAACACGCGGAATCAGAATGTTGTGAGATAGGATATGGCGAAGAGAAAGCCAAAAACAAAAAGCCGCCCGCGTGCTGACTCCGGGCGGCTTGGTTTTTGAGGGGTTGAATGACCCTGCGTTGTTGGAATCTATCCGTAGCGGTCAAATCGGCGGCAGGGGTGGGCATTGATGGTCGGAAGGCTTTGTGCAATGCCGCACTTTATCGGTGCATTACGTTAATCAGCCAAAGTATCGGGATGTTGCCGTTGAATGTGCTGCATAACGATGACGGGCGTGAGACTGCTACGGAGCATCCTGTTTGGAAACTGCTGAAACGGCAGCCGAATAAGTTTCAGACGGCCTATGAGTTCAAGAGTTTGATGCAAAGCCATGTCTTGCAATATGGCGAAATGCGTATGCGCGGATTATCCGTTCGCGCGGTCGGGTCATCCAGCTTGTGCCGATTCATCCGACTGCGGTGCAGGTCAAGCAGCGTGACGATTGGAGCGTGCATTACGTGGTTACGCGAAAAAGACGGCTGTTTGCTGGATTTTTGAGGCGGAAGAGATATTGCACCTGCGAGTTTAACCGACGACGGCATGAGGGTATGAGCCGTGTAAGTTGGCGAAGCGGGCGTTAGGGTATTGCTTTTGATGCCGAGGACGCGGCAAGCCGTATTTTTCTCGGAAGGGGTGATGGCCGGCGGCTGTTGGCAACGGACAAGGCGTTAAGCGATAAGGCGTACAACCAACTTCAGGAATCTTTGCAAAAGCGGTATAGCGGCAAAGCGAATGCTGGCCGTTTTATGATTTTTGGAAGAGGGGCTGAAGGCGGAGGAAATGGGGCAATACTGCTTCTGACGCGCAGCATATTGAAAACCGAAACCATCAAATCGAGGAAATTGCGCGGATGTTTGGCGTGCCGCGCCCGCTGCTGATGATGGATGACACGTCAGTGGGGTAGCGGTATCAGTGAATTGGGGTGTTTTTCCTGAAATACGGACTTCTGCCTTGGTTCATGATGTGGGGAGCAGGCGTTGACACGATCTCTGCTTACGCCTGCTGAGCAAGACCGATTGATATTCACGTTTAATGCCGCGCGCTGTTGCGCGGTAGACGGAGAATCAGGCGGAATTTTTGCCAAAGCTTTGGGTAGATGGCGGACATGGCGCATGGATGACTCAAAAACGAGGTGCGCGAAATTTCCGACCTGCCAAGATCAACAGATAAGTCTCGCCGATACTTTGCGGCAGGCGCAACAAGGAAAGAATTATGAGCCTGAAAAACCTGCCGCAGATTAGTGCGTTGTCTGCTATGCCGAAATCGCTGTCTTTCGATATGCGCCCTGATGCGGCGAACCGTTGGGACAGCGGGGTTAAGGCGAAAACCGAAACCGACAATGTCATCACGATGTACGACCAAATCGGCGAGAGCTTTTGGAGCAAAGGCGTAACGGCTAAACGCGTTGCCGCCGCGCTGCGCGCCATCGGCGACAAAGAGGTCGTCGTCAACATCAACAGTCCGGGCGGGGACTACTTCGAGGGTATCTCCATCTACAACCTGTTGGCGCAACATCCGGCAAAGGTAACGGTTCAGGTTGTCGGTCTTGCCGCCTCTGCTGCCTCCGTGATTGCGATGGCGGGCGACGAGATTCTGATGGGCGAAGGGTCGTTCCTGATGACACAACGCATGGAGCCTTGCGATTGGCAACCGTCACGATTTGGCGGGTAGTATTGAAACGCTGGCGCAAATTGATGACGCGATGGCTGATTTGTATGCTGCCGCGCCAAGGCTGTCAGCGGAAATCGTGGGCGCGATGGATCGTGAAAGCTGGATTGGGAAATCGAAAGCCCTTGAGGATGGTTTTGCCGACGGCGAAATCGATGTGAAGGAAAATCGAGCAGATCCGGCGACAACGAACAGAAAGGCGATGGCTCTGATTGAATCCAGCCTCGCGCAACAGGGGATACAGTCGCGCCCAACGCCGCGATGTATTCAACAATTTATTCCACGGCACGCCCCGCGCTGCCGAACCTGCCGTCAAGCCGTGCGCTGGCGGCGATTTGAACACGGCGCAAGCCTTGCAAAATTAATTCAAACCATGAAAGGTTAAACCATGATGATGATCGCCCGCGGCTGCTTGCCGCATTTGCCGATGCCGGCAATACTGCGCCTGATGTGGGCGCGTTGCTCGCAGAATTGAACAGTTCGCTTTGCTGCGTTCAAAGGAACAGCAAAGAAAAAGTGCCGCTTTGCAGAAAGGCGGTAGAAGAAGCCAAAAGCTTCTTCAGCCAAAAGCCGAAAGCGAGAAGGTACCAAGCCTCTCGTATCGAGCGACGTCTGTACAAATGGCCGCCGCGCAGATGAATGGCGGCTCGGTAAGCTCGATAAGGAAGCTCAGGCGGCTGTTGACGCGACTGTTTCGTTATGAAGTCCGGCGAAGTGCGCGCGGATTTGAAAATCTGACGATTCAACGGCGGCGGCTATTTGGTGCCGAAGGAATGGGACCGTACCGTACCGACAAGCTGCAAACTGTTTCTCCACTGCGCCGTCTGTTTAAAGGTTCAGACGACCTCGAAGCCGAAATTCAGCAAGCTGTACAACATGCACGGTGCAGGCAGCGTGGGTGGGTGAAGAAAGATTCCCCGCACTAAAACCGATACGCCCTACGTTCAAATCTTTGGATTTTGAAACAGGCGAAATTTGTCCGAATCCTGCTGCAACTCAGCAAATGCTGGACGGTGCCGAAAATCGATTTGGAAGTCTTCACTTACAGAAGTAAAAACTGAATTTGCTGTTGCCGAAAACAAAGGCCTTTATCGGCGGTGACGGTCAGAAAGGTAAGCCGACCGGCTTGCTGACTTATGCCGAAGGCGAGTACCAATGCGACTAAGCATCCTCTGGGTGCAATCAAGGTTGTCAAAATCCGGCAATGCGGCTGCGGTTACTGCAGATTCGGTCATTGATTGGTTTATTCCGCTGCCTGCCGAATACTCGCAAGCGCGGGATTTATGATGAACCGCAAAACGCTTGCCGCCGTCCGTAAACTGAAAAGACGGACAGGGTATCATCGTGGCAGCCAAGCTATCAGCAAGACCAGCCGTCCACGTTGTGCGAGTTATCCGGCTTTTACGAAGCTAGCCTGATATGCCCGATCTGCCGCGAATGCGCTGTGTGTATTGCACTTTTTGGCGATTTCAACCGCGCGCTGATTCGTCGACCGCAGGGCGTGAGCATTCTGCGTAGACCCGTCACGAACAAGCCGTTTGTGCAGTTCTGCACGACCAAGCGCGTCGGCGGCGGCGTGGACAATCCTGAAGCCCGTGTTGCTGAAAGTAGCGGCTTAATTTGAACAGGTCGTCTGAACGAGCTTCCGCCTGTATATGGGCGGCGGCGTTTGTAGTTTTCAGGCGGCATTTTTATTGAAAAAGGAAATGTGATGGCTAAATTTTGCAAGCCGTTTTGGGTGTCCCTGATGGGGAGATTTATCCTGTTCAGTATGAAAGAGGCGATGAAGTGCCGGCGAGTTGCTGGAGGCTGCGAAAGAAGCAGGCTGCGTCAACGAGTAAGAAGGGCGATTCTAAAGCCTGAAGACCCGCCGTCCGACAATAAGCAGGATGGTGGCACGGGTAATAAACCGATATCCAGCAGACCGGCGAAGGCGAAGGTCAGGGCGAGGGTCAAGACGGCGCTGAGGCAGTCAACGACTGAGCAGCAATGATAACCCTCGAATTGGTCAAACTTCATCTTCGTGGACGGCGAGGGATGAAGACGATTTGATCTGTCTTTATTACGAGGCGGCGGTGTCCTGACTTTCCGCAGCTATCGACCATCCTTTGTACCAAGACGATGCTGAGGCGGCTGCGGCTGCTAAAAGTCGGCAAGGCGGCACGGGTGTGTACTTCTCTATCCAAAATGCTATTTTGCTGACGGTTGGGTATTTGTATTCTACCCGGAGAAGATGGCGCGGTCGGGTTGCTCACGCGTGCGTCGGCTGTTGGAGCCGTTCGCAATCTGCCCGGCGTGCGGTCGGTTTCTTTTCAGGACGGTTCAATCAAACCGTACGCCACGAAAAACGCTCTTCCGCTTTACTTTATTCTAGATTAGGCTTGATACGGCGTTGCCCGACTCTTTGGGTGCAACTAAAGGCTTGCGGCTGTTCTGTTTGAGTGCGAGCCAAGATACCGTCCGAGCGGCGATTTTGGGCGGTTTTTTTGATTTTACACATTACAGATTATGGAAACTTCGAATAAGAAAGCGGTTTTGGCGTATATCCGAAACAATCCGGGTTGCACGGCGACGGCTGTTGCTAATGAGGTGTTTGGCAAATGGCGTTGGGGCGGTTGGATTTTTCGCGCGAAAACGATATCCAGCGCGCTTTGACTGAGGGTTTTGGTCGATGAACGTTTTTATCGTGGGATTTCGGTGTTTTACCCTGTGGCGGATAAAGCGGCGGCGTGATGATGGCGCCATACAAACCTATGGGTGGTAGTTGCTCGATTCAGCCGTTTTCGTGTATTGAATTTGTTGAAAGACTTAAGCTCACCATTTGGGTAATGCATTTGAGTATATTTGGTGCTTTTCGCTAGTCAAACGAGCTTTTACCCTTTGAAAAAGGCGCATCTCATTTTTGGAGCGACAGTTGAATTCATCCCCAATGTTTCATCTATTGGGTGGATGTGTTTGAAGACTTTGATTAGCAGAAGTTCGTGTGCACTAATTTTCTAGTATGCAGAAAATCCTGCTTTCTGTAATTCTCAACTATGCCTCTTTTGGGGAGGAGAAATACTTGTTATCGGCCCTTGATATGATTTCTTTCAAATTGGATTAAGATTTATGAGAACTTAAACGATTGAGTTTGACGGGTTTTGTGCGTTTCAGTCTTGTTTTCGGGGTGGTGCTTGGCTAATATTTGATTTCGTTTTATAAAAAGGGAATTGAATATGAAGTTTTAGTTTTGCCTGTTGTTTTTGCTTTGCGCTTGCAGGGGATGTGGCGGCGGCGAGCGTGTGGACGCTGATGCGTTCGGCTTCTTCTGCTTCTTCGGTTGGTGCGGCTCGTCCCTGCCCCGCCTGATGGTTCAGGATGGGTTTTATTTGGGGGTCGTTGATGAAATGCGGGGTAAGACTTCTATATGGCTCGGCTGGAGTTCGGTAAATCGGGTTGATATTGGCGGCGGTCATGGTGATGTCGGGCTTGATTTGATTTTGGGCGGCATGAGAATATGATTTCGATGGCGTTGTTTTTAGTTTGTCTGACGGGGAGTTTGCTGGCGTGGGTCTGACGGCTGCGAGGTCGGGTATCGGATTGATGATGGCGCGGTGTTGAATATTTCGGATATCTTACGATTCGGGCAGTATTATGGGTTGTTCGGATCGGGATGATCGGAGAAGATGGGCATTGATCGACTGCATGATCGAAAATTCGGCGTTGTTTTATGGTATTCGAGACGGTCGGAAGATGGTTGTGGAGGTCGATATTTTGGGTCGTGGTCGGACGCAGTTTGTGTTTGATGTGTCGGAGTTGCAGCCTTTGGATAAGTGGCCCGGCTGGCGGTGGTTCATCGGAAGTAGTTTTTGTGATTTGAGGTCGTCTGAGTTTCAGACGGCCTTTTGTTTGGGGTGGGTATGAAGGCTGGTCAGTTGCGGCATCGGGTCGAGATTCTTCAGCGTGTGAAGGAGAAGGATAAGTCGGCGCGACTGTGATGGTTTGGCGTCTGTTGTGCAAGGTGTGGCGGATGTGCGGCATGTGTCGGGGTCGGAGACGATGCGGCATGATGTTTTGTCGGCTTCGGTGCGGGCTTCGGTGCGTATCCGCTGGCGGGCTGGGATTTCGGCGGATATGCGGGTTCGGACGGAAAAATGGGGTTTATGTTATCCGTGCGGTGATTCCTGATTTGCGCCGTCGAGAGTTTTTGGATTTGACGTGTGAGCCTGCCTGATGAAAGCTTGATATTGATGCTGATTTTTCGGACGCGATTGCGCGGTTTGAGAGTTTGCCGGAGGCGGTAGGCGAGAAGCTGCGTTGGGCGGCGTTTCAGGGTGTGAGCTTATGTGCGTGAGGAGATTAAGATTCAGGCTCCGCGTCATTATAAGCGGCATTATTTTTATAGTAAGGGCAGCCGCAATGCTGATGGGAGTGCGGCGATATGATTTTTGAGCCGGGCGATTTGAGACGCTCGGTTTTTGCTTTTTGATGATAAGTCGGATTCGGTCGAGGGTCGGCGGGCGGTTTATCAGGTGGGTTGGCGTGACCGTGAGGGTAATCGCGGCCGATATGAGGGCGGCGCGCTTCGGGCTGTGCCTTATGGGTATATGGTGCATAACGGGGTGCGTCGGAAAAATGGTAAGTCGATTGCGCCGCGTCCTTTTTGTCTCGTGCTTTTGAAGATTCAGGGGGCGAAGATGGAGGCGGTAATGCTGGATGCGGTGTTGGAGGTGGTTCGTGGAAGAATTCTGGATTAGTGCGATCAGCTGTGTTTTGCCGGAGTGGATGTTTATCATGATTTTTGCGCCGGAGGAGGCGGAATTTCCGCTGGTGATGTGTGCAGCGGGTCGGCGGCGCGGGCTGTTTGTTTTTAGACCATAACGATGATGGGTATGAGGTGCGATTTTCTGTCTCGGTGTGGGATGTTGACCGTTTGGGCGCGGTGGAGAAGAGCCGCGCGGTGGAGCGGCGTCGGTGTTGGATTCGTTGGAAGGTTATGCGCTGTCGGCGGCGGATGCGGTCGTTTTGGACGATGGCCGGCGCGGGATGGTGCAGGATTTTGTTTTTATGACTGCTTAGGCGGTGTTTTGTTGGCGGCTGTCTGTTTGGACGGCCTTTTATTTCTGGTTTTTAAGGATTTTGATATGGCTGTTACTTTGGCTAATGGTTTCGATCGTGCGAGATTTACTGAAGCTGGTGGCTGAAAAGAAGGTCACGGCAATCTCTAATGAGGCTGAGGCGGTATGCTACTGCTACGGCGCATGGTTTTGCAGAATGGTGATTATGTGGCTTTGCTGTCCGGTTGGGGCGTTTTGAATGAACGTGTCTTCAGGTGACGACGTTGATGCGAACAGTTTTTAAACTGGACGGCATCGATACGCGCGATTTGAACAAGTTTCCGGCAGGTTCGGGTGCGGGCAGTTTTTCAGAAGGTGGAAGCGTGGCGGCAGGTTACGCAGATTATGGAAGTGTCGAGTTCGGGCGGCGAGCAGCAGTTCGTTGAATTTGGATTTTTGGAGGATGACTTCGAGCGTAAGCTTCCCGACGACCCAATCTGCGTATTCGATGACGTTCAAGATTGCCGACGACCCGAATCTGCCCGGCTATAAGGCGGCGCAGGCGGCGAGCGATAGCAGCAAGCTGACGCCGATGCGTATTATTCTGAAAAATAAAATCGGTGGTCGTGACAACGGCTATGTGAGTATGAGATCCTATGCCAACACTCGTCCGTAACGAAGTGATGGCGGTCAATATGACGTATTCGCTGTCTGGGTTTGTTTTAACCGTTATTTGTAATTTCGTCTGGTCTCTTTGGTGGACTTGTAACCTTACCGCTCTTCGGGGCGGTCTTTTTCGGGGAAATTGTGATGTCTAAATTATTGAAATTGGCGCATGCGCCGACTTTAAAACTGAAGTGAGATTCCGACTCCCGCCGGCGAGCCGGTCGCGGTGGAATTTGAGTTTGTTTTGGCTGAACCGTAAGGCATATGGCTGAGTTTGCGGATGATTGTGACCGCAAAGACCTGAGCGATGCTGATTTGGTGTTGAAAATTACGAAGTCTTGGGGCTTCGAGGATGAATTCAATGCTGAAAATATGGCGTATCTGCTGGATGAATATCCGTCGGCGGGTGTGGAAATTCTGAGTGCTTTCTATCAGGCGTATAACGGCGCGCGCGAAAAAAACTGATTGCCGCCGTCCGTGCGATGTTTTCTGACGACGAGAAGACGGTCTGCGTCGTTGGGATTCTTGATTTGATGCGGATGAATTGACGGCGGATGAGGTGGATGTGTGGCCGAATAATTGGGAGGCTGTGCAGTTGTTTTCGTCGGTCTGCGGTCAGTGGCGCGTCAGTATGGCAGGCGCGTATGCGCTGGATTATAAGGCGGTTGCTGCGGCTATGGATTTGATGGGAATTAAGAAGCGGCGTCGGAAGAAGTTGTTTGAGTTTGTGCGCGTGATGGAGCGTGAGGCGTTGTCGATAATGGGCGAGAAGAAAGATGGCTGAGAATACGATTAAGGCGGGTTTGGATGTCAGCGAAATCGAATCCGGCGCGAAAAAGGCGGGCGTTGCGCTTCGCAGTATCGGCAAGGCGGCGAAGGACGCGGGTCAGCAATCGGCGGCGGGCGCGGCGGCGACGGCGGCGGGATATGATAAGGCTGGCAAGGAAGCGGAGCGGCTGGCGAAGAAGCAGGAGCGGGCGACTCAGTCCATTATTAATGCGGTTCAGCGTGAAATTGCCGTCCGTGAAGCAGGCGGGCGCGGTACGTCGGCTTATTATGAGTTGCTGGCGCGTCAACGTGGCGCGGATGTTGCAAAAATCAGCGAGATTACGCAGGCGTTGAAGCGTCAAGAGAATCAACTGAAGCTGAATAATATTTCCGTCGGGCAGTACAACAATGCGATGCGTATGGTTCCGGCTCAGTTTACGGATATTTTTACGCAGTTGGCAGGCGGACAGAATCCGTTTTTGGTTGCGTTGCAGCAAGGCGGTCAGCTTCGTGATTCGTTCGGCGGCTTTGGGGAATATGTTCCGCGGGCTGGCGGCGAGTATCAATCCTGCGACGGTGGCGGTTGGTGCGTTGGCTGGCGGCGTGGTCGCTTTGGGCAAGGCGTATTACGACGGGGCGGAGGAATCTAAGCGGTTTTTCTGTTGCGGTCATCTTTTGCCGGCGGTAGCGCGGGCGCGGCTTCGGTAAGTTGATGTCGATTGCCGATTCGGTCGGCAATGCGACGGGCGGATGGTCTGAGGCTCGCTCGGCGATATTGGCTTTTGTCGAGAGCGGCTCGGTAGCGGCTGAAAACTATGGTCGGTTTGCGGAATCTGTGGTCTTGCAGTCTAAGGCGACGGGCAAGAGCGTGGAGGATTTGGCGCGCATCTATGAGAAATCGCGGACGACCCGTTGAAGGCGGTCGTCAAGTTTTCGCGCGTTTATCAGACGCTGAATGCGGATGTCTGCGAGCAGGCGCGGGCTTTGATTGAGCAGGGCAGGCAGCAGGAAGCTGTGGCTTTGATTCAGGGCAAGTTCGCGGACGAATCTCAACAGATGTCTGAGCGCGTTTTGGAGAATCTGGGCGCGATTGAGCGCGGCTGGAATGCGGTTAAGAAGGCAGCGTCGAAGCTTGGGAGGGCGTGAAGTCCATCGAGGCGAGAAGCTACGCTGGAGAGCCGGTTGGCTGAAAGCGGCTGTTTCTGCAACAAATTCCTGAGAATCCATACACGCAGCCGCAGGTTGATGCGGCGAAGCGTGAAATTGATGTGCTGGAAAAAGCAAATTAAGATGCGCGATGAGGCACAGAAAGCAGGCTGCCGCTATCCGAAAAGAGCAGGCTGATTCGGTCAGGTATGTCGCTGATTTCGACCGATTGAAGGAGCAGACTCAGAGTAAGGCTGAAAAATTTGCGCGCGAAGAGCGGCAATGGCAGGAAAAAGCTTAATACACTTAAAAAGCATGGCAGTAATCAACAGATTGCTGATGCTGAAAAGGTGCTTGCTCGGTTGCGTCAGCAACACAAAGAGGAATTGGCGGCTGGAGGCGGCGCGCGCTGCGAAGCGGTCGCAGCGGGAAGCCAAGCAAAAACAAGGCAAAATATACGGTAAACCGCGCTGTTTTGGAGCAGGCTGCGAAATATGATTATGCCGGACTTGAAAACGTTACGGGTTGCTGAAGAACCTGCTGGCTGCTTTGTCGATGCAGGGAGTCGCGCGGCAATGTGAATGCGATTTCGCCGGTCGGCGCGCGAGGAACGATGCAGTTTATGCCCGGTACGGCAAAAGCAGTACGGTGTTGATGTTCGAAGTGTTGCTTCTTCCGCCGATGGTGCGGCTCGTTATTTGCGGGATTTGCTGAAACGGTATGACAACAATATTGTCAAAGCGTTGACTGCTTATCATAGCGGCGAAGGTAATGTAAATAAGGGGCGTATCGGTCCTATTGGCAGGAAGTATGCGCCGGAGGTGTTGGCGCGGCAAAACTGGTTGAATGGCGGTCGCGGCGAAATTGTTGATGATCCGCGTCGTGAGTTTTACCGCCCTTCCGCTTCTAAAAGTAAGCCTGAGCTTACCGACCATCAGAAATGGCAGGAGGATTTCAACAAGCGGCGCTGCGGTAAACGCGGAGCTTTCTTTGTCCGCCGCCAATGTCAATAAGATTTATGCGGAGCAGCTTCGGTTGTTGTCTGACCCGACCTTTGAAAAATGGTCGGCGTCTGAGCGTCGAGGCGGCTATGGATTTGGCGGTCAAGGCTGACAATCAGGCTGAGTTGACGAAAGAGGCGAAAATACGCCGACGCACTGCGCGAACTTGAGGCGGCGAGTCAGCGTGATTTTGACGACCAGTTGTTTGAGTTGTCGTTGTTGGGCAAGACGCGCGAGGAAGTGGAGCGGCTGACGGCGGCGCGCAACATGACGTAAGCTGATCGCGGAAGCGAATGCGGCGGGCGCGGGCGCGGATGTTATCGGCGGGCTGCAAACGGCGAAGCTGGATAATGACGGTCGTCTGCAAGAGCAATTACGCTTTAGGCGAAGGAAACCAAAGAGGCTTTCGGTAACGATTGGCTGGCGGGCATTTCGGACTGGCATGCGGAATTATTCGGATTCGTTCAAGTCGATGCGTGAGAATATGTCTGATGCTGTGACGGGGTCGCTCGGTAAGATGTCGGATTCGTTGGCGGATTTTGTGGCAACAGGGTAAGGCCGATTTTTCGCGGGTTGGCTGTGTCTATCCTGCAAGACCTGTCGAAGATGCTGATTAAGATGGCGTTGTTTAACGCGATGAAGGCGGCAATGAGTGCTTGGGGTGGCGGCGGATTCAAAAGACGGCGGCATGGTGCAGCAGTTTTCAAACGGCGGCGCGGTGTGGGGCGCGGGTACAGCGACGAGCGACAGTATCCCTGCTATGTTGTCTAATGGCGAGTTTGTCATCAATGCGGCGTCCACGCGCCGTCATCGTGCTTTTGCTGGAGGCCATCAATAAAAACCGCTACGCTTCGGGCGGGGTGGTCGGCGTTGCGCCGCAGGTCGCTGCTTTGGGTGGCGGTACGGGCGGCATGACGGGTAAACATTACGATTAACCGTGACGGGTCGTCTGATTCGTCGGTTGACGGGGATGTGGAAATGGCGAAGCAATTGGGCGCGGCTCTGCCTGCGATGATTGAAAATTGGTATGTCAATAATGTGGCTCGGGTCGGCGGTCGTTATCACGGCAGCCGTTGATTCGGTCTAAGAGGTTTTATGGCTAAGGTTTTTAAATGGCAGGTTACGTCGGAAAGTACGGCGAAACATTCGTTTAATGTTCGGTCGGTCAAGTTCGGCAATGGAAAGGAGCAGCGTCAGAAGTTGACGCTGAAGCCGAAAAATGCAGACTTGGCAAATCAGGATTAGTGGGGATGAAGCCTTTGATTGAGGAAATCAAGGACTTTTTGATTCCTGCGGCGGTGTGGAGCCGTTTTTCTGGACGCCGATTGGTCGGGAGCGGCTGTTGGTCAAGGTGTCGGAATACACGGAAACGCCGAAGGGCGGAAAGGTGTATGAGCTTTCGGCGGAATTTGAGGAGGTCATGGCATGAATGCGCGGATGAAGGCTTTATCAGGAACGATGCTCAAGGCGTTGTCGGCGGCGCAGCAGGATGTGTTGGTTGAGATGTGGGAAGTGGATTTCCGCGCTTTTGGGCGGGAGGTCTTCCGTTTCTGCAACCAGGTGAAAACGAACTGAATCAGGCGGTCGTCTGGAAGGGACAGGAATATACGCCCTACCCTATTTCTGCGGAAGGCTTTGAAACGACTTCGCAGGGGGCGGGCAACCGTCCGACGCTGACGGTTTCAAACCTGCTCGGGTTTGTGACCGGGGCGGCTGACCAGTATAACCAATTGGTCGGGGTGGATGTCGTCCGCCGTTTGACGTATGCGAAGTTTTTGGATGCGGCAAACTTTAAAAGACGGCAATCCGACCGCCGATCCGAATCAGGAAATTATCGGGAAGTACGTCATTGAGCAGATGACGAGCCTGACGGCGGAACGGGCGGTATTTGAGCTTGCTGCGCCGTCTGAATCGGACGGCTCGGTCATTCCGTCGCGCATTATGATGGCGAATACCTGTATTTGGCAGTATCGCGGCGAGGGCTGCGGTTATGCGGGGCGGGCAGTTGCCGACCGTTTGGATATGCCGACCGATGATATTAAAAAGGATGCTTGCAGCGGGACGTTGACGGGCTGTCGGGCGCGGTTTGGTGCGACTGCTGTGTTGCCGTTCGGCGGGTTTCGAGTGCGGATAAGGTGGGTGGGGCATGATTGAGATTTCGGAAAGGATTACGGACGCAGTTTTTAAGTTGGGTAAATGAAAAAGCGCCATTTGAAATCTGTGGTGTGATTATTGATATGCCTGATTTTTGGAAGGCGTTTTGTGAGATTGTCGAATATCTCCCGTATGAAAGGTTGTGAAGAAACGTTTGAGATAGGGGTTGGAAGATTGCGTGCGTGCTGAGGGAGTATGGAAATCATAGTTGCCGTTGTCCACTCCCATCCGAACGGCGAGCCGTTCTTGTCGGGTGCTGACCGTCAGATGGTAGATTCAGACGGGGTTGCCGTGGATTTTGGCGGTAGGCGGTCGTCTCGAAGCAGTTCCGCTGTTGCCCGCATTTGCGCGGTCGCGTGTTTGAGTACGGTCAGGCGGATTGCGGGACGTTGATTCGTGATGCGTTTATGTTGATGGGCGTGGAGTTTCCCGGACCATAAGCGCGGCGATATGGACGATGACGCAGCGCAGGATTTTTGGGGAAAAAACATTTGGAACGTTGCGGTTTTGTCCGTGTTTCAGACGACCTGCGCGGCGGGGATGTGGTTTTTGACGAGCTATGGCGGTCATGCGAACCATGCGGCGCTGTATTTGGGCGACGGTCAAATCACCGCATCATGCTTATAACCAGTTGAGCCGGCGCGAGCCGTTTAATCAGTGGTGGTCTGAGCGTGTGCATAGTGTTTGGCGGTTTCCGGGCTTTTGAGCCTGAGATGTTGCAGGCTGTCAGAAAATGATTTGCTGCATTCGGTGGATTTATGATTACGGTGTGTTTGTACGGCGGTTTGCGCGAATGCGGCCGCCGTTTTGATTTGCAGGTTGCCAGCCCTGCTGAGGCGGTTCACGCGCTGACGGTGCAGATTCCTGCGTTGCGGCAAAGCTGAGGCAGGGGGTTTTATCAGGTGCGTTTCGGTCGGCGCGATTGGTCTGAGGGGCGAATTGAAAAGCGGATTCGGTCAGCCTGCTGAGGGCGTGCTGCATATTGTGCCGCGTGCGTTCAGGGTGCGGGCAAAAACGGCGGAATCATTCAGACGGTCTTGGGCGTGGTGCTGATTGTTGTCGGTGCGCTGACGGGTTGGTCGGCGCGCGAGCCTTGTTGTTGTCGGGTGTCGGCATGGTTGCGGGCGGCGTTGCGCAAATGCCGACGAAGCCGCCGAAATTTGAAACGGGCAAGGGCGTGGAGCAGCCGGAACAGTTCGTTTTCGAATTTGAGCAATACGGCGGCTCAGGGTCAGTCGATGCCGCTTGCGTATGGTCGTATTTGATTGCGGCAGCCGCGTGGTGTCGCAGGCATAGAATCTCGACGTCTTGAGTACGGCTGCAAACGGCAACAGTGTCGTCCGTATGGTTTTTGATGCGGCGAAAAATTAAAAATCCTAATGGCAATTCCGACCCGATGGCGGTGGATTTGACTTTTGGGAATGAAGAAAACTTTTTGTCACTGGCGTTGCGGGCAACTGCGCCGAACGGTCAGAAATACAATACGGATTTTTGAAAAACGACCCGTCCGCGCGATGAATTACGAGGCGGTTTATACGGTAGATTGAGGATTTTGGAATGGGCGGTAATCAGGTGGCGGCGCTTTACTGCCGATGAAGCTCCGAATACGTTGAATTCGGCGCAGTCTTGCGGATTATCGATGCGATTTGTGAAGGCGAAATCAGGGGTTTCGCCAATGGCAACGATAAGCCGTGAAGTCTGTCTATTTTGATGATACGCCCGTTCAGAATCCTGACGGGTCTTTTAATTTTAAGGGCGTGGTCGGCTTTTTCCAGCGCGGTACGCCCGATCAAACTTATATTCCGGGCTTTGATGCGTCTGAGCGTGCCGTGCCTGTGTCGGTCGAGGTTAAAAACCGCGCGCAAGTGGTGCGGGCGGTGTCTGACGAGTTGATCAGCCGCCTGCGGGTAACGCTCGGCGTCGAGCGCACCTACCGCGTCGAGGACAATGGCGATACGAATCCGGCGCAAACGACTTTGCTGGTCGAGCTTCTCGGTAAGGATGGGGTGGCTGCGACGAAGCTTGTTTCGTTTACCGAGAAATCGAGCGGAGTTTATTATCAGGATGTCGTTTTTGATAGCCTGCCGCCTGTGCTGTTTAATATTCGCGTTTCACGCCCTACTCCCTGACAGTACGACGGACAAGGTCATCAATAAAAACGTATTTTGCGAGCTATGTTGAGATTATCGACGCGAAATTGAGCTATCCGCATACGGCGTTGGCGGCGTTGGCGATGGATTCCGACCAGTTCGGCAGCAATAATCCGCGGCGAAATTATCTGATTGACGGATGTTGGTCAATGTGCCGTCTAATTATGACCCTGAAACTCGGACGTGTTCGGGGACGGTTTGGGACGGCTCGTTTAAAAAGGCTTGGACGAACAATCCGGCTTGGGTCTTTATGATGTGCTGACGCAGCCGCGCTATTCGACTTCTGGCGCGCCGTCTGAAATCGACGGACATTGATAAATGGACGCTGTATCAGGTAGGCAACACTGCGACGAGTTGGTCGATGACGGCTTCGGCGGCAAAAGAGCCGCGTTTTGTTTGTACCGTACCATTACCAATCGCCGTCCGGCGGGCGAGTTCCTGCTGGATTTGGCGAGCGTGTTCCCTGGGCTGCCTGTTTGGGATGGCAGCCGTTTTTCGTTGGTGATGGACGCGGATTCCGATCCGGTTGCTATGTACAACAATAGCAACGTTAAAGACGGGTTGTTTGCGTATTCTGGCGTGCCGTACAAGTCGATTACGACTGCGGTCATCGTGCAGTATAGTCGACAAATACGACGGATACCGTACTAAAACGGAATACGTCGAAGACCAGCAGGCAATCAAGCGTTATGGTCTGGAACATTAAGCAAATCACGGCGTTTGGCTGCGATTCGCGCGGTCAGGCGGCGCGATACGGCGCGTGGATGTTGGAAAACGGAATTGCGGCAACAGTCGGCAATCAAGTTTCACCGTCGGTCGTGAGGGCTTGCGCCATTTGCCGCATGACGTTGTTCAAATTATGGACAATGATTATGCGGGCGCGGAAGTATCAGGTCGTTTGGTTGATGTTTCCGGGCTTGTCGTTACGCTGACCGCGATGTCGATGATGCGGTCGGTAAGCAGTTGTCTGTCGAGACGGCGGCGGGTATCAAGTCGCTGAAAGTGATGGCGCAGCCTGCTAAAACCGCTTGGAGCTGCTGAGGTTGTCGATGTGACGGCGGGCGGTGTTTGGATATTGATGGGGCGCGTCAAGCCGCGTCTCGTATCGGGTTATCGGAACGAAAGAAAACGCCGACGACGGTACTTTCGAGGTTTCGGGTATTTTTGCACGACCCGAAAAATACACTTCGGTCGATAACCGCGCTCGGTTTGATGCCGAAGTCACGACGCTGCATGGAATCGAGCCGAAAATTGACGTTGCCGGAGTTGCGCTCTGATGGCGATAAGCTGGTTGTTCGTGGGGAAAACCTGACTGCTGATGGCGGTGTGTTGACTTACGATATCAAAATTTATCGGGACAATAAGCTGTATCGCCACGTTCCGGATTCTCGAGACGGCTGAAATTTCGCTCGAAAACCTGCCAAACGGTCAGTATCGCGCGGAAATTCGCGGCGCAATGCTCGCGGCGTGCTGTCTGCGCCGATTGAGAAGAGGTTGGAGCGTCGATTACACGATAAGCGGCGTTCGGACGACTGCGAAAATGAACGCGGTACAGCTTGACTGGTATCTGCCCGATACGGTCGTGAAGAATGTGTCGTCTGAAATTTGGCTTGCTCGGGGAAAAATAACCGGGCGGCGGCATCTAAACTGGCGACAATAGCGTATCCGCAGACGACTTATATCGTTGCTGGGCGTTTCCTTGACGGAAACGCTTTATTTTTGGGTGCGTATTATTGACAGTGCAGGGTAATACGGGCGAGTTTTCTGATGTTGCATCGGGCGCTGACCCTGACCCTGCTCCTATTTTGGCGCAATTGAACGGCAGAATTTCAGAGTCTGAGCTGACCAAAGAATTATTGATTTCGGTCAGTGAATCCAAGGAAATTTAGCGAAGAAGACAAGAAAAGATTACTGCTCAAATCAAAAAGAGGTGCAGTCGCTTGATTTGAATGCGTCGACGATTCAGGAGGTTAAGAAGATTGCGGAGGATTTCGAGGGCAATGTGAAAAGCCTTTACACGCTCAAGACGCAGGCGTTCGGTAATAATCGTCGGGCGATTTCGGGCATTGCTGTCGGCGCACAGTAAGACAGCCGAAGGGCATATCTTGTTGATGGCTGATAAGGTCATGTTTGTTGACCCGAACAGTAATCAAATTGTCCCTGCTTTGCTTTGTTGAGGTCAAAGACGGTCGGGCTGTGATGGGGTTGAATGGTGATTTGATTTCAGACGGCACGATTCATGGGCGGCATATTGTTGCCGGTGCGAAAATCGTTCGCCGAGAATTGAGGGCGGTTCGATGTCGATTGGTGACGGTCGGTTTACGGTTAGCAACGACGGGGAGGTGCAAATCGCGTCAGGGAAGGCAAATGTCGGCATGAAAAATCTCAAATGATCGGATTGATGTGTACGATGAGCAGGGTGTGCTTCGCGTTCGTTTGGGGAAACTGAATTGAGATTGATTTATGGCTGAATATGGCTTTGCGAGTGAACGGTGCGCCGCCGACCGACGGGATGGCAATGTTGGTTGACGTTGTTCAAACGCCGACCGACCTGCTGCTCCGGAGGGTCGTTATTTATTCCCTACGCTGACGGATAAGCAGAGAGAACGGTTTTTCCATTATTTCTCCGCCGTCGATAGCGCGGTTATGTACGGGAAAACTGCTTTGCAGGCTGGTGGCGCGGGAAAGGTTGCGGTTGTCGTGGTGCGTCCTATTTTTCTCAGGATGTGTCTCAAGAAGACCATCAAACCCTAATGAGCCGTCAGGATGAGTTGATTAGGCAGGGCAAAGATGCTGGGCTTTACTTGGAAGACGATACAGATTGATTATTTCGACGCCAATGGGTCATGTCAGGCTGTTATGGTTTGGAGAGGTGTGAAGTAATGGCTGATTATGGTGTATTCTCGGATGAGTTGCCCCTTTTCTTGGGGCAGGAAAAGCTCATGATTTTCGAGCGAAAGATTGCCTTGAGAGATATTAAAGAAGAGTGGTGGAACAATAACGTCGCCGCGGCTCGGAATTATAGGCGCATCTTGCTTTGGCCCTAGCAGCAATACTTATATGGTATTTGCTGACTACAAATCAAACTTTGATTTTTTCTCTGTGTGGAGCGGCGGCGGTTTTAATCTTCCCGGAGCCGGTTTGCCAAAATGTTTCGGACAGTATATTTATGGCGGGGAAGACGGATAACCCCTGCTATTGAAAATGGTCATTGGTATTTGCTGGCATTTAGCCCGGAGGGCGCGGCGCAAAATCCGGAAGTATTGATACTGATTTTTGATGTTTACCGTACTGTCGATACTTCGGCTGTGACAGATAGTACGGTCTGAATGTTTATCGTTCTGATGGCTCGCTTGCTTATCATAGCGGCTGGAATCTTGTCCGCGCCCAAATGTTTACCATAATATCCATAGGGTATCGGCGCAAGGGTTGAAATATAACGGCGTTGCTATGTGGCGGGAGTCAATGACCCCTTCTCCGTCTATCGTGAAAATCGAGGATATGCAGGCTGCTGGGCGCAGTTTGAATGTCGGTGAGGGTAAGTTGGTCAGTATAGGGCATGTATTTCATGGGACGAACTATTGGGATAAATATCAAAGAGAATTTGTCAGATTCGCGCCTTATTTGAAGAACGGTCTTTTGGGTTATGCTGTGGCGTTCGCGTCCTGTGGTTTCACGCCTCCACAGGACGCGAAGCAGGTTTCGGCAACTATTGGATACCCGACTGGAAATCCAATTATTGTTATTGATAAACCGAGAATTTAGGTCGTCTGAATTTCAGACGACCTTTTTGTTTGAGTGTTGTTGGAAATTACTTAAAAAAAGGAAAAGGAAAATGTCCGAACCATTGGTCACGCCTGTCGCTATGTACACTTTAGGGGGTACGGTCGCGGCAGGTCATTTTTTGGGTATGCCGATTGATGCTGTCGTCCTTGGGGCGATGGCTTCGGCGGCGGTAACGATGGTCAGTGCGCCTCAAAGCCGATGGATGGCGGTTTCTATACCGTTATCGGCGGCTTGTTAGGCGGTGCGCTCGCGCCTGTGTTGCGCATATCGTGCTTGGTACGGCTGCGGCGGGAATGCCGGCAGTGGCGGAACAAAAACGCCATTGGCGCATGTCGCCGCGCCGGTCGTGGTCGGTTTGTGCTGGCAATTGATCTTGAAGGTGATGCGGGTGTTGTGGCCATCATTTGAGAAGCACGCCGACGAGATTGTCGATTGATTTTGAGCGTCCGTTTGACGCGGAGGAAGAAGAAATGATGTTGGTTTTGTCAGTTGCCCCTGCCGCCTTGGTAGCGTACATGATGATTTGCTGATTGAACGAACGAAAGCGAGCATTTGGGATTTTGAAGGCTGGGCTTTTTGTTTATTTTGGGCGGATCGATTTGGACGTTTTATAAGGCATGTTCGGTCGGGATGTACCCAATGATGGGTAAGCAATTATTAGATGTCGGTATTTTCTTGTATTTCGGTCAACGCACTTGGCGCAGTCGGAAATGGAAGTTTTTGGCATAGAATAAAAACGCCGTCTGAAAAATCAGACGGCTTTTTAAGTGTTCCATGAGCATTACTAAAGGTTGATTTTCGAGCTAAAACGCGGCACTTCGGAGCCGCTTTTTATTTCGCCCTGTGGACGCGTCGGGCAAGCTTTTGAGCCTGTCCGGTATTGATTCGGCGGTTTTTGAATATCCGTCCGTTGTATGGATTGCCGATGCGGTTTGATTTGGCGGTCACGGATGACGGGTTGTCTGTGAATTTGAAAACCGTCCGATACCAAGCCGCTGCAATGGTCTGTTGCCGATTATGAGGTCAAGGTCAGCGTTCGCGGCGTGGTGAAAGTGATTTTTGAAGGTCGTCTGAAACTGGCGGCTGATTTAGGGGTTTGATATGACGATTAAACAGACGGGCGGTACGGTCGTCGGTGCGGTGGTGCAAAAACCCTGCCCATCGTGATTGACGGTCGCCAAAGCATCTACGAAGAGGGTTTGAAAAACGGCACTCTTCCAGAGGGGATGACCCACAAGCAGTTTTTAGACATGTTGTCGGTCGGTGTTTCAGATGACGAAGTAAAAAAAATAGTTGCGGCAACGGTGTCTGCCGAACTGATACGGCTTGGCTTGGCAAATCAAGGCGGCAATCAGGCTGGCACGGGTAACAACGCGGCGGTAACGCCCACTCCTGCCCCAACGCAACCGGGAACGGGCGGCACGGGTAACAACGCGGCGGTAACGCCCACCCCTGCCCCAACGCAACCGGGAACGGGCGGCACGGGTAACAAGCGGCGGTAACGCCCACCCCTGCCCCAACGCAACCGGGAACGGGCGGCACGGGCTAACAACGCGGCGGTAACGCCTACCCTGCCCCAACGCAACCGGGAACGGGCGGCACGGGTAACAACGCGGCGGTAACGCCCACTCCTGCCCCAACGCAACCGGGAACGGGCGGCACGGGTAACAACGCGGCGGTAACGCCCACTCCTGCCCCAACGCAACCGGGAACGGGCGGCACGGGTAACAACGCGGCGGTAACGCCCACTCCTGCCCCAACGCAACCGGGAACGGGCGGCACGGGTAACAACGCGGCGGTAACGCCCACCCTGCCCCAACGCAACCGGGAACGGGCGGCACGGGTAACAACGCGGCGGTAACGCCCACTCCTGCTCCCCAACGCAACCGGGAAGGGCGGCACGGTAACAACGCGGCGGTAACGCTCACCCTGCCCCAACGCAACCGGGAACGGGCAATGGTGGGGTTAGCGACGATGCGTTGGCGGATATTTTGAAAGATTTAGGTGAAACAAATGGCTAAAGAATTGAATAATTTGGAAAAAGCGTTATCTGCGATTGCTAAGCGGGTACGAAAGGCGGCAAAAGGATACGGCAGCGGAAGCGAAAAAGCTGGCTGAATCTCCTACTGTGACGGCGGAACTTGACGATAAAGGAAAGCTGAAATTAAACGGCACGGTTACTGAAATTACTGTGATTCAGCCGTCTGAAATTGCCAAGTCTGTCGGTAAAGCCTCGGCAACTCTGATACGCCGTCCAAGCTGCTTGAAGAGCAGATTAAATTTGAGTCTGCTCAGGAGCAGGCGGCATTAAAAAATTGCGGTTGAACGTGGCAAGTTTTATGTCGAAGATGCGTTGCCGGACAAAAATCCGTGAAAAAGTTTGGTCTCGTTATTAGAGAGTACTGCCTGAAATCTTAGCTGAAGCCAGTCGGTTGCTTTGGCAAATTGTTCAGGCGATTCAGACTTGGTATGACAAGCTTCCGAAGCCTGCTTATATCACTTCGCGCGGCGGTTTCTTCCCGGTCACAAAGAATAAAGGCTATCGACCTGAATTTTATGCGCAGACGGCAGAAGCATTAAACGCAACAGCAGTTCCCGATGACATTTGTGGTTAATGGTCAGCAGCCGTGTTTGTCGTTTCATGGTGGTGCTTACAATATTTATGATTTTCCGTCGGTTACTTGGGGTGTGATTGAGCCGGTCAGGATGTGATGCATATCTGTGACGGTGCTGATTATGTGACTGTTTTGCACGGTGGGTACATTGTGACCGTGCCTTGCATGATTCGGTTATGTTTCCGGACAGGCTGATCCGGGTAGCGACTGTTCCCTGCATATCGACGGCTGGACAAAAAGAAAAATCCCCACTTAGGGACAGGTTTAGGCGATAAGGGACTTCTGAGGGCGGTTTGATACGACGACGCTTGCACATGATATTAGTCATTACATGAATAATGCGTGTGATGTTTCGGAGGTTAAGCAGCTCGAAGGTTTTAACCGTGACACCATCCGACAATTTTTGATTGATCGTTCCATTAAGCTGCTATTGGGGTGTCGGCGGTTATTTTAATAAGGATGGTAATTCTGAGTTCCCGCAGGAAGACGGCACGGTTTCCGATAAATGGGTACTTGGCACGGCGGTCAGCGCGGCAGTCGGGTTATGGTATTCGTGTTTTTGGTACGCGCGGCGTTCGTATTCGTGATTTTCGTGTTGCCGGCTTTACTGGCGGCGGCATTGCGTTGGTTTGCTCGGTACGCCTGGCGGTGACCCGGTTGGTAGCGGCGATGTACAGAAAGCGTATAGCAACGGCATGGTTGCTGTCGATACCAAAATTACGGGCGGTCATGTGACCCATTGTTATACGTCAGGCTTTGAATTTTCATCCGAGTTCAAGGCGTGGAATTGTCGGGTATTTATCAGCCCGACAGCGTTATCGGTCATCCTGACGCGCATTTTGGAGCATACCGCGGCTGGATTATGAGTATTCCTTCTTGACCCAGGGTATCAGCAATGTACGTCCCGCTCATCTCCCGATGGACAACCTGAATATTCATGCGATAATATGTTCGGTCTCGGTATGCGTAAGGTCATTGACATCCATACTGGAAATAACATCCGGATATCAAACAACAAGGGCAGCGCAAAGTTCTACGCGGCTTCTATCGTGATTGAAGAGCGGTTTGCTTCTCCTGATGGGGATACTGGTAAAACTGCCGATGATTATTCTTTCTACTACGAAGATAGTAATATCGAGGTTTCGCGAAATACGTTTAAAAGCGGTTTGCTTTGGTCTGCATATGATTAATGGCGGTTATGGCGTTAAATCTCGACTGGATGCGAAACTTTGGTTTTTGCGGGCGCATCAAGTTTTAGACAAGAATGTGATTTATGCCCCGCGCGGTATTGTTTACAACTACGGACATAATCACTCGTTATAACCAATAACTTGGTTGTATTTGCTTTGGCTGTTTGAAGAGTTCTACGGTATGCAGGCTGTGCTTCGTTTGTTGTTGAAAATGGCGGGTCTGGTTATACGACGCCGCCCAAAGTGGTTTTGAGCGGCGGTGGCGAAGGTGCTTTTGGTGCTGAGGGGCGAGGCGAAGATTGAAGGCGGTAAGATTAAGCGAGATTGTCGTTCGTCGAAGCGGTAGCCGATACACTACGCCGCCTACCGTCACGCTTGAAGGCGGTGGCGGATCGGGGGCTGTCGTTAAGGCGACTGTCAATAATTTTACGTCCGGTATTCAAATTGGGGCAGAATCGAAATACGGTACTATGCTTGCAACATTGGTTTCTGGAAACTATGTTGAGAACAGCCCGGAAGGTAACTATGCACAATTCTTGATCGGGAATATGGCAGCAAAGCTCTTTCGTCAATAACTTTGCCGATGTTACGCCGTATGGCTCTGTTGGAAATGTTGGCGAGCCTTTTGTCAGCAAGCGTATAAAATGCCGTGATGGTTTTGCAGTCAGGTGGGTTTTATCAGACTGGCAGCTTGAATCTTGCCAGGTTGCCGGTAACTATGAATATCACCAAACTCAAGAAGTCAAAAACGCCTTGGCTTGGAACTCACCGAGACTACAAGGAAAGCAATTATGGCATAAATGAGTTACTCAAACGCTTGAAGACGGTTGAAGACGAGTTAGCCAAAATCAAGACTGATAAAGCCTGCCGCTTCGAAAACTGCGGCGTCACCTGCTCCTGCTAATCAGGGCGAGGCAACGGCGGCTGCACAACCTGCAACGCCTGCTTCTCCCTGCTCCTGCGGAAGAACGTCCTGCTACTACTGCTCCGGCGGCCGCTGAAACATCTTACAAATTCACATTTGCGGATATAGAGGCAACGGCGGCGGCGGTTTCGGCGGTCGGTCAGGAATCCGTCAAGATGAAGTCAGTGATTAATTCTGAGCGTTTGGGTGAGCTCTGTTGGTTGGGCTGGCGCATTTAAAGAGGATGGTGGTCATAAAGCAATGGTGACTTCATTCTCGACCGGAAAAAGTACGCGCTTTATTGAGACGGAGGGATTGTCTTCAGATGGTGATCGTGATACAGCGATTATTATTCCGTTTAAACATTTGGAAGGCGGGTCAAATTCCGGTGCTTATGCGCTATCTGTTATTAATGGTTCGACCGTTCAAAACATCGGTTTGATTTCGACTCTTGAAGAGGGCGGCGGATTCAGCTGCGTCATTACGCTGGCGTGACAATCAACAGCAAGGCGATTGTCCCGACTGAGGCTTATCAGCTTGATAAATGGTATGTCGCAGTTATCACGCTCAAAGGTGTAGCGTTTGACCGAATTCGCGTAGGTACAAACGACCACGGAAATACTGCCCGTAATATGGTTGTTGGTGCGGGGGTTGAATTCGTGCAGAACGACCTGTCAAAAGTTGCCGAAAAAAGTATCTGCATTGATGACCGAGTACGGTATTCAGGCATAGTAATTAACTAGGTCGTCTGAAATGGTTTCAGACGACCTCAAGGAGATGAAAAAAATGTTGGAAGATGAAATCATTGATACTGCTGAAGTCGCAGATTTGAAAGCCTGTTGCCGCCAATTAAAACTGGATATCAGTATGTTTATTGAAAGAAGGTAATTATGGCGCGGCGAGTCAACTGTCTCAAAGATTTGCAGGACTGTGAAGCAAGAATTAATGCGCTTGCTCCGGCGAATATTGAATAGTGCCGTTAATACATTTTTATAAATTTTTAGGTCTTGTGGCCGTCTCGAATTTCAGACGGCCTTTTTATTTGGAGAACGAAAAATGCAAATCACTGAACACTTCAGCTTAAAAGAACTGACGCGAAGCGAAACTGGGCGTCGTTTAGGGCTTCAAAATGTTCCGTCCGCCGCTGAAAATGGCAAACATTCAATACACGGCTGAACAGCTCGAAAAATACGCGCTTATGTTGGGCGCGGAGTGTCGTAACTTCCTGCTTTCGTAGCGAGCGTGTGAACAGGGCGGTCGGCGGATCGCCAACATCTGCCCACCGTTTCGGCTTGGCTGCTGACTGCGATGCCATCGGCTTAACTCTTTGGCGTTTGCGAAAGAAATCATCAAAATGCGTGACGAAGGGAAATCACGTTCGACCAGTTGATTCTTGAGTTCCCGGAACGCGGGGATGGTGCATGGGTTCATGTCGGTTTCCGTCGCAACAGCCCTATGCGTAACCAAATCATGACTGCAACCAAAAAAGGCGGGAAAACCGTCTATTTGCCCGGTCTGCACGTTTAGAGGTTGGGCATGAATCCGTTGATTTTGCAAAATCGGAAAAATCGCGGAATGGCAAACCAAAAGCCGTGCGGCGAGCGAAAATGCCGACCTCGCGGCTTTTGAGTTTGCTGAACGTGAAATTAAAACCTATAAGGATATGTTGGAATTATGGTTGAAACGTTGCTCAAAAATTGGAAATTGATTGCGGTTTTGGGTGTTTTCGCAATCTGTATCAGTGCTAGCAAGCCGACCGCAAAGCAGAATATCGGCGCGGGCGCGATGAAATGGCTGCGGAGATTTCTGCTAAATTGAAAGATTCATTCATCGAGCAGGCAAAGCAGTCACGCGAAAAGGAAAAGAAAACCGCCGCTGCATTCGTTGCCCGCCAAATCGAGTTAGAAAAGGAAAAACAAGATGCTGAAAAAATTAATGCTGATATGCGCGTTGAGCTTAACCGCCTGCGCGAATACGCCGCCCGTAAAAGTGGCCGCCGAAACCCGCCCGCAACCACTCCATCCGCCAGCGCATCTGATGGCGAAGAAGCTGCGCAAGGCTGGCAGCTTTTTCGGCAAATGCGCGTCTGAATATGCAGGAATGGCAGAAGTAGCCGACCAGCAGCGCAATGACTTGGCTGAATGGCAAGCATACGGTCAAACCGTTGTTGAATCTGAGAAGTGATTAAAGGTCGTCTGAACTCAGACGACCTTTTAGCAACGATGCTCCATTTTGACACCATAAATTTATTTAAATTTGCAAACTCATGATTATTTTATAATTATTTTCATCATTGCTATAATCGAGCATGGGGGGCAACGGAAGGCGGCGGGGCGGGAGGGAGGCTTGAGTCATGTGTTTCATGTATCTGATTATTTTGAGGCGGCATTATATCAGACGGACTGAGTCAAAAATCGGCTTTGGGGTCGTCTCGAACGGCAAAACCTGCTTTGTAAAAGCAGGTTTTGATGCTCAATGTATAGTGAATTAACTTTAAACCAGTACAGCGTTGCCTCGCCTTGTCGTACTATCTGTACTGTCTGCGGCTTCGTCGCCTTGTTCTGATTTAAATTTAATCCACTATAGATTATTCGGCGCAATCTTTCAGCGTATCTTTATAAGTATAAAGGTACGATGCGCCGACAAACGATGCGCCGCCGAAGACATTGCCTAAAAACACGGGAATCATGTTGAAGAAAAACTGCCCCATGTGATGTCTGCGCCCGCCAAAATACCGGCGGGGATGACGAACATATTGGCGACAAGGTGTTGGAAACCGTTTAACACGAAAATCATCACGGGAAACCAAATCGCCAACATCCGCCCTGCCGTATGTTTGGCGGCAAAGTGCAGCCATGCGCCCATACACACCATCCAGTTACACGCGACCGCCGAGACGAAAGCCCTGCCGAAATCCATATGGACTTTGGCTTCCGCCACCGCAATCGTTTTTTCCGCCACACTGCCTTCGGTCATACCGACATAGTGTCCGAGGAAAAACGCCATCGCCAGCGTTCCCGCCAAATTGCCCAGACACACGACCCCAGTTGCGCAGCAGCATTTTCGTAGAAATCCGCCCTGCCAAACGCCCCAAAGACATAATCATCATATTGCTCGTTACCAGCTCGCCGCCACCGAGCAGGATGCAGATCAGGCGATGGGGAACATTGCCGCGCCGAGCAAAGTCGCCAAGCCGCCCCATTCGTGCGGAATGCCGCTGACCACTTTCAAACAAGCCAGATAACCGAAGCCGATGTATCCGCCCGCCAAAACGCTCAGAACCGCCAGCGTGGAAACGCTGGATTGTGCCTTGGCACAGCTTTTATCGAGGACGACCTGTAAAATTTCCTGTGGGTATAAATCGCGCGAAGCCATGATTTTCCTTAAAGTGGATTGAGGTGGGAACGCCGCTTTTGAAAGACGGCAAAACTGTCGCGGTAGGGCAGTGTCGGGGGATGCCGGTTTACGGTCTTATCGGATAAAAAACAATAGTGTATTAAACCTAAAATGAGGTCGCGCCGCCTTGCTTTGGCTCAAAAGAAAGATTATTACATCCAGCGGACAGGGTCGGTTTGCGAAGCGGCGGCTTTGAAACAAAAGGTCGTCTGAAAACCCTGATGTTTTCAGACGACCTTTTCATCACAACAAATACGGCATAGTGCAACTGCCGCTCAATCAATCCGTATGTATTCTACCGACAAAATTTCAATCTCTTCGCGCCCTTCCGGCGTATTCAAGACGACTTCATCCCCTTCCTCGCTTTAATCAAACAACGCGCCAACGGGAAATCCAAGAAATTTTTGTTTTGCGCGGTATCGATTTCATCGACGCCGACGATTTTGACGGTTTGTTCACGCCCGTCGCCGCGTAACAATCCGACGGTTGCGCCGAAAAACACTTGGTCGGTCGCTTCGCGCAATTCGGGATCGACGACAACGGCGGCTTCCAAAACGCTTGGTCAGGAAACGGATGCGGCGGTCGATTTCGCGCATACGGCGTTTGCCGTAAAGATAGTCGCCGTTTTCGCTGCGGTCGCCGTTGCTTGCCGCCCAGTTGACGATTTGGACGATTTCGGGACGTTCTTTATTGACCAGTTGATACAGTTCGTCTTTCAACGCCTGCCAACCGACGGGCGTGATGTAGTTTTTGATTTCGGTACTCATAATCTTGCCGTTAAAAATAATATAGTGGATTAACTTTAAACCAGGACGGCGTTGCCTCGCCTTGGCTCAAAGAGAACGATTCTCTAAGGTGCTGAAGCACCAAGTGAATCGGTTCCGTACTATCTGTACTGTCTGCGGCTTCGTCGCCTTGTCCTGATTTAAAGTTAACCCACTATACAAAGGTCGTCTGAAACATGACCCCGTTTCAGACGACCTTTTGCCTTAATCGTTCAAACCGGTTTTATTCTTCGTCGCCCGCATCGCTGATGCTGATGCTGTGTTCCATCCTGCTCGGGTGGACTTTCAAGCCGCCGCAGCCGGATTTCTCGGCGGACAGGCGGTCGAGGTAGGCTTTGGTCGATGTCACCGGTTTGATAGATGCCGTTGAAACAGGACGAATCGAAGGATTCGATTTGCGGATTGAGTGCTTTGACGACGGTTTCCCAAATCGCTCAAATTTTGGAAAAAACGATGCCGTCCGCGCCGATTTCGGCGGTAATTTCCGCCGCGCTGCGCCCGTTGGCAATCAATTCTTCACGTGTGGGCATATCGATGCCGTACACATTGGGATAGCGCACTTCGGGCGCGGCGGAGGCGATATAGACTTTGCGCGCGCCCGCTGCGCGTACCATTTCGACGATTTCGCGGCTGGTCGTTCCGCGCACGATGGAATCGTCCACCAGCAATACGCTTTTGCCTTCAAACTCGGTTTCCATCGGGCTGAGTTTCTGGCGCACGGATTTTTTCGCGTCGCCTGACCGGGCATGATAAAGGTCCGGCCGATATAGCGGTTTTTAATCAAACCTTCGCGGTAAGGCTTTTGAGGTGGACGGCAAGTTCCATCGCGCTGGGGCGGCTGGTGTCGGGAATGGGCATCACGACGTCGATGTCGTCCACGGGCAGCTCGCGTTTGATTTTTTCCGCTAAGGACACGCCCATGTCCAAACGCGATTGGTAAACCGATACGCCGTCGATCACGGAGTCGGGACGGGCAAAATAGACGTATTCGAAGAGGCAGGGGCTGAGTTTGGCGCGGTCGCTGCATTGACGGGCAATCAGTGTGCCGTCAAAGCCGACGAATACCGCTTCGCCCGGCTGGATATCGCGTTTCAAATCGTAGGCAAGCGCATTGAAGGCAACGGATTCGGAGGCGACGGCATAGATTTTCTGCCTGCCTCGTCGGTTTGCGAACCCAACACCAGCGGGCGGATGCCGTAAGGATCGCGGAAGGCGAGCATGCCGTAGCCCGCAATCATGGCAACCACGCCGTATGCGCCGCGCACCAGGCGGTGGACTTCGGCAACGGCGTTGAAAAATATTGTCGATATTGAGCCGGTGGGGATTGGCGTTTTTAGAGACTTCGCGGCGCAATTCGTGCGCGAATACGTTGAGCAAGACTTCGGAATCGGAGCTGGTGTTGACGTGGCGCAGGTGTTTGTTGCATACGTTTTTCATACAGTTCGGCGGTATTGGTGAGGGTTGCCGTTGTGCGCCAAAACGATGCCGAAAGGCGAGCTGACATAGAAAGGTTGCGCCTCCGCGCTGCTGCCCGCGTTGCCCGCCGTGGGATAACGGACATGGGCGATGCCGCGTTGCCGATCAAATCGCGCATATTGCGTGTGCGGAACACTTCGCGCACCATGCCTTTGCCTTTGTGCATGTGAAACGTGCCGCCTTCGGCCGTTACAATGCCCGCCGCATCCTGCCCCTGTGTTTCGCAACATCTCGCAAACCGTCGTACAGAAGCTGGTTTACCGGCTCATGGCTGACCAAACCTAATACACCGCACATATCGTTTTCTCCGAATTCGAGGTTAACTTGAAACTAGAATTATAGAATAAATCGGACAAAGTTGCCCAAATTGTTGACAATCATTCGTCCGTTTAAGCTTGAACGCGGATACGGACTATGACTTATTGATGAATCAATCCGGCAAAACAAAGCATCGAAAACAAAACCCTAACCACACCATAAACGCTTCTATTTCATCACGTTATCAACACTCCACCCGTACCTCGATCGAAAATCCAGACTACAGGCAGCGCGATTGGCAAATATAGCCGCCGAACTTTTAACCCTCATGAAAACGGTTTCAGACGACCTTTGATGTAATCGAGGTCGTCTGAAACCG
>BNJV01002490.1_pt1 | contig 50421 bp, 57 predicted proteins | sample 8540591 | NCBI WGS metagenome assembly BNJV01 (sample SAMD00202457, study PRJDB9452) | human saliva metagenome | host: Homo sapiens | reverse complement strand
GCGCGCAATGCTGCGCCAGCAGACCCGCCCAGAGCCCACATAAACAAATAGAACTCCCAGGAGTTCTCACCGTCTCAGTTACTCTGGGAAACAAGAAGAAGACAGCATCAGATCAATCCTATCCCAGATTATGAAGCTATGCGTGCAAACCAAAACGGGAGCAAGGTCAAGAATCGACCTCGCCCAAAACTCCTCAAGAAGTTTCCTGCCCTCTATCCGTTCTTCCTTACAAAAGCTTCCTCAGGTAATCAAAAATCAAACAGTCAGCCCTTCCCTTAAACAAGCCTTCCGCAACCATATGCCACTTGTCGAAGAATTTATTAATCAGAAAAACTGCCGAACTCACCCCTCTCGGCTGGAGTCTCCAATATTCGTCAGTGGCAACGAGGAACTGTGGTATTACTATTTGGGGGTGACGACCTCGATAAGATCAATCAAAAAGCTTTAGCAATCGCCACTGATACAAGCACCTTGAATCTTCTCTCTCAGTTAACTTGCGTTTTATTACTTAATCGTAAAGGAAAAATATGATCAAGATTATTGCAGTTACAGAATATAATAAAACAGTCGCCGACAGGATTCGACAATTACTCATCCAACTTTCACGCAGTGGCAAAAGATAAGGGTGAAATTTCGCAAGAATGGTTCGAGCAACTCATTTCTTCTCCTTGGCATGACGTCTTGCAGTTGAATCTGCGGAAGATAGTAATATTAAACAAGATTACCCCTGTCTCCCCAGAGCAGATTCTTGGTATGGCCTCGTCTCGCAATTTTGGTGCCGGTACTGGCAAAAATGCCCATCTTGAAGATTTTGTCGTAGACCAATCAGCTCGTGGCAAAGGTAGGAAACCTTTATTTAATGCTTACGAGGAGTTGGGTGCAGGAAAAAGGCTGTAAAAATCTCGAGTTCACTTGTAGGTCGAGGCCGGCGAAGCGTGTCAGCATCTATAGGGACCACGGTGCGGCAACCTACCGATACTAGCTTCTTCCGTGCAAAAGATATATAAACTAATTTATCTTAAAAGATTTAGAAAGCTATCAAATGACTTCAGAACAAGATCGTCTACAATAATCTCTTGCTATTAATTTTTCTTAACAATGAAAGTACTACCATGTTTTCTAAATTGTAATGATATACATTAGTGATCAGGCAGTCTTTCACCTATATTGCAACTAATTTTGGAAAATCCCTTTATTTTTAATAAAGAAAATACATATTGTATGGATACGATTTTATTGGGGAAATAACAATCTCCGTTGAGCCACTTAGCTTTTATTAAAAAGCAATGATAAAAGTTTAACTGATCATACATTTGAAGTTCTTCCCAATTTCTTCCGATAACGATGTGATTAGTTACTATATACTTCAATAAATATTTTAGAACTAAGCAATATCATCCAGTATTTTCGGACGAAATATTTTTAGTTAAAATCAATTTTCAATTATAATATATCTATGAATATCTATATTTCTGGCATCTCTGGTACCGGCATGGGGCCGCTCGCTCTCATGGCAAAAATGCTGGCTATCAAGTTTTTGGTTCCGATCAACAACGTGGTGCTATTTTCAGATAGAACTTGATCAGGCTCAAATTCCTTCGCTGTTGGATGCAAGATGGCCAATATCTTCAAAAAGTTCACGAAAGCATCATCTCGATTGGTTTGTTCATACCCTGCTCTTCCCGAAGATCATCCTGAATTACAGCTCGCCAAACTCTTTGGCCTCAAAATCTCTAAACGCGACGAGCTAACCGCCACCCCTAGTCAAAGAATCAATCTCAAAATGATTGCCGTCGCGGCACTCATGGAAAAACTACTACAACGGCCATGTTAATTTGGGCTGCCAAAAATCTTCAACTTCCCTGCCGCTTACATTGTGGGCTCCACTTTTAAATTTCGCCCTTCTGGCTCTATCACGATCAATATTTTATCTACGAAGCCGACGAACATGATCGTAATTTTCTCCACTACCAGCCCTGGTTTCTCTGATTACTTTTGGTTTCATATGATCATCCTTGATATACCATCTCTGAATCTGATTATCATCAGGCTTTTTCTTCAATTTGAAAACCAGAGCCAATCTCATCTTTGCAAATCCGGCTGCCGCCCTTCGGATCTTTTTACAGCTCTCATCTAAGTCATTCCAGATTTTAGAAACTCCAGATCCTCGCCTCACTCGCCGGCTCTGCTCGTCGCGAAGATGCGAACTTAGTCTTCTACGCTATTAAACAGATCTTGCGGATCAACCAAACTCTCATCAAGTCTCTGATCAGCAAATTATCGACATTCTAATCAGTTCCCAGGCGTTGGTCGCCGTTTTGAGCGTCCCGCCGACGGACTCTATTCTGACTATGCGCATCACCCGGAAGAAATCCGCGCCACTGTTGAGATCGCCAAAGAAGAGGCTAAGAATCTTGGCAAAATGGTGTAGTCGTCGTTTATCAGCCTCACCAAAATACTCGCCAACACGAAGTCTTTTCTCTTTATCAGGACGCTTTTCTTGGTGTCGATCAGCTTTTTTGGCTCCCAACATACCTTACACGTGAGAACCCTGAGCTAAAAATCTATACTGAGCGGGACTTTTATTGCCACTCAAAATCCTGAGATCGCCACCCTGTCAGCCTTGACGATCAACTTAGGTTAAAAACTAAAAATTTCTTCTTCAGGATAATTACCTGGATTCGATTCTATGTCCGCCGGTCCTGCTGATCAGTGGTTCCCGTGATAGTATAATCTAGACCTCTCCCGCCAGATTTTCTGTTATGCTATAATTAAAACGTTTATGTGGTTTTATTAAGAACGAACATCAGCAGGAGAAGCGTCGTCTTTCTCAGCTTTTTAAACAGATTAAGACCTGGCAACTTCTTCTAGCTCTCATTCCTCTACTAACCGCAACCTTTGTCACGTTTTGATACCTCAAGATGCCGACTTAAAAATAAAGTTCTTCAGGCAGATCAGGGAAAAACCGCTGACGGTAAGGAAATCACCTCTCAGGAGAGAAATTTGATAATAATCTAAAACTACTCTTACCGAATTAAAAGCGATACACGGACTCACACACATTGTTATTAATTTTATCGAAAAGAATGGGCGTAATGTCCTAACTTTTGGTGCAGGGGCCATTTTATCTACAGAAAAACCAGTATAACCGTAAGGCACCGCGGCGTTGGCTGAAAGCTTGAAAATAAAATTAAGGCTACTGGAGATAATAATCCTCACTGGTAATATCTTTGCTAAAAGCCATGAGTCCTGCAAGCCACAAGCCATTGCTCACGGTTGGGCAATGGAATAGTCCAGGTTATCTTAATTGTATGACTGGTATTATCAATAGCTACCTTCTATGGATAAACATCACTACCTCTTTAACTGCCAATATTCCTCCACCTCCTCTATCGTTACAGATTTCTCCTCCTATTTGGGCCCAATCTTGCTGGTTTTTCCGCTCTTTTCTCTGTCTGCTGATTTTTCTTCTCATTCTACTTCGTTTTATTGGTTTTCTAATTTCTTCGTATTGCCATTATTTTTAATCAAATAAAACATTAAAAATTTTCACCCTATAAAATCTCTGAAAAACCCCTTGACAGATTAACCCCTACCATAAGATAAGACTATATCAATTAAAGGAGGAAAAATGGCCTACAGTCACACTAACAGCAAAGGCATCACCTATTATTCATACATAAATCTGAGGTTACCCTCCGTGGTGGCAAGCCTCAGACTATTTATTTCTTCACTAAAACTGAGAATAATCCAAAAGGGTACTCCAGTCTGATCTTCCTGAAGATCGCGTTGTTAACGAAAACCCACGCAACGGTTTCTTACCCTTTTCTAAGAAGAAATAATTTCGAGATTACAGGTTAGCTAATTTAGTAATCAAAACACTAAAATCTTATAATAACATGAAAAACGTCAGGTTCATTCCTGGTATTTTTATCTAGCTACTTTCGCTTATAAAAAGGACCGCAAAAGCCAGCCCAAAAGAGAATAGTTGCGACTTGTCTAAATAAATTATCACCCCTTAATCCTGAACTCTTGTATTTTATTATAACTTAGACAGCATATCTAAGAGTTCATACAGTGTTTGAGAACTGGACCAAGCCCAGCCGTCCCACTCTTCACCAGAGTTGCAGTGTGCCATTGTGAGCTAGCCATACTGGGTGGCAGCTATCCAGAATCCATTGTTATAACGGTACTGATTTTTAAAGTCCAGTTGTTACGCGAGAATTCCTGCTGCACGACATCGTAATCTCCGCCAGTTGCCTTCCAGGTCTTAGTTACTACCGTAAACCCAGAATTCTTTCGCAGAGCTTTGAGAGCGTCTGCAAGTTGCATCTGGCAACCGCTATACTGCTTTGCGGTTATCTTCTTCGCGTGAGCATCGGTTCCCCCTTGTCTCAGCCATGATGGCCTTTTTCTTTTTCGCCAGCAGGTTGGATCTGACCGCTTGCAGCAGAGTCTTTATTAGAGCTCGAATTGCACCCACAAGCGCAGTTACAAGTACAGCTACACTTATTGTTGCAGTACATTTGCCGCCTTGGTATTAGCTTCGTATTGAAAAAGAAAAATTATCAATGCGACTGCTGCGATCCGCCTTTATTAAGGTCTTTAACATAGTCATATCTCCTTTTAAAAACTATGTTGTGGCGCCCACACTATTATGGGTCATTAAAGCCACTCTTACATCAAAAACTATTATAACATGTTAATGAAAAATGTAAAACATGATCTCAGCTATCAACGTCTATATCAAAGAAATTATAGAGGATATTTTATCCCTTATTGTTTTCCGAATCGAAATTCAAACCACTGCTCAAAAATTTGATAGCTTCCTGGCCTCTATTTCTCATCAAGGGTTAGCTGTGTTTATTTTTAGCACTCTACTATTATTCGGCAAATCAATCATCACCTCTCCTGGCAGCTGTCTCCCAACAACTTGCGCGCCTCTCAATTCTTGGTATTCCTCAGACGCATAATACTGATTTTCTAATTTTGTCTAGTTTACATCAAGCTGAGTAACCCATCTCTGTTCAGCTTGGCGTTCATTTGCTGTCAATTCCCAGTTTTTATGCAATTGAGCCAACCAGAAGCAGATTAGCAGCTGAGCAAGGGAATCGAGAGCAGCAAAATATTATTAAAAATCTAAGACCTCAGTTTTTAACCAAAAACGTAAACGATTAAAACGTATCCTCGAATTGTTCCTTTTTGAGCGCACACCCATATCATCTTATTATAGCAGTTTTGGTGATAAAATATAACAACCTGGGGGCGTAGCTCAGGGGTTAGAGCAGGCGGCTCATAACCGCTTGGTCGTTGGTTCGAGCCCAACCGCCTCATTAGATTATAAAACGACTTCTGGTCGTTTTTATTTAGTATAAGTAGTTTAATATTATAAAGTGTTGCAACATATTCTATAAACGAGAAAAACATATACAAAAATTTAGAATCTAAAAACCTATCAACCATCAAAATTTTCTAACGAATGGGATGTTGTTGTAAAATGGCGAAAGAGGCTTGGCGACAAGAAACGGAAAAAGCCCGGATTATGCCGCAGATTTTTATCGAGCCGCTCTTGATGTTACAAGAGACTTTGATCGTCGAAGGCAGGCTCTTGAATCAGAAGATCAAAAATGAGTAAAACCGAGTTTGGAAAAATGGGAAGATGCCTTGTCTGATGAGCTTGAATTTGCAGGTGATGAGCTTGAGAAAACAGACAATACACTTTGAAACCATGGCTGAATCTGCGCGAGCTATGATTCTTACAACCGATGAACATAAAACCTATAAAACCATCGAAGCTCAAGCGGGGAATTATTATCATGAAAGATCGGTGCTCTTAAACAAGCCATCGAGTCTTCTGCAGCCAGAGTCCGAGAAGGATCTTAATAGTATCGGGAATTTATTTTGCTATTATGGATCATCTTGATTATCGCTATGAAGATCCAGAGAGGGTCTTTTCTATGGGTGTAAAAGAATTTGATAAACAACGTACCATGGCTCATAATAATGTGATCAACACCTCAATGAACTTAACGACTTGCATAGAAAATATCACGTCAGGCCATTTACTCTTCGTAATTTCTTCCCAAGTGACGCTTCGTCCAAAAAGAAAACAACTCCTGCCATTGCAGATTTTAATGGCCTATGACCGTTATTCAGTCCAGCTATTACACTGTTGCTTTTCATCACAAGTAAAACGAGGGTCAAGCTATCCAAGAACGCATACACAATCGATATGGCGTTTAATTAATTTTGACAAATGCAGATAAATATGCTAGCATAATATAGTATCTGAGACATTCGGGGAGGTGATTTTATATGTCTAAAGTACTGTCAAAGCGGAGTCGAGATTGCTGAGAAATGTCTCGTGAATTTTCTCATTTACACTTTAATATTCGAGTGTATGCAAACTCGACCTTTTGCGTCGCTAGCCCTCGTTTACAGGCAGAATCTTTCGTAGAAGGAAAAGACAGAGGTGCGCAGCTATTCTATCTAATAATGGTATACCTGAGTTAACCAGCTCAGAACAAGTTCTTGATGATGTTGCCTTGCCGCCATTTCAGCAGCGAGCTGTTGCGCTAAATACTTACCCCGCCCGCGTCGGGGTTTTCGTCTTTTCTTGTATTTCTCCCACGCAGACTATAATCACAAGTACTATGGACAATTCCAATAATGACTCAAGTCTTTCGCAGCATGTAACACGTAAATCAGACACTAGCTGGTTCTGCAGCTGATCTCTTTGCTTTGACTGATAAAGAGACGTCACAAAAGAAAAACAGGCTGAACTAAATGATAAGCTGCCTGCAGAGCTGCAATGAGGGCCGCTAAAAAGCTGAACGTACGGCTAAGTTTGCTGCACTTTCGTCAGCGTCTGTGGCCATATGGCGAGCAACTCATCTTTATTCATATCCCATTCGGTGGGCGCCTCAATCCTCATTCTTGCAATCATCGTGGTGCTAGCTGGCTGATTGTTTCTGCCAGATAACCTCGCGACCACAACCTCGCACAGCTAATAGCAATATTGACCCTACTGACTATATTTTCCAGCAGACTGTAGGTGCGCCAAAGGTTCTCAGGCTTACAATGATCTTAAGGAGGATTGCATGAAATGGCTGCGTGAGCGTGAAAAGAGGGGTATTGACAATTTTGACAATAAAAACCGCCACTCCATTCCAAACTATTGAATTTATTAATTCTGTTATTGGTTCAGGTTATCTCAGAAGACGCTTATGACTCTGCTGGCAATCTGAATACCGTCAAAGGCTTTTGATAACCACAATCAACGAATTCAAAGCTGCCAAGATTACCAACGATGATCAAAAAGCTCTCCTTGAACTATATTCTGCAGTATCCTCTAACACAGCCAAACAACATAATCAGACCTTTAGAAAAACTTTTTAATTACATTCCTGAAAATATGTTTGACGGCACCAAATATATCTATTACAGTATTTCCTACGATGCCTACAAGGGGCTTGGCTGTACTGAGCTGACCTCTATAGCTAAAACCTAGAGTCAATTCCTTACGGCCCGGTTCTTTTTAGCCTCCTAACCAGCTTCCTTTTTCCATTCTTGTCGTCAGCCTCTCATCTTTAAGTTTGTGGCAAAACCCAAATGCTCATGTATAATAAAAACTATGCAAAAGACGCGTCATCGTTTTGGCTTCGCTCATCAGTGAGGTCATGCTGGTTTTAACTATCTCCATGCTGCTCTGCAATGGCTATTCTAAGTACTATAACCACCAATATCCATCGACAGCGTAGACTCTTATACAGATCTCGCAAATTATCTCCATGTAGTGCCGCATTCATAGCTACTATTAATGTGCAAATCCTAGATTATTTGCCGGAAGACAGCGGTTTTGCACTTTGAACTCGGCTCTGGATGAAAACGGACGCCTTACTACGACAAATATCGACACCGATAATTATCCTGGTCGCAGTCGCTGTGCAATCGGCGGCAAGCTCGTTACTTTCGGCGAGAAAGACCGCAAACTGGCGCCCCTAATACAGTTCATATGTACGACATTATCGGACGTAAGCTATACTGGTCAAATGAGTATTGAAATCCACCGGTGACAATGCCATTAATTCACGCCGGCCGTTGCACGCTAATGTTGTCACTCTGAGAAGTGCTCCAGGTCTCCTCTCAGAGTACATTTTGCAGGAGCAAGAGTCCTCATATACTCCTACTAAATTGCAAGCTAGAATTGAACAAACCGCTAATCAAGAATTATTACTGGCGCTACGCAGTCGTCAGGTCTCCAGTTTCCGGTACCAGTTCATACTTACGACTATGATCAGCCAGGCCAAACTTTTGATGTTGGCAGGATTTGCTTGACTTCAATCGTACGCCCCTTAATCAATCCCGGTGCAGACTGCTAGTCTTGATCAGTGCTGTCCCTATGCAGTAGCGCCCTGCTTTGGCGGCGCACCAGTGAAAGTTGTTTCTGGCACGTCTAATATCCCAGAGTACGAGTTTCTTAAAGATTCCAGAATGCAAAATAGCAAGATTTTTACTCTGTGTTTCCTCTGATATTCCTCTCGCGAGGCGTCGACCAATCCGCACATTAAAGCTGACTTTGGTAACAACTCTTCCGCAGTTCAGCTAGTTGATATCGATAGTAGATAATCCCCTGCCAATAGTGGCGTATAATGGAAATGTATATGTTAAAGCTCTCCCATTTAAAGCTACTCCAGATGGGAATCGTCTCTCTAAGGATTCTTTACTTCTTCTCGACGTGGCATACTCATTGTTGAGATTATTTTCTGTTTTACCATTTTTCAATCATTACCATTGTCAATCGCCTCAACCGAACCTGAAATCGTTTCGCTCATCCAAAGCACTCTCGAGATCGCATGACGAAGAATGAAATCAGAAGCCCAGGCTGGAACAATTCGTTATTCACAACTCTTAGCTTTCCAGAGCGTGAGTTGGTCGCGACCAGAATATTGACACAGTATGGGAATATCGTGATCTCAGCGGCGGCTTGCTAGCGTACAGAATGGTTTGATAGAACCCTATGAGATTTCTAAATACAGGAACAGAATTGCCGTCAGTATTGCAATGCAACCAATGTCGCTGGCGAGTTCTTAATACTTTTACCGATAGGCCTTTATCGTTACATGGAAATTAGACTGAAATCATTAGTACAATCGATCTCGGCAGGAACATCAATTTACTCTTTCAGGAGGCTTCTTTCGTATCCTCGTCAGTCCATGCTTCTGGGTCGGGCTTCAATGCAGACGTTCCATAACCTCAGAGTCAAATTCTGGTAGTAACTTATATCCTCCTCCTGCCTTCGTCACTCCTTATCGTGGGGTCTAGGTTGTGGTACCTGTGATGTCACCGGGTGTCAGTGCAATCCTGATGCTATAGATGATTCCGGTCTTGACCAGCAAGCTCAGAATTCTACGATTTCCATATTCGTTCTGTTGGTATATCTCAAATCACAATATTCCTCAATTATTACATTATTATTCATCTTTATAATCCGGGTTTATTAAAAAGATTAGTATGCGAAGAATAATTCCAAAAACCTACCAACCAAAAACCACCTCCAGCTTCACTATTATGGAGCTCTCTCTCAGAGCCTTGCCTTTATTTCCTCTCTTTTGGTTATGGTCTCCATTATCTCTATTCATATCTCTACGACCTACCATAAGCTAGTTATCCGTGCAGTTAATTCCACCGGTCGTCTCTTAGTAGATGATCTTTCACGTACAATTGCTGCAGCACCTGCAAGGGCGCTTGCTGATATCTGTCGTGCCGAGTATGCTTCAGATAAAGCGGAAATGCAAAAAGTGTTTAAACTGATAATACGCATGTGTGTTTATCAGCAAAACTACGGAACAGTTGGGTTGCGGTCAAATGGCTCCCTGTTGCAGAATGTCCCAACCAACGGTGTATTTTGTACTGGTCGTCATAGTTATCTATGGAATACTGGTTATGTTTTAAACAGTGAAGATTTATGAACTTGTGTCCGGAGCTGCCGCCACTTTTTAATGATGGTGCAGAATGCTGAAAAGAAAGATTTCAAATTGCTTAAAATTGAAGACAGCAATCGTGATCTCTGTTACCAGCACACACTAATGCATACCACCTCAACGGCTCAATATGATTTTGATCATACAAGAAATGATTTTCATCTCAAAGGCTCTATCTCTACCGAGCTCCTTGAGCAATCCGATGATCGTCTTGTACTCTATGATTTTTGTAATCTTCCCAGTCACTCAGCATTCTGTTACGCTTCACTCTCTTTCTATTCTGGCACCTTTTATTTTTGAGCTACCGAACAGGTAGTATTGATATTACTGGCGTTGGCGAATTCTGCAGAGCGCCTCAACTGACGGCTTCTCGACCGATTTTACCTACTGTGCAATCAATAAATTTAACTTTGCGGCGAGATCGACTGGCCAAAATAGAAAGGAGAATAATGAAAACTGTTTTTCAAAAATATCGCTCAGCTCAAGGAGTTAGCACGAAAAAGAGTGCAACGTCCATGATCGTTACCGTTTTCACTATCATTCTCTTTAGTATTATTACCCTTGCTTTTACAAGACTTATTCTTTCTGAGGTCAACCAAACCACTAACTCTAACCTATCTAAATCTGCTTATGATTCTGCTCTTGCTGGCGTAGAAGATGCTAAGGTCGCCCTACTAAAGTATCACGACTGCTTAAATAAGGGTCATACTATAAACTCCGGGAATCCCTTGCAGTAAAATTATTGCTGCCATGCAAGATGGTGTTCATAAAACAAGATTTGCAGTACTGTCTCTAATGTACTTGGCCGCACCATCGATGAGCAACATGGTGTCACTATTCAAGAAGTCAAAGACTCAAGTCAGGATGGTGGTTCTGCCGCCTCAAAATTGCAGGCCATACCTGCGTTACTATCCAAGAGGATCTCGCAGACTCACCGTTCCACTCTCAGCTCTGATACTCGCACTCGTATCGTCCCTCTTCGTACCGATCAAATCCAAAAATCTCAGATACATTAATATTAAATGGTTCTCAGACACCAATTACACAACTCAACAACGTAGTGTTAGTGCTATCAGTTGGGACCAAAATGACGGCCTTCTCCCTAGCGGACAACACTCTATGTCTCCACCTCTAATCTCTGCAGCCTTCTTTCCAGTCTGATCGTAATTTTAATCTCGGTGAATTTAATATTGCCAGTAGTGAGAATAGTACCAACCGCGCGATGCTCTTCTTGAAACCCACTAATGACAAAAGGGACGTAATGACTTTCTCTGCTACTGGGGTCTCTGAAACCTTCGATAAGAATGGTAATCATCTATTTACTGTTAACTGCCAAGAGGAAGCTTCTTCTGTTCCGCTACCTTTGAAGTTCCCAATACTTATCGAGGTAGTACTGACCGTAATCCCGCTACCACTTTTTCTTCTCCTCACTCTCCCATATGGCGCCCTGAAACCGACTTCTCTGTATCTCTATGCATTCCAAGCGACAATCAATCAACTTTACTGGCGTTCAAGCTCGCGTTGACTCCACTGGTCGCGCCAACGATCTTTATCGACGGGTCGAAAGTCGCGTTGAGCTTGTTGACACCTATTTTCCCATATCCGGAATTTTGCTATTCAGCTTAATGATGACAAAAATAGTAAAACCCGAAAATCTTTCTATACCACCGTCAACTGCTGGACCGCTGTTGATGGCACTATGGACCAATGCGAGAATTATAACGAAAGTTCAAGCTATAGTCGGTTCTAACTATAGTAGCAGGCTTATACCTGCTATACGTATAATACCAAAAAGAGCATTACTGCTCTCCTATAATCTTTAATTTGGTGGCGGGGTTGGATTTGAACCAACGACCTTTTGGTTATGAGCCAAACGAGCTACCAGGCTGCTCTACCCGCGATAGAACAACTTAATTATAGTGACGTTTAATTAAGTTGTCAACTAGATCTCAAAATCTAATTATAATAATTTTCTCGCAGGGTTACCCTGACGGCTTCAGCTGAGGCTCATTCCCACATGTGGCGCAGCAGCTAAATCAACCACTGTTAATCCGTTTCGCATTGCTAAACTTATCTCTTGTATTAATATCTCTGCATTTGGCGCTACAATTGTTGCTCCAAGAATTTTCTTTTCACGATTGCAAATTATTTTTACAAAATCCATCTTCTGCGCTAGGGCTCCAGGTCGCCTCTTTCTGTGTTAATCCAGATATGGCACTTGTATATTTTTACGCCCATCGTTGCACATTGTTTCTCAGTTATTCCACGCTTGCTACTTTTGGATATGTGTTGGTCATCCGTACAAAATCCATTATTTTTCGACAATAGTTTTTGATCGACCATTAAACGCTACTGAAGCCGCAATTGCCCCTCGTAAGTATCTTTTCTCGTAAGAGCTGAATGGAAAATCACTAATCTTTTTATTTTCCCTTATTGTAGCTACTCCTCCTGCAGCAAAATATTTTTTTATTTGAAGTCTGCATCTGATTTAGAAACTAGGAATTCCTTCAGGCGTATATTTTACATTGGCATTCTCAAGCCCTAAGTCTCAACTCTGGCTTCTGTCCAGCAGCCAACACCACGCATTCTACTCGTACGGATTTTTCTGCCCCCTCGAGTAGTGAAGCCTTGATTACTTTTAGTTTTTCTACCGGTCGCTAATGTTTGAACCCCATCATTTTCAAGCACTTACCTTAGTTTCTGTCAAAATCTTAATACTTTTTCTTTTGATTGAATTTTTGCTTCAATAATCTTCGATGCCACTCGAGGTCTTCTTTCGGTAGAGATGCGATCATTCATTTCTATTAGAAATTACCGAGCTTCCCAGATTTGCTAGAAACTCGCTCGCCTCCACCCCACTCTGCCCAGCGCCCAATTACTAGTGCCACTTTTCGGAATACGTGGTAGCCCCAAATATAATTCCTGCAGGTGTCACAAAAGCCGGTTTCTTCAAGACCCAGCAACCTCTCCGGTGCTTATTGTTGTACCGCTTGCAATTAAGAACTTACTTTGCCGTAATAGTTTTTCTCAGTTGCCACCTCAATAGGTGAAATAAACCTTGCACTGCTCTAATCACTTCAACCTTTGATTCAAGTAGCTCTCTCTGTTTCGCCTCAATAAACTCCTCTGTCTTATTTTGTATCTCACTGTACATTGAAGGAAGATTTATTTTTCAGCTGATCTGAATTTAGTCCAACACTTGACCCCTCTCGTGCTTGGCAATAACAGTTGTGAAATTTTCCATGCATTATGTGAAAAAGCGCAAAGTGTATTGCCTCCACCAATTAAATCCTTTTCAATAATTGCCACTTTCTTCTTTTGCTGCTGCTGCCATCATTGCCCCCGCAATGCCTGCCGCACCGCCGCCAATCACCACTAAGTCGTAATCAAATTTTTCATATAATTTTATTCCTTTCCCTAAAATAAATGCCAAATCCTTATTGTATTTTCTTACCTCCAGCAACTATTTTACGGTCGAGATCAGATTGTGTAATCGCTGTTTTGTCTGTCAGCCCATTGACTAACTTTTTCGTCACTTCCTTTGCAATTAATTCTGCTGCCCCTTGTTCAGATTTAAAAGCCTTAGCCTCTTTTTAAATCTAGCATTAGTTGATTTTCCGAAAATTCTAGCTCCTTTGCCTGATGCTTTTTAAGTATTCCCATTTTCCTCACCTCTTTATCATTTATTTTTGAATAATTCTAAAATGCCAATAGGAAGATTGCTAGGTTATGAACAATGTCCCAGATAAGACCTTCAAAAAGTTTTTATTATTAAGACGCCATTTTTGAATCTCTACCACAGTCTTTGCGTGTCTCACGGCTAATCTCAAAATCACTAATGGTAGTAGAGCAATTACCGTATATAGAAAAATCAACATTACAATCTGTAATGGCATGGAGAGTTTTAATAGACTATCTGCGGTACTAACATTAATACGATGACAGAAGAGTGCTTCAGCGAAGCTTACGAGCAGCCCCAACGCAAAGGCCTCAATATTGCTATCCGTCTGTTTTGCTCGTTTCATAATATATTTTTAGCAACTGGCTTTAGGCAGCCATAGTTCAGTTGATCTTCCTATGCGGTAATAGAAATAACCAAATACAAAGCGTTAAAGCCACAAGCACCACGGCTAAAACTACTAGACAAATCGTTGACAGATTAGCTCCAAAAAAGAGAAAGACAAAATAAGCTGTTGCTGCCAGACTTGTTAATACTCAGAAAAATACCCCAAAAGATATAGTTGGAAACTAAAAACTTTGTTCTTTTTCTTTATGTGTTTACCCAAACTTTCGTGGTAAAGCAGAAGCAGTGATCCAAGATTCATCTGCAAAGTAGCGTGCGCTAAAGCAGCTAAGACAATCACGCCGATCGCCGAGAATATTGTAAGACCTTCCATATCTAAATTATATCATATCTTGCTTATGCTAGATTATATCTTGCTTGTGCTAAACATAAAAACTAGTTTTTCCTATCTAGTACAATTAAAACCATCACGCTAATGCTTGCCAAAAGAAGTTTTCATAAATATACATTCAGCTCATTAGAAATTAAATGAGGTAATACTATGCAAAAAGCATCACAAACACCACGTCAAAAGGCAAGTTTAGAAGGGAAGAAACGGCAGTCATCCCACCGCAGTTGTTCACGTATGTATCAAGGTCAGTCCTCTACTTCTGAAGAAGCGCAGCCACGCATCAGAATTCATATAAACGTGAACATAAAGTTTCAAATATTTGATTATTCGGCTCTCCTGTTTTTAAATTTCTGTTCTCTGTTCGTACTGCCAGTCTCAACCTTTGCCACCAGTAAACCTTCGGACGCAAATGGGAAGAATGTTGTAAAGGAAGAAAAAACCTGTCCCAGTGGTCAATATCTAAATCCCGAAACTAAGCGCTGCAAGAAATTTCCACCGCAAAATGAAAAAACCTGCCCCTGAGGGTTATTTTTCTAAACGTCAAAAACCAATCGTTGCAACAAGAATCCAGTTCCCATCTACGCAAAAAGTAACCCAAAACCGAAGAAAGCCTACCAATCGCTTCGCCTAATCGTCCTGATTCAAAAAGATCAGAATGACCAAAACTAAGAAGCCAGCAAAAGATTGCCTGCCGGGCTATTTCCTTAAATATAATTACTGGTCGTTGCAATAAAGCAACTACGAGCAAAACCCGAAAAGACCTGCCCTGAAGGCACCTTCCCTGCAATAAAATCACTGGACGCTGCAATAAAATTCAAGCTGAGCCTCAGAAAAGCCCTGTCATGCTGATCCAATATCGTAAACTCTAAAAACTGGCCGTTGTCATAAAATAGCCACGTCAACCGCACCCAAAACTTGTCCTGCCGGTAAGGTTCTCAATCCTGTGACCAATCGTTGTAAAGTGAAGAAAAACCTCATGAGGTCAAAAGCCTGTAAAGAGGGTTATGAAACGAAATGAAAACTCACCGCTGTCGCAAAGTCCATCAAAAATACTGGGCGCCTCAAATCCGGTGAAGTTCCCAAAATTGGACGACAAGAAAAGAAGAACAAAGAAGATTTTAACGGCACCACAGCGGTTGCTGGTTCTGCAGCCGTTGGTCTTGGTATTGCTATCTTCCAGTTTAAAAACGAAATCTTTGTCATCATTCGTAAGATTTTCCTTCATAAGTAGCAAAACTTGATATAAAAACTATTGTTTGGACTACATATTACTACTACAAAAAGACTTAAAAAAATTTATCCACCTCTGTTAAATTCCATAAAAACTCGAATTAGCAGTCTTGACATGAGAGTGCTAATAAGCTATACTCATAATAACTTAGCAATTAAAAACGATAGAGTGCTAAAATAAATATAAAAAGGAGTATTTAATGAGTAAAAATTATTGGAATTGACCTTGGTACGACGAACTCTGCTTTCGCGTACATGGTCGCAGGTAAGCCAGAAGTTATTACCAAATGCTGAAGGTGATCGCACCACTCCATCAGTTGTTGCTGTTACCAAAAAGGGCGAACGACTTGTTGGTAAAGGTTGCTCAGCGTCAACGTGTCACTAATCCAAAAGAAATACCATCTATGGTATTAAGCGTTTTAATCGGTCGTAAGTTTGAAGATAAGGAAGTTCAGACGCGATCTCGACATCATGCCATACAAGATTGTGAAAAAGGTGATGGTGTTGCTGTAGAGATGGATGAGTAAGACTTATACTCCAGAAGAAAGTTTCTGCTATGATTCTCTCTAAAATTAAAGCTGACGCCGAAGCTTTCTTAGGTGAGAAAGGTTACTGAAGCTATCATTACTGTTCCAGCCTACTTCGATGACTCTCAGCGTCAAGCCACTAAAGATGCCGGTAAGATTGCTGGTCTTGAGGTTAAACGTATTATTAATGAGCCTACAGCCGCAGCCTTAGCTTATGGTCTTGAAAAAGAAAAGCGAAGAGAAAATCGTAGTCTTCGACCTTGGTGGTGGTACCTTCGATGTTTCCATCCTTGAATTCGGTGACGGTGTCTTTGAGGTAAAGTCCACGAACGGTGATACTCATCTTGGTGGTGAAGATTTCGATAACGTTATTGTTAACTTCCTCTGTGATCAGTTTAAAGATGAATCTGGTATCGATATTAAAAATGATGCCGCAGCTATGCAGCGCGTTAAGGATGAAGCTGAGAAAGCTAAGAAGGAACTCTCTTCAGCCAAAGAAACTGAAATCAACCTCCCATTCCTTTCTGCCGACTCTGATGGTCCAAAACACTTTGAATACACTTTAACTCGCTCCAAGATGGAAGAGCTCGTCGCTCCACTTCTTGATCGTCTCGCTGGCCCTGTCGAAAAGGCCCTCAAAGGATGCAAACCTTTCAAAACCTCAGATATTAACGAAGTTGTGATGGTTGGTGGTATGACTCGTATGCCAGCTGTTGTTGAAAAAGTTAAAGAACTCTTTCGGTAAGAACCAATGCAGGGTGTTAACCCAGATGAGGTCGTAGCTGTCGGTGCTGCTATTCAAGGTGGTGTACTTCAGAGGTGATGTCAAAGGATGTTCTTCTTGCTCGATGTTACTCCACTCTCTCTCGGTATCGAGACTATGGGTGGTGTTTCTACCAAGCTTATTGAGCGCAATACTACTATCCCAACTTCAAAAGTCTGAGACTTTCTCCACTGCTGCTGATAACCAGCCACAGGTTGAAATCCATGTCTTACAGGGTGAGCGCGAAATGGCCTCCGATAATAAATCTCTTGGTCGTTTCATCCTCGATGGTATTGCTCCAGCCCCACGCGGTGTTCCATCAGATTGAAGTTACCTTCAATATCGACGCTAACGGTATTTCTAAACGTTACTGCTCGCGACAAGGGAACTGGTAAAGGAACAAAGTATTACTATTCAGAACTCTGGCAATATGTCCAAAGAAGATATTGAAAAAGCACAGAAGGATGCTGAACTGCACGCAGATGAAGACAAGAAGAAAGCGTGAAGCTATCGACGCTAGAAATAAACTTAGAGCAAGCTATTTATCACAATGAAAAATGCCTGATGAGTTCAAAGACAAGATTTCTGACGAAGATAAGGAAACTATCAAAAAGCCGTTGAAGAAGCTAAAGGAAGTATTGAAAGATACTTCTGCTGATGCAACCAAATATGAAGAAGCCGCTAAGGAGCTCTCCAATAAGATCATGCCTATTGGTGCCAAGCTTTATCAATCCGCTTCAACTGATTCATCTGCCAACGATGGCGATTCATCTAAAAGGCGCTTCCGATGGTGAACCCGTAGAAGGTGAAGTTGTTGATAAATAGACAATATAACAGTCTTAGTCAAATTTTTATTCATTGCATGAATATTTCAGAAATACCCCGCAAAGGGTATTTTTGAAATAGTATAAAAATTCCCACCGTCTCTGTACTGTATTACCTCTAATATGATATATTTTAATCAGATTAAAAGGAATATATTTTTCATGAAATCACCAATCAAAAAGTAATTTTTCATTCTCCCAAAAACTAAACTGGCTTCTAAAAATCATTATTAGCCTTTCAGGTCTTATTTTACTTTTTACACTTTATTGATCCTGTTATCTGGCACAAACTTCCCAGTTATCTAGTTACTATCCTCTCTTCCGTTTGTCCCTGAACTTCTTGCAAAACTAAACTTCAAAGCCACTATTAGGCTACAAATCGCTTTTTAATCTTTTCTTGATTATCGCAATGGTCTTAGGTATCGATCTTGATTGGTATAAGTCAATTATTATCATGGGGTATCCAAGCTACGATAAAAATCGTCCATAGTCTAAGCGGTGTTTTTACTGCGTTTTGTGGCAAAGAGATTCTCGATCACTTTTATGATGGCAAGGATCTCGTAGTAAATCATAGAACTGCTTTCTGTCAAAGCTGGCTCCTCTGGTCAATCCACTATCAAACGCAAAAATCACCATTCGAGGCTTCGCCTTCCTTTTTATCATCTGTTTTGTTGTCTTCGTCGCTGCTATGTGGGAATGTTTTTGAATTTACCTATGACCAACTTTGTGGTGGACATATGCAAGAGCTCAATGCCCCCTGGGGTTGGTGATACTATGGGTGATATTATCTCTGCTTCTATTGCCGGCTTCCTCACAGCTATCTTCATTAGAAAGAAATAAAAATCTATGTCAGCACAACCCGCCGCGGTCTCTCAAGTTTCATCTGTAGAAACAGCTATTCTAATTTCGTTGCTTCCAGCAAGTTCTTGCAAAAATATTGCAGGTGATGTAGTTGAACTTGGCTGTTATAAGGGTGATACTTCAGTTCTTTTCCAGCGTGAATTACAAAAACGAATAAAAACTCTCTGGTTATACGACTCTTTCGCTGGACTTCCTGAAAAACTAGGGAAGATAGCTCGGCAGCTGGCGATCAATTTAAATCTGGTGAACTCTTTGTCACAAAACGTGAAGTTATCGAAAAGTTCAAACGTCAAAACCTTCCTCTCCCAAAATTAAAAAGGCCTTCTTTGAAGACTTAGACCCCATCAGTGATCTCCCGAATAAAATTTGCTTTGCCTTTCTCGATGGCGACCTCTATACTTCAATTAAAACTAGCCTCACGCTGGTTCAAGACAAGATGCAGTCCGGAAGCATTGTTATATTCATGACTCACAATAATCCAGAACTTCCTGGCTCTGCTCGTGCCGTTGACGAATGGTTAAAAATCACCGTCATCAAGTTAGCAGTTTAAAACACAAGAAACTCTCGCCATTATTTATTTGAAGTTTAAACTTTAGTTATGACGATCCGCAAGTTCGTCATTAGTATTATAAATAAATAAAAACGACCACCAAGTGGCCTATTTTAACATGGTATGTCTTTTCGCTTCATGAAAACCATTCCAATCTGCGTCGGTTCAATAAAGAAAAGATTACTTTTCTTTATTTCTCCTCCTTGATTGGTCGGGGCGACAAGACTCGAACTTGCGACCTCAGCGTCCCAAACGCCGCGCGCTACCAACTGTGCCACGCCCCGCTACTGTTAAATTTACCACACTCCCCTAAAAATGCAATGTTATGTTAATATATTATTATTCTGTTCTTCTTAGTTTTATGGCACAAAAAACCACAGACTGAGTTAAGATAAAGTAATCTATTTCTCGAGAAAATTAAGGAGATTAATGAACGCACAAAAATTCATCTGGCAACAAACCGAAGGTCAACCTCACTCAAGAAAAAATAAATCTAACACCTTTAGATCGATTATTTTTACGCTACTTTCGATTATTTTATCGCCTACTGTATTAACTTATATGGCAACCATAACATCAAGATGAAGGAGGTTCCTCTCTGATGTTATCTCTCGTGCCAATGATGAGCACGGTAATATTAAAAACATCACTGTATCTGGTAATGAACTGGAGATTACCCTCAAAGATAAAGACATCCCTACAGAAACCTCTCGCAAGGATCCTTCGGGAACGCTTTATGACCAGGGCTTAATTAACCGCTGCGCCGATAAGGTTAGTGATGACCTTAAAAATGCCAGGAGAAATACCCAGTCATTAACTATGTTGACCCTATTAATTACACGGAAATTTTCATCAACATCCTCACTATCGCCGTACCAATTATTATCGCCGTCATTTTTCTTTCGACCGTCTTCTTGGACAAGCTCAAAGTATTAATAAAGGAAAATATGGGTTTTGGCAGGCTCGCGCCAAGCTCTATGGTCGAGACAAGAAGCGTGTTCTCTTTACCGATGTTGCTGGGAATGAAGCTGCTAAAGCAAGATCTCTCCGAGGTTGTCGATTTTTCCTCAAAAATCCTAAAAAAATATGAAAAAAACTCGGTGCTAAAAATCCCTCGTGGTGTACTTTCTTGCAGGCGATCCGGGGAACCGGTAAGACCTTAATGGCCCGCGCCGTTGCTGGAGAGGCCAACGTTCCTTTCTTTAGTATTTCTGGTTCTGAATTTGCTGAAATGTTTGTTGGCGTCGGTGCTTCTCGTGTTCGTGATCTCTTTAGTAAGGCCAAGAAAAATGCCCCAAGTATCATCTTCATTGATGAAATTGATGCTGTGGCCCAAGCGTGATGCTCGTGGCGGTGCTGGTCGTGAGGATGAGCAAACACTAAACCAGATCCTCGTTGAGATGGATGGTTTTGATAATGAATCTGGCGTCATCGTCATTGCTGCCACCAACCGTGTTGATATGCTTGACAAGGCTCTGCTTCGTCCCGAGGCCGCTTCGATCGCCATGTTGATGTTACCCTTCCTGAGCGCAAAGATCGTCTCGCTATTTTTAGAGGTTCACTTTAAAAACAAGCCAACCGCAAAAATCTGTCAATCTAGAAGCTCTGCTGCTAAGACTGCAGGTTCCTCTGGTGCTGATCTCGCAAATATTGCCAATGAGGCTGCAATCACTGCCGCACGTCTCGGTCACAAAGAGATTACTGGTGCCGATCTTACAGAGGCCTTTGAGCGTGTCGCCATTGGTCCAGAGCGCAAGTCGAAAGTTATGAACGAAAAAGAACGTAAAAATTACCGCCTATCATGAGGCTGGCCACGCCGTGGTCGGTCACGTTCTCCCAGATTCCGATCCAGTCCATAAGATTACCATTATTCCTCGTGGTCATACTGGTGGTGTGACTTGGTTCCTTCCTCCTGAAGATCGTAGCTATAAGAATATTTATGAATTAAAAGATACTCTTGCTCGTGCTATGGGTGGACGTATTGCTGAAAAATTATCTTTGGCGAAGACAGTGTTACTACTGGCGCCTCTTCCGATCTCCAGCATGTTGCTGAACTTAGTAAGGAGATGATTATTCGCGAAGGTATGGGCAATAAAACCCGTAACCTCGTCTATCCTTCCGAGGCCACTGGTTATTACACTATCAGCACTGGCAAGCCATATTCTGAAAAGACCGCCGAATTGATTGATGAGGAAATTGCTCAATTTGCTAATGGGGCAGCCAAGCGTGCAGAGGCCGTCCTAAAAGCCAACCATAAGGTTTTGGATCGTGTCGCTGAGGCTCTTCTTGAAAAAGAAACTCTTGAAGAAGAAGATCTTAAAAATATCTTTGAAGGATCTACGCTTCCAGATTCAGCTAAACTCCACAACTAATTCGTATCTATGGCGAGATTGAACAAATAAAAATACCTGAATTCCAGGTATTTTTTTAATCCATCGATTATTTATAAAATAAAGCGACTATTTTTAGTAAAGAAACGGTCAGACGCATCTTAATATTCGAAGTGACTTCACTCGCCGCACAAATCTTGTCAGCCATCGTCACGATCCAACTTTCTTTATATTTTTGGCATCACAATACTAAGAGGGAACATATGCGCCTGAATAATATTTTTTTCTCAATGGCATTCAATTTAAATTCCTTCTTAGCTTTATCAAAAGCAATCAGTGGGTGCAAATAAGCGTGCGCCTTAGGGCATAGCCGTTTTGTCATGCCAGTCGTACAAGAAAAATCATGTAGGAGTGCGCCTCTGACTAATGAGACCTTATCCACCTTAACTCGAAAAATCGCAGCAAGAGTTAAACTCATTGTTGCCACACTAATCGAATGATCATAAGTAGAAACATTGGCATGCTGAATAAAACGTTTTTCACGCTTCATGTTCTCAGAGTCTAAAATTTCCTTACTAGCTTATGCACCAGGACAAGATTTTTCGTTTTTCACCTTTTATATTATAACATGAAAATGCTTAAAAACTCAAAAACTCCATGCGTCTGCCCCTCAACATCATGTATAATAAATATAAGATGAAGAAATTTCAGTTTCGCTCCGTAGTTGCCATGGCAAATAGTAAACTTAGTGTGAAATATGCTGCTATTTTTACTCAGTTTTAGCACTCTAATTTCTGCCCTTCTGGGTATCTTCCGGGATCGTCTCTAAATTCTTACTATCTTGATACCTATCCTACGGGTATTGACGCCTATACCGCCGCCTTCACTATTCCGGACTTCATGTTTTTCGTGCTCACTTCTGGCGCTCTTGCGGTTAGTTTTATCCCTGTTTTCAATCAACGTCTAGTCTCTGGTAATAAAAAATCCGCCTGGGAGCTCAGCTCCTCCATCCCTTAACCTTATGGCCATCGTTACTCTGATTTCCAGTATTCTAATTATGGTTTTTGCAGATCCTCTGGTTCGTTTTTATTGTGGGTCCAGGCCTTGATGAATCTGGTACTACGCTTGCCATTAATATGATGCGTGTCATTGCTATCAACCCCTTCCTTTTTAGTATTGCCACAGTCTTAAATTCCATCCAGCAGGCCGTCGGTCGCTTTGTCTTCTTTTTCTCGCCCCCGCTCTCTATAATGTCGGTATCCTTATCGGCATCACGGTCTTTACTAACGGCATTAATCTCTTCGGTCTGCAGCTCTTCGAAGGCGGTATTATGGGGGTGGCTATTGGTGTCGTTTTTGGCGCCATTCTTCAGATCTTCATCAGCCTCATTGGTCTTTTTGGTCTTGGTTTTGATTATCAGTTTAAAATCTATTGGAAAAATCTTGGTTTTAAAAACCGTTCTGAAGCTCTTGCCAGCTAGATCTCTCGACCAGGGAATTGATTACGTTTATTCCATCCTTGCCACCAATCTTTCGTCTCGTATGGGTAAAGGCGCCCTTCGCTCTTTTTCAGCAGGCAAATAGTCTCCACCAGATGCCAGTCAATCTTATTGGTGTTGCTATTTCGACCGCCTTCTTTCCTAAGTTAACCGAAGAAACTAATAACGAAGATACTACAAAGTTTGATGATGTTTTTCGTCGCGCTCTTCGTATGATTATCTGGATTTTTCTCTTCCAGTCTCCGTTATCGCTTATTTCGCGCGTGGCTATGTTGTTAGTTTCGTAAAAAATGGTGGTCAGCCCATCATTGCCAGCGTCTTAGGTTCACTTGTTCTTGCTATTTTTGCCCAATCCATCTTTCACATCGCCTCTCGTGGCTTTTACGCCAGGCAGGACACCAAGACTCCATTCGTTGTTAGTATCATTGCCGTCGGCTTTACCATGATCCTATCAATTATCTTTAGTATCGTCGGTCTTGGCCCCGACGGCTTAGGTTGGGCTCAGTCTATTGGTGCCGTTCTTGAAATTTTCATCCTCCTTTTTCTACTCCAGATCTCGTCAAAAACCTACTTAATAAAGACTTCTGGACTGCTTTTATTCGTATGCTTATCGCTACCATCGTCACCAGTATTTCTGCCTATATCCTTACCAGCTCCTGCCACTTCGTGCCACCGATAATTCGGTCTTTGTCACTATTCCAAAATTCTTCGTTATTTCACTCGCCTCGCTTGCCATCTATGGTGCAGCCAGTTTTCTCCTAGACCTCGAAGAAGTTCAACCATTCTTTGAAAAAGCTCAATAAGATCCTCTTTCGAAATCTCCGTCCAAAAAGACAAATAAGCCTCAACTCTCATGTTATAATCATTACCATGACAGAGCAAAACAAGAAAGTCGTCTCCGACTATAATGGCTATGATTATAAAAATCTTCTGGGAAGATGCCGATCGTAAATATGAAGATATGGCAGACCGTCTCGCAATCAGGCGTCTCCTTCCTCGCAAGATGGATACTTTTGTAGATATTGCTGGTGGCTATGGCCGTCTCGCCAAAGAATATCTTGATCGTGCTAAAACCGCCACTCTCTTTGATTACTCTCAAAACTGAGTTAGATCAAGCTAAAGAGGAGTTTGGTGACCGTATTAATACCGTCCAGGGTGACATCTATCACACTCCATTCAAGGATAACCAATTCTCTTGTCTCCTCATGGTCCGGGCCACTCATCACTTCGAAGACCTTCCTGCTGTTATTAAAGAATTCAAATCGCATTCTTGAACCAGGTGGAGTTGCTGTAATTGAAGTTGCTAATAAGCGCACTCTTCCTAAGATGTTCCGTTATTGGTTTAAGAAATCTAAAGTCAACCCATTCGACAAAAACCTTCCAACCTCAAAAAATATTGATAAAGATGGTTTCTATAACTACCATCCAGCCTACGTTGAGGATCTCTTTAGAAAATCTGGTTTTTGAAATTGCTGATATTCTTTCCGTTTCTAACTTCAGAAGTCAAACCATGAAGAAGGTCTTCAAGACTAAAAACTCTAGTCAATCTGGAAAAGAAATTCAGAAACCCTCTTGCCGGTATGCGTTTTTGCTCAAGTATTTACTATAAATTAGTTAAAAATCTACTGACAATCAATAATAATATGCTACCGCTCGCGTTAATGGGTGGTATCTAAAACAAAAATATAACTATGAAATTATTTCGCCTCAGCACCTACCGTCTTTTTCGTCCGTCTATTTTTTTGGTCACCATAAAAATGCCAGATCCATTCAGGGGTGATGGTTATGTCTGACCCTACATTTTAGCTATCAAGTGACGGATCAAAAAGCTGGATGCCATCGTGAGACAAGTGAAAAACCTTGCACCGAAGTATATTCTTATGCCAGGTGATCTCGTAGACACCCTTGATATGGTCGACTCTGAAGCCGAGCGTAATCGTTTTCCTAAATTTTCTTTCATCTCTCGGTCAGCTAGCTACGGTCATTATTGGTGTGGGGAATCATGACATGTATCGCAAAGCCGAAAGGTGCGCCATGGTTGGCAGTATGGTGAAACCAATCAATTATTTGACCAAATTCGCCAGCTTGAAAATGTGCATCTTCTAGATAACCAAGTTTATGAAGATCAATATATCTACTGTTTAGGTTACACTCAGTCTCCGGTCTATTACAAAGCAAAAAGGTGTTACTGAAAAATCTTCACAGATGTTAAAGGAACTTCAATCCTTGCCGGAGAATTATTTATACCATCTCCCAGCCAAGAAAAATTAAATTTGCGCTCATTCATTCGCCAGTTTTTCTTAAACGATTCTGAGGTCAAATACCAGCTTCGTGAATTTGACTATTTTATCTCCGGCCACATGCATAATGGGGTAGTACCACCGGTTTTTCGATGAATTAATTAATAACTCGTGGTCTTATTTCGCCCACCAAAAAGTTCGCCCCTCGATAATTCTCGTAATACTTTAAGGACTTACGCCGATAAGTTACTTGTTGTCGGCGCACTGACTACTTTTTCACGAAGCCATTAAACCTTTTTAATAAGATGAACGCCTTTTTCCCATCATATATGGCACTTATGGAATTTACCGCCAAGAAAAACTTATGCCAGAAAACCTTATATCAGGCATACTTATAGAAATTGGTAATCATCTCGACTATTATTACCAATATTTAAATAAACTTTCTCTATCCTAAATACCAAAACAATCAAAAAGACGACTACAGTCATCTTTTTCCAAAAACAATAACAACAATGTGGTAGCGCCAGTAGGGTTCGAACCTACGACCTTGAGCTTAGAAGTCTCCTGCTCTATCCAGCTGAGCTATGGCGCCAAGCTATCTCTATAACTATACCACAAAAACATAGCTTTTTGGGCTAAATACTAGTTCTTTCCATCCCGTAATGCTAAAGTCTGCAAGATTTCTGATTTGGTCGAGATCTCGTGTATTATGCGCATCCTCAATCGCGATCACTGTCGTTCCAGCCGTCTTGGCGGCCGTAATTCCTAGTAGACTATCTTCAAATACCAACACTTTTTCAGGAGGAACTGCATAAAAATTGATTAATTGTTGGTAGACCTCTGGATCTGGTTTCGGCATTTTCACATCATCCAAGGTCACAATTCGATCAAAATATTCATTTAGGCTAATCTCTCTGCCGATTAACGAATTATCAGATGAAAAGAAGTTGATCCTCGTCGCCCGAGCTAGTGGCCATCCCTATCTTGCAGTTATATTTTTCCTTCAGATTTTTATCACCCTGAACCACTCCCTGGTTTTGGCTTAACTTTACTTCGAATCCTTGGAAAAATTTTCAGACACTTTCGCATAAATCTCTGATAATGATCTCTTCCCATCACCGTATTTCCTGTCTAATGCTAAATAGTATTCGTCGTCTGAGTCACTGCGAGATTTATTTTTGATTTTATCCCTAAACTCAATAATTTCATCTATCTCCTCCCAAACTCCATACAGCTCCTTAATTAGCTGCTGATCAAGTTCTCTATACGACCTCAGAGAATCAGCTATCGTTCCGTCAAAATCAAAAATAATCAGGTCAAAAATTTGTCAAAAAGAGGCTGATTTTTCTGCTCCCATATGTATATCATAACATAATAAAAAAGAGCCATTTGGCTCAATAAAAATGGTGATCTCTGCAGGAGTCGAACCCGCGTTGACAGGATGAAAACCCGTTGTACTAACCGTTATACTAAGAGACCATACAAAAACTGTACTGCTATTATTTTAACAGAAAATATTTATTTTTCAATAACCCTTTTAAGGATTTTTAAAAATTAATTCTCCTTACAGCTAGAGCAAAAAGTGATCTCATAATCTTTTGGCCGAAAAAGGAGCTTTTTGACTCAATTAATGCGTATGAACCATTAGTATCGCAAGCAAACTTATCGTGTGAAAAATATTTCAACATACCCTTATTATTTTTCGCTATAATCGAGCAATTTTTCGTAGCTTCACTGGCGAAAAAGCCCATCTGCGTATATTTCTCAAAATACTGCCAAGATTTTCTTCCTGTCCCACCGACACGTGGTCACGCGTAAAACGTTGGTAGAAATCATTTTTCGTAATAATCGCGAGCCAGCTCTTCCATCTTTTGATGCGCCAGTTTAGTGCTTGTTAAATTATTTTTCACAAAAATCGCCGCAATTACGACACCCAAACAAGTTAAGACTATCATTAAAGCTTAGTATGGCATCAACTTCAAGCTTCGATTACTACATCTCATAACTGAATTATATCATAAGTATTTTATGTTTAATTCAACCGTTATATAATAAGCCCATGCAGAAATTTGCTAATGAACAGCAGATGATTGACTCGGTCAAAAACCTCGCCAAGACACTTGAAGCTCCCGCCGTGATTGAACCTCATCGGTGACGTCGGGGCTGGTAAAACCACGATCACCAGGGAATCGCTCGCGGTCTTGGTATTGAGGACGAAATCACCTCCCCTACTTTTTACTCTTTCAAAACGCTACTCTTTTTCAAAAAGCTGATAAAGAGTGTTTTCTTGTTCATTATGATTTTTACCGTCTCAAACGACCCCGGCATCATGTCCGAAAGATCTTTTGGAAAAATATCAAGACGAAAACACGATTACTATCATCGAGATGGGGGATTCCGTTAGTAATCTTCTCCCTGAAAAATCATTTGCGTTTTTATATCTCAATGTGATGACGGTTCAAGGAGCATTGGTGAATGAAACTCTACCTAGACACCTCCACCCCAGAAACTATTTTTAAGACTTGATCAAAAAGAATATCGTCTTCCGTTAGGTAATCAACCTCGCCGAACAACTTCTCTCCATGATCCACCAAAAACTTTCTGAACATCAAGCGACCTGGACTGATCTCACCGAAATTACTTTTTATGGCCGGTCCAGGCTCCTTTACTAGCTTACGTATCGGTGCTGCCGTCATTAATACTCTAGCAGACCAGTTAAATATTCCACTCTATAAATCAACGGGGTGAGCAAGTTCCAATTGTTCTCCCAGATTATAGCGTCCCCGCCAATATTACGCCACCCAAAAATAAGATTCTTTGTTATAATTATTTAAGAATAAGGGCATTACATGGATCAAGAAAAATAATTTTACAAACAACAATTCAACGACTATTGGTGGAGTTACCTTTGGTGGTGGTTCTCCTTCTCCAGCGTCCGCTGGTGCGTTTCAATCCACCCCTGAACCGGCAAATAATTCAAGTAATATCTTTACTACTTCCTCAAAGGATCCCTTCGCTGTTAGCTCAAATAGCCCATTTTGGGTGAAAATGGTTTTCTCAAGCTGCTTCAGCTGGTACTCGAATTCTAATAATCACCTCGCTCAGCAAGCTATCGCCACGCAGCAAATCTTACTGCGCAGCAGACAAAAGAACCCTTCAGTCCCACAAAAACGACCTAAACACACCTCAGTCCACTCTTAATGTTCCAGTTGTTTCTCCAACACATTTTTGATTTTTCAAACCAGTGTTAATCCCACAGTCGCTCCCATCCCTGAGAATGAGATTGCCTCAACCCATTGATCCAAAAACCAGACCCTAAGGCTATTGCCTTAAAATCTCTCAAGAAAATGACCACCATGTCTCTCGTTTTTGGTGTTCTTATGGTGATCTTCTTAGTTCTCAGTATCGTTGGGCTTGTCTTTTTGGTATGTCAGCAGGGTGACAAAATTACTACCTTGAGCAGACTGTTGTCGCGAAGAAATAAAGTCATTAAAAGCTGTTGAAGAAACTACCGGTGTTTCAAATATCAATAAACCTGAAGATGTTCCAGTCTATAAAGCTACCACTGGCTATATCTACTTAACAGATTGGCACATCAAGATTAAAAATCCCAGACAATCTCACCAGTGTTAGCTATATCCTAAATAGCTACGCCTTCCGCAACTCAATCTGCTTTAATGCTGTTCAAAAAGGCACTCAGTATAAAGCCATCCTTTGCTGATCCGGGCAAAAATCTTGGTCGTCAAGGTTGTCTCAGTCGCATTCCAGTTACCGATGGCGATTTTGATGCAACTTCTGGTATTCGTTTTTGGTACCAAGGTCTTCACCTATAAAGATTTCAACTACTTCTATGTCGATCCGGTTATTTTTAGTACGGATGGGGCAGAACAGGGGTTGGAAAATACCGCCAATCAATTAATTCGCAACATGCTCACTGACAACATCGAGCCATACGAATAAGAATATAGTTACAATAAAAATTATCCGGGGATGATTTTTATCAAAAATGTAATTATTATATATTTTGTTTAAAAAGCTAATATCAGGAAAATATTAGCAAACCAAAAATAACAAAAGAAGAGAGTATGGAGTTGGTCCCGATTATTATCGCCGCGTATCGTTGGTCTTGGCGCCGGTGCTGGTATGGTTTTTGCTTATGATAAAAGAATGAGAATGGCGGCAAAAACACGGCTGACGATCTCGTTAGAAAGGCTAAAAAACGAGGGCTTCTGACACATGTCTTGAAAGGCCAGAAAAGAGGCCGCTGATCTTGCTGAAAAATCATGAAGAGGATTGCAGACGCAAAGATTGGAAGCAAACTGAAAAAAACGCCTTAGCGAACGTGAGACTCTCTCTTGATAATAAATTTGATCAAATTGAAAAACGCTCTGAGCGTCTTTCTCGTCAAGAAAAAGAGATTGAGGAACTCAAAAACGAGATTCATTGCATTCGTGACAGCAACAGAAAAACTTGAGAAAATTGCTGCTCTCTCAAAAATGAGGCCAAAGAAAAATTGATCGCCATGACCGAAAAAGACATCAGGGATGACCTCGCCAATCTTGTTGTCAAACAGCAGCGCGAAAATTAAACGCGATATTGATGATACTGCTCAGGCTCTTTCTAGTTACCGCCATGGAGCGTATGTCTTCTGAGGTAACTGCCGATCGTACAGTTACTGCGCTCAAACTCCCTGATGATGAAATGAAGGGACGTATCATTGGTAAGGAAGGTCGTAATATTCAAGCTCTCCAGCGCGCCACTGGTGTCGATATTATGGTTGATGACTCTCCAGGTATGGTTGTTCTTTCTTCTTTTGATCCTATCCGCCGCCAGGTAGCAGGTATGCCTCGAGCGTCTCATGAAAGATGGTCGCATTAATCCATCCAGCATTGAGGAAGCAGTAGCTAAAGCTGAACGTGAAATTGAAAAAGAAGTTGTTCGTGCTGGAGAAGATGCTGCTCGTGAAGTTGGTATTATCGGTATCCCATGAGATGCTACATCTCCTGGTGAATTAAAATTCCGTACCTCTTATGGTCAGAATGTTCTTCTTCATTCTATTGAGATGGCTCATCATGGCTGGTATGATCGCTGAAGAAATTGGTGCAGACTATCCGTATTGCTAAAGACTGCCACCTTCTCTCACGATGTTGGAAAAGCTGTTACTCATAAAGATTGAAGGTAAGCATGCCGAAATTGGTGCTGAATTAGCTAAGAAATATGGCATGTCTGATCAGGTATCGTTTCACGCAATTGCTGCTCATCATAATGATATCGAGCCAACCACTCCCGAAGCCATTATTGTCAAAAATCGTTGACGCCATCTCCGCTGCCCGCCCAGGCGCACGTATATTTCTGCAGAGAACTTTGCTGAACGTATGAAGGAGCTTGAAAATATTGCCACTAGCTTTCCCAGGTATTGATAAAGGCCTACGCCTATCTCTGCTGGTCGTGAAATCCGCGTGTAGTCGAACCAAAACAAATCGATGACCTCACTGCTTTGAAGCTCGCACGTGACATTGCGGATAAGATTGAGGCCACTATGAGCTATCCAGGCATCATCAAGGTTAATGTCATTCGTGAAACTCAGAGCCGTCGAATACGCAAAATAAGAAAAAGGCACCGCAAAGGTGTCTTTCGACGTTCTTCCCCTAGGATGTTCCGCCAAAGTTCGTTGTCTTTGTTTAAAGAAAATAACCAGTAGGAGGTTGTTAACATGGTCTAGTGGTCAGCACCAGGATCGAACTGGCGACCCTCGGGACGTCCGCCAGTTACGTACGCGCTACTACTGCGCTAAGCCCTGAATCAACAGTAGTGGTCTGGGCGACCAGATTTGAACTGGCGACCTCGCAGTCCCCGAACCGCGCGCGCTACCAACTGCGCCACGCCCAGATATTTTTATCTTATCATGATTTTTCCGCTGATCGCTTTTTGTAGATTATTTATCAAACTTTATAAAACAGCAAACTCCAGGATGTTAAAATAAGAACAGAATGAAGATTCGTCACCCAGAGTCACTCAATTGTTGCCACTTTTTGCATACTTCCTCGTCTATTTAATACTCTACGTTCTAAATTCATTACCAAAGCCGGTCGCAAACTCTGAGGGCTTCCAATTAAGTCTAAATTTCTTCCAACTTTCACCCACCGGTGAACCCTATCCACCACGTCATAAATTAATTACGCAGGAAGTTTATTTTGGACCACTCAGTCTCTGGACGACTTTTTGGTTCTTCTCTCACCCTCAATCCGTTCTTTTTCTGTCTTTTGTAGCCTTTATTATCTTTATCTTTTTCTTTATTTTTCGAGATAAATTAAACACATACTTTCCTTCGTCTCCATTCTTACCCTGAATCCACTTTTTATATATTTTGCCACAAGTTTTGACTCTTCTATGGAACTATTGCTCGCATTATCTATCTTCTATACTGGTCTTTTTACTCTATCGAGCCAGTTAAAAGACCTGATTAGCTTCCCAGGCATCGTCGTCACTTAATCAACTGGCGCCTTTTGTCTTAGATAAGCCCCGCAAAACTAAATCTCAAAACAATCTTTTTACTTTTCAACTTCTCTACTCGCAATCGCGCTCATCATTGGCACTCTCCAGCGTGGCTTAAAACAAGATACTATGCTGCAAAAATCCCTCACTGCAATTTATCAATCGGAAAATGCAGCAACCCTCCTATTCATCCAAATGAATCCAACGAGCAATCAAACCAGCAAAAATCACCTCTCATTGTGGATCAATATTATTCATCCAGCCTCATTGTTGAAAATCTCCTGGTTGATAGGAACTAGGGAAGACTCCGCTTCATTTTATTGGAGCTTTTGGTTTGAGTTCGCTCGAACAACAACTTAAGAATCCGCAAGATTTTTGGTTTCTCAGTGAAAAGATCAATCCTCCACAGATTTTCAAAACAATTTTCAAGATATCGTGAAAGCGAATCGATTAAAATTGATCCATTACTCTGTAAAACATTTTTGCTAACTGAAAATAATAACACTATCAAAATATGTTATAATTGTTCAAGTTATGAGTAGATTATTTAAACGCACAAAAATCTTGGCCACCATCGGCCCTTCTGTCTTCTCAGAAGAAAAATCACTAGAATTAATGTATGGCTGGCGCCAATGGTTGTCGCCTAAACCTCTCTCACGGAAGTTACGAAGAACGCGACGAACAGATTCGTTGGATCCGTAATGCTGCTGCCAAAGAAAAGTCGCTCTGTTGCAATCTTTGCAAGATCTTCAAGGTCCAAAAATTCGTCTTGTATCTTTGAAAGGACAATCGTCTTGATGTTAAAAACTGGCGATGAGCTAGTTCTTGACTACGCCATGAAAAGAACATGATGGTTCCACTGACCCTCCAGTTCAGTACAACCTTGCCGAACGCATGAAGGTTGGTGAACCACTTTTTCATGTATCGATGGTAAAATCCGTTTCTCAGGTGATTGAAATTGTCAGTGATACTGCCATTCGTGTTCGCATCGAAAACGATGGTTTATCATGAGCCGCAGAGTGCTCAATCCCCTGACACCGACTTTGGTGGCGATGTCATTACTGAAAAAGATATGGCTGATATCGAGATTTGGCGCTCTCTCGTGATTTTGACTTTGTCGCTGCATGGTTTTATTCAGGTGCCGATGACGTTGAGCTTCGTCAAATTCTTCTTTCTACGGTTCAACCGCACAAATCGTTGCAAAAGATCGAGACTAAAAAGCTATCGAAACTGACGAAAACTTGAAGCCATCGTTAAGGCAACTGATGCTATTATGGTTGCTCGTGGTGACACTGGCAGTTGAGGCTGGCAACGAAGTTGTATCAATTGTCCAGCGTAAATTAGTCAATCTCTGTCGTAGCTACTGCAAGCTCTGTATCGTAGCCACCCAGATGCTTGGTTCCATGGTTGATAACCCATGAACCTCACGTGCTAGAAGTTTCCGATGTTGCCAATGCTGTTATTCAGAGGTGCTGACGCTGTGATGCTTTCAGATGAAACCGCTCAGGGTAAGTATCCAGTTGAAGCTGTTAAAGCAGATGAAGAAGATTATTCTTTACACTCAGAATCACGTTGGTGTCAATCCACTTGACACTGATCCAAAAGGGTAACAATGAAGCTACAACGCAGTTGCTAGTACGCCGCTGTTAAGCTAGCAGATTAACGCTGACGTCATCGTCTGTGAAACCGCTTCTGGTGCCATTGCTGATTCAATTGCCGCCGAACGTCCAACTCTTCCAATTATCTCGTCATGCAAGTAGTGCTCGCGTGTTTGCCGGTCAGCTCGCTCTTACTACGCCAATGCTAACTTCGTTCGATCCATACTCTGAAAATTACGGTATCGACTGGTCCAAGAGCTCAAAGCTTCTGGTTATGTCGCTCCAAAGGGAAGGTTCCGATCAGGTCCTTGCTGTTATCGTCTCTGGTCAGCCAGAACACCGTCTCTGGTACCGATACTATCCAGATTCTAGCAATATCTAATTTTGCAGAAATTAGTTTTCATAAAATATTACCCTAAGCACTGGGTATTATTTTTATCTGTCATAAAAATTAACATCATAAATAATTGTTTTATGACATACAGTTATCTTTACTTTAAATGATTTTTGATTCCGCCTATTCTTTTGATACCAAACAGACGCAATTGATTATATTCATCAATGTTCTAGTCTTCTTGGTGACCCATTACTGAGCTGAAGCGAAGTTAGTGATATTAAATACGAAGCTAAGGTTGTAAAAACTGGTGGCAAGGTTAAATTTGATTTACTAGAATCTCAAGAATCGATATTGCCTACCAGGCTTGTCATCTCTGAGAATGATAAAATCATTGGCACTCAACGTTTTGATAATCGCAAGTCCGCTCTCGAGTCTGTTGGAAAAGCTCCTGATGATGAAAATTCTGAGTTAACCTGCAGGTTCTAACGAATGGGTCGACGGTATGTTATGGATAAAGAGATTATATATTCTCTCTCAATTTTCTATTCCTGGATCCCAATAAAACCTGAAGAGTGCTCAAAATAAGGCTCCAGAACGTCTTGCCAGGATGCGTTTTCCAAATACCGACATGCGCCAATTTATTGAAAAACAGAGGAGTTTCTTGAGTTACGAGATGCAGTAAAACGTGCCAAGGCAGCTTCCGGCTCTGGAAGTATCGTGGGCGGTTTTGCTAATGATGATTATTGGTGGCATCTTACATTTGGTTCATACTCAGCACCAGGCCAGGCAGCCGTTATTTTGTCTTCCGGACTAATGATTTACAGCTTCTTCTACTTTATTGCTGGTATCGTCAACTCGATTAAGGAAAAATAAGCATAAAAGATATATACTATGATACCATGTTTGATAAAACTACTATACGCGATATTGATCCGAAAAATAAAAACATTCTTGTGCGCACCGATTTTTAATGTACCAATCAAGAGATGGTCAGGGTTACTAGCGATTTTTCGCTTACGGGCCGCCCTCTCCTACTATTCAATATTTAATAGACGACAAGCAAAACCATATCATCCTCATCTCTCATCTTGGCCCCGAGGTCAGGCAGACTCTCGCTTTCCTTAGCCCCTGTCGCTCACGAATTATCTCTCCTTCTTAATCGCCCAGTTACCTTTTTATCCCACCTCACAGGTAGCGATGTATCAGATAGATTCTCTTCCCACGAGGCTCATGTGCAACTTCTCGACCTTTCGCTTCTCCGCGTAAGCAGAGGAAGAGAACAGTCTCAGATTTTGCCAGGAAATTCGTCCATCTCCACCTCCGCACGAGTCTCATATTCAGGATGGTTTTGCGGTTATTCATCGCGCACATGCCTCTACGGCGTTTCAAATTCTCAACTGTCTTCCCTACTAGTTTGCAGGGTTTTTAATTGAAAAAGTTACTAATTTAAGCCAAGTTCTCGAGCACTCCAAAACCACGAGTCACGGTAATCATTGGTGGTGCCAAAATTAGTGACAAACAACCGCTTATCGACCGTTTTCTGCCAATCGCTGACCATATTCTTGTTAAGTTGGTAAAATTGCCGCCATGTGGCTACGTTTCTAGTAATCCTAAAATCTACGTTGCTGAAGATTTTCGTCAGGATCAAAGAGGGAAATAAACTGGATATTGGTGATCTATCATTTATCTAAGATTCTCCCCACGATTAAACACAGTCACACAATTATCTGGAATGGCACTGCCGGCAAGACTGAGGGAACCAGGGTTTTGACTTATCTTCAAAAGCCATCGCCGAGAAGCTATTGGCACAGAAAATCCAGAGTACAATCAGACGATTATTCTAGATGGCAGTACGTCACCTGGCTATGGAGAAACTTCTTGAAGAGCAGCCTGGCACCTCACTAGGTCACATCTCTAATCCTCTCGAGATAGCTTAATTTCTACTGGTGGTGGTGCCAGCCTCGAATTTCTTCTTGGCCTTCCACTACCAGATGTAGTCTGATTAATTAGCACTCTTATCTTGACAGTGCTAATTTTTTGCTCTAATAGAACTATGTAAGTGATTTTACTGATATGAACAATTCGATAAAGGAATGCCGTTTTGCACTCCAAAATCTGATTATTATGCCAGCGATATAATAACAGCTGCGGGTACAGAACACCTTCTCCCCCTTGGTATCCTCTCAGGATACCAGTACTGATACCCGCTTCCTTGCGGACGAAGATATTAATCTCGAGTCGGTCGAAAAACAATCAACCATACTGCTGTCGAAAGTTTGGCTACCAGACGGCTGATGTCTCTTTCTGAAGCTGCGGTTCTCACTCTTCCGTATGACCGCCAACTTCCTAAAGAACAGGATCAAGATCGGCACCGAGCATATCCTCTACGCTCTCTTACGCCAACCAAACTCTCGTGCCAGTCTCATTCTTCAAGGCCTTAAAGTAGATTTAAATAGTCTTTCTAATGCCATCGAGGAATACACAGAAAAACAGGCTGAAGATGCTAGGTCGACCAGAAAAAAGCTGGCTTCACTCGTAAGGCTCCACGTTAAATGGCTGACCAAATATAATGAAGACCTTCTCACTGAAATGGCCAAGCAGGGAAAACTTGATACTGTCATTGGGCGTGATCAGGAAATTGAACGTACTGTAACCATTCTTTGTCGTCGCACTAAGTCGAACCCTGTTCTCATCGGCGAAGCCGGTGTTGGTAAAACTGCCATCGTCGAGGGTCTCATACTCATTGTTAAAAATGAGTTCTGGTAGCCTAATTGGCAAACGTATCTATCAGGTTGACCTCAGCTCTGTTGTGGCTGGTACTAAGTTCCGCGGTGAGTTTGAGGAGCGCATTAAGGTATTATTGACGAAGCTTTCGGCAATAAAGATCTTATTCTCTTTATTGATGAGATTACTTACCTCCTCTCAGGGCGGTTCTGTGAAGGCAGTCTTGATGCTGCTAATATTTTAAAACCGCCCTAGCACGTGGTCTTATTCGCCTAATCGGTGCCTCTACTATGGATGGTATCATAAAACCATCGAAAAAGATAAGGCACTCTCTCGCCGTTTCAAACTGCTCATTGTCGAGAACCTACAATACTGGTAATTCTGCGTATGCCAAAATAAAATCTCATTATGAAAAACATCCTTGGTGCGTTATCCCTGATGAAATCTTAGACACTGCGATTAATATGTCCAAGCCTTCCCCATCGTGATCTTTATGCCGAATAAGGTTATCGATGTGATTGATGAGGCTAGTGCCATTGCTAGGGTCGCTCTGCTGATAAAAAGGTGGTGAATACAAGAAACTTAAGATTGAGCGTGAAGACTTCAGAAGAAGATTGAAGAGACCGCCGAGGGCTGAGGATTTTTGAAAAAGCAGCACTCTATAAGACTCATAGCCAAAGGTATTGAAGAGATTGAAAGACTTGAAAAAGCTGGCGTTAATGATCAGGTATCTCAATCACCGAGGAAAACCTCATACTGCCATTAGCTTAAAAACCATTCTCTAAGGTTCCCAGTTCCTGAGATGAAAATGCTCACCGATCTCGAAAAACACCTAGATAAAGCTGTTATCGGTCAAGAAGGCTATTAGGGCTGTCATAAAACTATTCGCCGAGGACATCTGGTATTAATGATCCAAACGTCAATCGGTTCCTTCTTATTTATGGGACCAACTGGCGTCGGTAAGACTGAGCTGGCCACGTGTTATCACGAGGTCTTTGGTGGTGATAATTCGTGAGTAAAGATCTGTGTCAGATTTGGTGAAAAACAATGTTTCTCGTCTCGTTGGTGCTCCAGCTGTTATGTCGGTTATGTTGACGGTGGTAAACTCATAAAGCCGTTCGTCGTCTGCCCATATTCCGTCGTTCTCTTTGACGAGATCGAGCTCATCCTGAAGTCTTCAATATGACTACTCCAGGTCTTAGAGGACGGTGTTTAACCGATGGTCAGGTGATCATATCAAGTTTAATAACACCATTATTGTTCTTACTTCAGGCCTCGGTGCCGACGGAGATGATGCTGATTTCGGTTTTTGGTAATAAGACAAAAGAGCGATAAGTTTATCGAAGAAGAATGAAGAATGATGAATGCTGCCATGAAACCTCAAAATCTATACGTCCTGGTTGATTAACCGTCTTGATGCCATTGAGGTCTTCACGCTTTGACTAAAGAAGCAAGTTGGTAAATTTTTGACAATATGAGTCCTCAGACCTTAGGAAAGCGTCTTGCTACTAAGTCATTTGGTCTAAAACTCACCAAAAAAAGCTTCTAGTTTCTCATCGAAAACTCGACTTCAAAAATGGTGCCCATCCACTTCGTCGTGCCATTGGATCATCTCGAATCAATCATCTCCGATGCCATCATCTCTGAGCAGATTAAAAGGTGAAATTGCCGTTGTCGATCTTAAAAGATGACAAGCTCGCTAGGGTGAAAAGAAGGAAAATAATCTGAAGCATCATGAGGTTTTAGTAGTCTCCTCTTCATTATCTTTATTGGCTGCCTTCTTTGCGCTTTGTAGCTTTCAAGATGAATTTAAAAGCAGGAGTTATGCCTAACCAGGTGATCTCTCATCTATTTGCCCTCCTCCCTCAAATCCCAACCAATCGTGCGAAGCTCATCCTTCGTGCCACTCACCCAGAGTTGCAGGAAAGGTAGTTTCAATCAAAATTGTAATAGTCACAGCCAGGAATCTATGTTCTTGGTTGCTATCGTGAATCAGGATCGCCTCTATGTCTACAATGTAGGGTCATCTGAGATCCCTGTGGTGTTCGCGGGTGACAACCTTTTGAAAATGTTGCATACCGCCCTATCTCACCTGCTTTTGGGAAAAGTTAGATCTAAAAGATCAGCTACAATCAGTTTACGATCATCTTCCTGCCGATTCTGATCTTAACTTCTATGCAAAATTATCATCTGACAATTTTATGATGAGCTGCATTCTCGCATTGGTACCGAGGTTAAAGACACTCTACGTCACTTGAGCGTTGTGCCAGGATATTTTACCGATCGTCCGGCTAATAGTAAAATTTAACGGCAGGAAATATCACAATGTCTTTGGAACTTAAAATGAAATACATCGTCTAAAGGAATCTATTGAAAACAGAAACAATCAATTGAATCCGCACCAAACAATATCAAGAACAAAACAACAGTTAGTGATGAGGTGCCAATTTTAACACACGTGCTGCCCGTGGTGATTTTACACTAACCAGACTACATTTCGAAGAATCAAAGGCGGGATATTGTAGGCCGTATTAATCCAACTTAGGTCTCAAAATGTGACAAGTTAAAAAAAGCTATCGAAGATTTAAATCAGATATTGCAATATAACCATAATATATATCAATAATCAGCTCATCGACCAGATCAATTCCAACTCAATTCCACAGTTGACAGAATCATGAGCAGCTAATAATTAAAAAGGGTAACCATGACAAAAACCTCAAAAATCATGAACGACTATCTCGTTTCAACCGTTAATGAAACCACCAACCGTGGTGAAAGGTCGTATGATATCTATTCTCGTCTGCTAAACGACGCATCATTTTTATGGGTGAATGTGAATTCTCCATATAACCTAATCTTGTAATCGCGCAATTGCTCTTCCTATTTGAAGATCCTAAGAAGGACACGTAAACTCTATAATGCTCTCTGGTGACTCGGTTATGACGGTCTTGCCATTAATGATACTATGAATTATATTGAGCCAGATGTTCAGACTATCATTATTAGCCTGCAAGCTTCCATGGGGGCTATGCTACTCCAGCTGGCATGAGGTAAACAATTTTGCTCTGCCAAATGCTCGTGTTATGATGATTCATCAGCCAGCTCTAGCGCCGGTAAAATTACCGACCAGAAATCATGTTAAAGGAGGTATTTTCTTGAAAAACGTCTCGCTTCGAGATTATGACGAATACTGGCAAAACTAGTAAACTCTGGGTGTCGAATGTGGATCGCGATAATTGGATGTCCATCGAAGAGGCCGAAATACGGCATCATCGACCAGAGTCATCGGTAATAAAATATCCACCAACTTGGTGGACATTTTAAGAACTCTCCTAGCTTCTATTTCTTGACAAAAAATTATGCATTGATAATCTACGAATGGCAGCTATATTTTTGATAGAAAATGGCAAGGGTATTTACCGAAAGGATAGATAATAAAAATAATTTTATTTCTCAATTAGCTTGGTATTAAGTATTCTCCACAGCATTTCTGATTTTTATTACAATGTAGGAACCATGCTACTATCATTGTTAATGCTGATGTGTATTTTTAACAATTAGCTTTTTTATTAAAAGAATTACCAATTACTATAAACGAATTGATAGTTGGTTTTAAATGGCCCATATGGAATACCAATGGTTGAGGCAGCAGTTATAGGAGTTTCTTATGGTATCAATGAGTAGTAAATCAGTTTAAATTAGAAGTGATAAATTTGAATTTATGAAGGTTATGCAAAATGAATTATAAGGAGTTCGGAAAACAAAATAGCAATGTTATTATTCTGTGCACGGAGGCGGACTATGGTGGAATTATCACCAAAGCTGAAATGCTTCAAAATGATTTTCATGTTATTCTTCCAGTGATAGACGGTCGTACGAAAGCGATGGGGATTTTACAACAATAGAGGACAATGATGCGAAGATCATTTCCCTTTATTGATGCAGAACATTTGACGGTTCTGTGACGCGGTAATAGGGATTATCTCTTGGCGGTCAGATTCTGCTTGAAGTATGTCACCGGCGAGCAGATATTTGTGAATATGCAATCGTCAGCGCTTTCTGGTTGTACCTCAAAGATTATGTACTTGTGATTGAGCGGTTTTGGAAATTGCTATGGGCTGATTAAACATAAATGGTTTTCTAAGTTACCAATTCAAATGGCAGATAAGAAATTTTTGATGATTATTTGAAGACACTTGCAAAATCTACAAAGCAAAACAGTTGCTTTTTGCAGGCAAACTCTATGTATTCTATAAAGATTCCTTAGCAATAACTTGATACAAAGGAAGTGGAAGAGCATTTTGTGGAGGTTGAAAGTAGTTCAATGAAAAGCTCTGCAAAACAATCAGTAAAATAATTGAGGGTAGTTCTTTAAAATTAAGAAGGGAATGTCATGGTGGATTTCTATCAACCACCTGGTGATTATGTGAAAAGTAGCAATATGCTATTACAAAGGTATTGACAAATCGGTTGTCGAGCTAATGCCTTTTAACTGATAACCATATCTGTCATTTAAAGGTTTATGAATATGTTTACACTGCAAACACCAACTACTTGATTCACTCGTTTCATGTGGAGGACTTAGTTGAACTAATTAGTATCAACAAAATAGATCAAATCTTAATGAGACTTCTTGAATATAAATTTCAATACCTTGTTTCTGTAAATGAATATACTGGATATATAAAGGAACGAGTTTTTTAATATTAATCACGGAAGTCTTAATAAAGAAAAATTAAAATTACCATACAACAGCACAGACTATCCGTTAGCAGCAGCGTTTGAATCAGAAAACCATTGAAAAGACTTGGGATCAAATGACTGATAAGGAAAAGAAGGATTTCGATAAGGCTTTTATTGATGAATTACTAAGCAATCGATCAGTCATCGAAAAGTAGTAAGTATCCGCAACGGGATGTTTTTTAGTTCTAACTTCTATTTTTCTTGATGTAAGTATCCTCTTTTCCATCGCCTTTGAAATTATATTCCTTACATTTCCATTAGAACAGTTCGCGCTGGCTCCTTAAGGTATACTTCCTTCACATTACATTTACTCCGCCTGGATCGGTAAAAGACTTGGATCCATATATTAAATTCTCTCAGAAATTTCTCAGGGTAGTATCCATTCTTTGCGTGACCTTCAAGTGCATTTTATCGCATTAATCGCTTCTTTGTAACAATCGCGGTGCATCGCATCTAAATTTAATTTCTGCAAGAAGAATAGCACGATAGCAAGGAGGCAAAAAGTCACCACCACCAACTCAATAATCGTAAAAACCCCTCTTTGTTTTTTTGTTCAACCATACCCATATTATACGATTTTCTGCTAAGAAATTTTTCACCTTCGGGCAATTGATGCGAAATAGGGTTGTTATAGAACTCTTCCATGTCAACCCATGAAAAGCCATCAGACTCATTTGGGTCGATTTTATTTCTTGTGTCTCATTTATCTCGACAAATAACCAAAATCATGATGCAAGTGTTCTTTTAATTTCGCCCTTTTTGTATTTTCTGGAATCTTATGAGTATCCAATATGAAACGGCACTAATTAGGTCATCTGGTAGCATTTTCGATATAATAATTTATTTTCTAAATCAAGACATCCCCGTCTCTTCTTCAAGTTCTCGTAGTGCTGCCGCAAATGGTGTTGCATCCTCTTTTTCAATATATATCACCAGGTTGCAATAAAATATTTAAGGACTTATGCCCAGGTAAATCTTACCAAGACTAGGACAGAATAAAGCTTGAGGGCAGTAAAATGGCCATCCGAGTTTTTTCTATCAAATATTTTTCTTCAATCAAGTCCCCCGCCTTTTCAGCTATAGCTTATTTGCTATAGCCGATCTTCACCCTTCTTCGATAAAGCTTAAATATTCATTAATTAGCTCTACTTATCATAAATTCATTTTCACTAAGCCTGTTATAATTTTAGTAGCTTCAGGAAAAAACACTATTGTTGTCTGTCAGAAATTGTAGACCAAATACTCCAAAGTGGGCAGGACATTGTAAAACTGTGACACAGAATTCCATCATTGAGGATCTTGTGGTTAGTGAAACTAGTGGAAAAATATATGCATCTCGCAGAGCCAAGACTGTTGTTCGCTTCATGGTCCCACCAAGATTAAAGGATTACAGTTATAGCGACAAAGAGACGTCTTAAAACTGAATTTCCCGGCCTCAATGAAATTACTTGTTGGCAGTATCTTTGCGTGGCTCAGTCACTCTTCTTGCTGGCCAGCCTGGTATCGAGTAAGTCTACCATTCTTATGCAAATTTGCTCTGAAGTTGCAAAACAGCATCATGTTCTTTATGTTTCCGGCGAGGAGTCCGCTAGTCAGGTTAAAATGCGCGCCGCACGTCTTGGTGCTGACTCTGAAAGCTTGTCTTTTGCTAGCTCCACTTCCGGCAACGATATTGCCAAGACCATTTCGAGTGGGGGTTTTCGATCTAGTAATCGTAGATTCCATCAAACTCTCGCAATCAACGAAATCTCCTCCGCAGTACCGTCTCGCAAATCACTAATGCCGGTAATCTTATTATTCAAGCTGCTAAGTCTACAGATACTGCTGTTATCATTGTCGGTCATGTGACTAAAGAAAAGGTACTCTCGCTGGACCTAAAGTCCTAGAACACCTAGTCGATGTTGTGGTTAATTTTTGAGGAGACCGTTACGGCGGCTTTTAAAGACTATTCGTGCCGTGAAAAACCGTTTTGGTCCACCTCCGAGGCTGCCATTTTTGAGATGAATGAAAAAGGCCTGAGCGAGTGCAAAATCCTTCTGCTGCGCTCGCTTTCCGAACGTCAAAAGTACCGATGGCTCAGATCATCCTTACCACCCTTGAAGCACGCGTCCGCTTCTAGTCGAAATTCAGGCGCTCTGCACGCCAGCAATTTTGGTTATCAAAGCGCGCCGCCTCCGGTTTTGACCTTAATCGTCTCAATCTTCTTATTGCCGTCATTGAGCAGCGCACTAAACTCAACCTCAGTGATAAGGAGTATCTTCTTGAACGTCGTCGGTGGTATTAAAATTAAAGTTCCGGCTGCCGATCTTGCGGTCTGTCTTGCCATCGCCTCTGCTGCCGCCGGCCGCAAACTCTTCGAAGAATATGTTGTTTTGGTGAAGTCGGTCTTGGGTCGAAATCCGCTCTGCTTTCCGTCCAGATCAGCGCATTAGTGAAGCGAAAAACTATGGCTTCAAGCATGCCATCGTCCTGCCACCATCTCGCGATCCATTTGTCATCCCAGTCAAAGATTTACGTACTATGTGATCAAATATGTTAATGAATAAATATATCACCAGATGAATATTATATCCACAAAAACATCCATTATAAAATCAAGTCAATCTGCAAATATGCGAGGGAACTGTTTGTGAAAAATCCTCGGCATTGACCCAGGTACTGGTATCTGTGGCTTTGGTGTCATCGATGTAAAACCCAAAACAGCCGCGCAACTGGCCGTACTAAGATGTTAGATAACGGTGTAATCACACGCCAGCCCATACTCCTCTTCAGGAGCGTCTTCTCGATATCTATGAATCACTCCATGGAATTATCAAAACTTAATCAACCGGATTGTGTTAGTATAGAAAAAACTCTTCTTTACAAAAATATCACCACAGGTATATCTGCGCGAGAAGCCCGAGGTGTCGTCTCTATTGGTTTGTAGGCAACATAATCTCCCGACTTTTGAATATACACCAAAATGAAATCAAAGAAAACCATGACCGGATACGGTGGTGCCGATAAGAAGCAAATGCGAAATGGTCAAACTCCACCTCAGACCTCACAAGATGTTCCAAAAGCCCGACGATGCTGCCGACGCCCTTGCCGCCGCCATCACTCATTCGCTTATGAATCTCGGAAAATAAAATAGGCTCGATAGGAGCTATTTTTATTCTAGAATGCAACATTAACTTAAGAATGTAGTACTAACTTATAAAAGTCGCATCAATTTCAAAGCAATAACTTTTAGTAATTAATTGCGCGAATCTCAAAGAAAGCCTGAGTGTGGAACAAACTGGACAAACTTCGGGAGCTTCCTCGCCCACAAAAGTGTAGCCACAGTTACGACACTTCCAAACAGTAACTTTTCAGACTTGAACACCACATCATCGTCAATATTTTTTATCAACTTTCGGTAGCGTTCCTCGTGCTGCTTTTCAATAGCCGCTACACCTTCGAATTTTGCAGCAATCTCGATGGAATCCCTCTTCATGTGCAATTCTTGCGAACTCAGCATACATATCGGTCCATCTCATAATCCTCACCAGCAGCTGCAATCTCAAGATTAGTCCTAGTGTCAGCAACCTTGCCACCATTGAGTGTTTGTACCACAATTTAGCGTGTTCTTTTCAGTGTCAGAAGTCTCGGTAAAAAGTGCTGAAATCTGTTCAAAGCCGTCCTTCTTGGCCTGTGAAGCAAGATTGGTACTTCACGCGAGCCTGTGACTCACCAGCAGAAAGCAGTCTGCAAGTTTTCATAAGTCTTACTGGACTTAAGAGTTCTCATTATCAATATCGAGACATAAGCCTCCTCTTAATTAAACATAAATGATACAATATAATTATATAACAAAACGAGGTATATAGCGAGGTATTTAAAACTGATATGCGCTGCTTAATCGAATATCCCAGTAAAGTCTGGATGAAAGACGTATGGCAATTGAACGCGTAATTGATAATGTCTCACACGAGGACGATACTGAAAGAGCAGGTGATTGAGGTCAGTCTTCGTCCAACCAGTTTTCAGGAATATGTGGGGCCAGGAGCGCTCTCAAGCGCAATCTTAAAATTGCCATCGATGCAGTCAAAAACGCGCCGATGGCACCTCTCGATCATGTCCTTCTATAGTCCTCCAGGTCTTGGTAAAAACCACCATGGCAAATGTAATTGCGCATGAGCTTGGGCGCCAATCTCCGTGTCACCTCTGGTCCCTGCCATCTGAGCGTGCCGGCGATCTGCTCTATCCTCACAAACCTTCAAGATGGCGACGTGCTTTTTATCGATGAAATCCACCGCCTACGTCGTGCTGTTGAGGAATCCTTTATTCTGCCATGGAAGACTATAAGCTCGATATTGTAATTGGCAAGGTCCAGCCGCTCGCTCGGTCTCGTCTCGATCTCCCATCATTTTACACCGTCATTAGCGCCACCACTCGCACCGGCTCCCTTGCCGGTCCACTTCCGTGATCGCTTTCGGCATCACGCATCGTCTTGAATATTACAAGAGTCCCTGAAATCGAACAGATCGTTGCTCGCACCGCCGCAATTTTGAAATACTGAAATCAAGCCTGAGGCCACCGCCCTTCTCGCCACCCGCTCTCGTCTCACCCCCGCATTGCCAGTCGTCTCACCAAAAGCGCGTCCGTGATTTTGCCGATGTGAACGGCGACAACGGCATTATTGATCCTCGCACGAACTCGCTCACTCGATGCCTAAGCTCTTCGCCGTGAGATTGATGAACTGGGCCCGCGCGAAGTCCGCCGCTGATCTGCAATATGTTGGAATTAGCGTGGCAGGAAATTACGAGGATCGTCCCGTTGGCGCTACTACTACTCCGCCGCCGTACCGGCGGTGACTGGCCATCGAGGGACTATTACGAGACCATACCTGATTCAGCTTGGCTTTACTGGACTCCTCGTGGTCGCCGTGTACTAGCGAAAAAGCGAAAGCGTCATCTTAATGCTTTGAAGATTCAAAGATAATTCAGACTAAGTCATATAAGGTTCCAGTACCTTTGCAACACTTCTGCAAGGTTTTAATACGTTTAATTGAGAGGTAATAATGATATATACTGTACACTCAGACGCCGGAAGGCAAAATGGCTGGATGCTAAAGCAAAGTAGTTCAAGCCATGAACGAAAAGCCATCTCGATGAAATACTGCTCCAAAACAGGCTACGGCAGTTCGAGAAAAACTTTTTAAATAATGCTGATACCGTGTTAGTATCTCACTCTTCATAGAGGCTCAAGAAACAGCCAAAATCGTAAATAATGGTATGCGTAAATGTGATATGATGATGAAGACTTACACCGAAAGAAGCACGGCGATTTCGAGGGACACAATTATGATGTGTTATCAGTGCGGCGATTTATGGGATTATAATGATTGTCGATACTTCATCGGTAGCTTATGGGGCCTGTTAAAGTATTCTTTGACAGAATTCAGCGAGTGTCATCAGCCAGGCTAAAAACAAAATACCCACAGATCGAGACGTTCTTCTTATCTGTCATGGCGGGTTGCCGAGTAATACATTACCTTAATAAGTTTGATAACAAAACGGACTTACTTCCAATTCCATGCAACGATAACTGTCAGTTAGATATCTACCGAATTCTAATTATCGGGATGGCGCTGCTCTAATCCCTCAGGTAGCTAACGCCTTGAGGTGATTAATTTGGGAAGATGTGCAGCTCACTAGTACTTCTCATCATACTGATTAATTGGGACCGAATATAGTACTCAAAAAGCAACTGCAGGCGTCACCGCACGAAAAGGTGAGCATCTTGTGATGGTCATTACAGACGAATGGCTCATTTCCTCTCGGTTTTGGAGCGGGTCCCTTTTGTCTGCTCGAGTCATCTGATCGCTGCAAGTATCCTCGTAGTGGCGGCAGTTCATTTTGATTTACAACCTATGATCACCTCGCGCTGCTTTCTTGATTATTCTTGTTGGCCACTTGGTGCTATCTGGGATCGCTTACTCTCAATTTCCACCATATCGACTCTGGCAGCTGTCTTTGTATGTTACAAATAAACGCCTTATTCAAAATATCAGCCAACCTCCCTCTTCTCAAGTTCTGCACTAAATGTAATCGATCTTGTTGCGGTTGAGGGACGTCAGCTTCAAACAATCCAGATCATGAACCTCATGTTTGAGTGTTGGTACCTACGTATGTCCACCATCGGTTCCTGAGCACTATGTCACTGGTGAACATGTTGATGCGCCAACTGATGAGCGCAGGATTGTTCCTCATCTTGTCCATGTTAAGAAAAGGTGAAGCTCAGCGTAAGGCTTGTGCTGTAAATGGTGCAGACCAATGCTATCCACCGAAATTAATTCTGGTGCTACCACCGTTAGTTTGCCGCCAGCCAGTCACCTTTACAGCACTAACGGCCTCAATCCTCTCAGTCGTCGAAGTAGTCGCTCCCGCCACGCCACCAGCCGAGGGGTGTTGATACTAGTAAGTGCAACTTTTAATCCTCCAGCCAATATATTTAGCCCCCAAACAATACCTGGCAGTACCGGTATGCAATATATTAGCGTTGTTTGAGTGCTGAGTCTTGTTCTCTGCTTCGACTGGCAAGTTCATCTACCTTTGATAAAGGCATCCGTTGCTTCTTTGGTACGAGGGTCCTGGGGCCATTAGTGACATCCAGCGCCTCATCATTTTTCGTTGACTTTAGTACTGATAGCAGTTTCAGTCGCACCGGCGTAGCCTCGTTGGAAGACCACTTTATCTTTCAAATCCACGATTACGCGTTCTGCACAGATTTCTTACCACGCCTGCTGCCGCCACTCGCACGCTGCATCACCATTGGCGATCGCATTACGTACTACTTCTGGTTTTGCCAGGGAAAGAATCGCCATCGCCGCCTATGCTGGACCCTGCTCCATGACAGAGTGCGCATCTCAAAAATCTTCTACTGCCATTAAACTCGAAAAGTCCATTACGGATCTTCAGAGTCTCGTATCACTGCATGGCGGTAATGACGTCAAAATTCTTCTTCTCCACTACATGTGGTTTTAGCCAGCATCAATCTCACGATAGCCAAGCTCATGTCCCTCCGGACATCAACAATAATTGGTTACGAAACTTTCGAAAGCTTCTCCCTGTTGTGATGCAATCATGTCACTGTTTTCCTCCACAGACAGTTTTCTCTCTCAGTTCATGACTCTTTACAGAAAATGTCATAGTCACGGAGGTTTTAAAATATGAACAACTCAAATCGAAATTCTATTCCGTAGAAGATCGAGACTCCCAGGTCGTCGAGTGGTGAAGCATCGCTCTCTATCTCTCTCTTCAGCCCGAGCTCACGCAACAATTTTCTGATCACAGAACTTGATCTTCTTTTCAGCCTTTCCTCGACTCTTCAAAGAGACAAGTCGGCTGTAAGATGGAAGAACCCTATTTGGGCATCACAAGAGCGCGGTGGTAGTACAGAAACAGGTGCGAAGATAAGAGATAATGGGTTTGAAGAAGAGAGAACTATAAGAAATGAACCTATGGGTGATAGCTGATGACTTTGAGGGAAGAGCGCACGGGAGATAGATATGCCTTGGTGAGGATGGGCGTATCAGAAATTTCGTGATAACACAAGAGGAATCAGGTTCCCTACTCCACGAAATCTACGAACGATTTCCGTTCATTCACAAACTCCACAAAGTTGCACTGCTTATGGTGGCGTTGCCAGGGGTAATACCAGGCAATTTCTCTGGTGACAGGCCGATCCATTGATCGGTTCATGATGGTGATCGTGAAGGGGTGAATAAGGACTTCTCCTGAAGTTGGTACTCTGCCAAAAAGTTTAACACCAAATTTAGGTGATGCGTATCCAGTCTGAATGCCGGAGTGACTGTGCCGTGACTTACGTTAATGACTAATTTTGAAATAGTAACTCATTTTATAAATTCTTAAAGGGGCTATTTCTGAAACATCATCGACCTACTTTGTAATGATTACAAAATTATCAGATGAATTAAATGAATCATCTTTCTAAAGATATGATGCAAAGTGTGTCACTGATTATGACTCATCCAAACACTGAAGATGTATTATATTGTGTCGCGTGCGTGTGTTGTGCATTGTGGTCGTGGTGAGTTTAAGTTTAACCAGCTGATTGACTGGGATGGTATCTCAGGATTTTCTGAGCCATCCACTCTCGCCGCCAGGGATCTTCATCAATGCCATTTTCTTTTATCCACTTTAATAAATCATGATTCGTCTCGGTAATCTGATAAAATTAGAATATATAAAATCAGTGGCTTTGGAACTGATTTGATTCCATGTTTGGTTTACCTCAGTCCAATCAAGCCATTTATAAAAGAATCTCAGAAAGGACAAACTGATCAGTTATATAATTGAATTGTGATTATCGAAACTCAGTGTCATAATTGCCAGGTTTGGCTTTGTCATTCTAGGACTAAACTTTTGCTTTTGTCTGCTATATCTTGAAGCTGCCGGGCCAATTATCTGTGTAGATGATGGGAACAATTAAGCATCTTCTGTGTTTATCTCCAGGGCTAACTGAAGGCCTTGGTGGTTTTACCGTTAAACAGTCCATCATAGTCTTTTCCTTGAACAGTTTCCTCCAGCTGGGTTGAATTCATCATCTCTTGCCCTGCACACCCTGTTGCTTTCTGTCCTTTGGCATGTTCTCAGCTCTGGTGGGTGTTTTATTTCATCTTCAATCTAATCAGCACGTGGGTATTAAAGACCTTTACTTAAAGTTCAGGCTTTACCAGCTGAATACTACCCTTCTATCTTGACAACAACTGGGAATCGACAAGCCTTGAAGCATGGGTACACGCTCCCCTTGGCACAAGCTATATGAAGGGTTCAAACCACAATCCTTTTCAGTTTTGGTCCAGTCTCATTTTATATATTATGATTATTCAGTTGTCCATTTGTTTCATCATCAATTCATCAGTCATGTGGTTCAAACCTCAGCCGGGCCATCAGTGGCCCTGGGGTGAGGTGCTTTCTGTGATTTGTTGCCTTCATTGCGTCTAATATAAACATCCAATGATACCACCGCCAGTTTTCAATCTCTGCAGAACTGGAATCACTTTTGGGTGCTGTTTAAATCAACGTGCCACTGTTGGTTTTCTCTGGTGCTCAATATTTCTCAGCCAGTGGTCCACCCCAGTTTTCCATTGGTTGGTTGAGCCAGTATTGCTTGTTTGATTTTTGAGTTATTCAGTTCCAGTTGTAGCTGATCATCCTTAGATCAGATCTGGATCTTTTAATCCCAGACTGGGTTCCAGTGGATATTATTTTCCTGGTCAGTGCCAGGATCTTGGTGCCAGATCATTTTCTT
>BNJV01003117.1_pt1 | contig 50477 bp, 75 predicted proteins | sample 8540591 | NCBI WGS metagenome assembly BNJV01 (sample SAMD00202457, study PRJDB9452) | human saliva metagenome | host: Homo sapiens | reverse complement strand
TCAGTTACGTACAAGGCGGCGTGGAGCTATGAAGAGGCTCACCACGAGCCAGAATGGCCAGCGCGCCGAGCCACCACCGGACAAAGCCGGACCCGTTCGTGGCCGAGCGTTTGCCTGGTGGGCAGCAGGATGCCCAGTGGCATCCAGCACACAGGTGATGAAGGATCAGCATCGGTTACAGCCATGGCCGACGACGCACTACCGCCGCACGAACAGACCAGACCACCGGTTCGTTGGTGCGCCAGGCGGCGGTTTCTGGCAGGCCAGCGGGTCGTCGTCGTTCGGGGGAATGCGTGTTCATGGTGTACAGGTGACTACGGGAAATGAGAGGTACGGACCGCGCTCTGGCTCAGGGCGCCGTCAGCAAAGAGACCGCCAGCAGTGCCAGACGCGCGCCGGCAAGTCCGGCCAGGCCACCGGCCACGATCAGCCGGTCGGGAATGGCGCGACGCCCGATGAACACCAGCGGCATGGTCTTTCGGCGCGACCTCGAGACCAGGTGAATGCATGCAGAGCCCACGGCCCAGCGCGCGTCACCACGTTGACGAGCAGCCACAGCGGTGAGCCATAGGGCACTGAAGCCGTTGAAGGCTTCGGGACCACGGAGCTGGAACAGCCCGTACAGCACCAGCAGGGCGCCAGTGAGCCACGGCCACGCTGGTCGGCTCGCGCACCATGTGAAGCGCAGATAGGTGCGTCGGCCGTGCAGGGACCAGCCCTTCAAGGGCTTTCGGTAGGTCTTGACCTGCCGCAGGGGCGTGGGACGCGTCGTGTGGGCTGATTCTGTGAGGCTTTCTCCGGCAACGCTCCAGTGTTCATGCCGTTTCGACGCTTTCCGCTGCGTGGGCATCGAAAGAGCGCAGAAAAGCGATCCCTGGGTGGAATTGATCTTGTTGAGGTTGATGGCCCGGGCCGGGTCCCACACCCTTCGGGCAGACTCGCCGAGCACCTCGCCCACCAGCGTGCGGCAGACGCCGCTTTCGGCGTCGACGATGGTCATCCGTTCGGCCTTGCCGTGATCCCGCGAGTCGGCGTTTGCAGCGCTGCAGCAGGGCCAGTACCGACGGGCCGGTGAATTCGGGATTGAGCCCGTACTGCGGACAGGCCGCATAGCAGAGCAGACGGTTGATGCACTGCGAGAACTGGTAATACTGGTCCATCTGTGCCGGCGTCCTGGCGGTTGGGCCCTCGGCCGGTGTCTGTGGTCCGCTGGGGATGATCCAGGGCTTGATGCGTTTCGAGCTTGGCCAGAAAGTCGCTCTCTGGTCCACGGCCAGGTCGCCACCACCGGAAAGATGCGACAGCGGGCGATCTTCAGGCCGTTGCAGTAGTCCGCGCAGGAAGCGAAACGCCAGTACCGGCAGGTCGTTGACCATCACGCCGCAGCTCGCCGCACACGTAGGCCATCCGGCACGACCAGCGGAAGAGTGAGGCTGCCGACCAGGTGGTCGCGATGTACCGGCAGCCCGTCTGAGCACCGACCATGTCGCGTGCACGGTATCTGGTGAGTGCCAGGTGCGTGTGCGGCTGGCGCTCGTCGGGGTTGCAGCGCTTCGGCGCTCAGATGGCGATGATCCGCGTGCCGGTGGTGGCATGGCAGTGGCCGGAGGCTGCGTGTGCTGCCGGTCGCCATGCCTGCCTTCGGCACCAATCGGGTGCGGCGGAGCCGCCGGGCTCGCCGGCCCGCGTGTGGTCATCACTGCTGCCAGGGACAGGGCAGTCCGCCGTCGTGACGGACCCGCCGCAGGATGGTCCTTTCGGTGAAGCGGGGAAAGTGTGGCGGTCGTCGTGGTCCGAACCTCTTCATCTCCGGACGTTTCTCGTGTCACGGGCTTTGCGTGGCGCTGCACGGCCGTGGTGTCCTGTCGGGGCGTGCCCCGAGGGTTGTTCCGTGTTCTTCCCACTCAGTGACATTCGTCTGCCTGCCGCCGCGCCGCCATGAACCTTTTGCCGGGCACGCGGCGGTGACTTTGGTGATCACCACGGGCTGCAGGCCGATGGAGCGACGAGTCTCCCTGGTAGTGAGCCAGCGAGAGCTTCATGAACTGGCCGGTCCTCCCGTTCGGTGTATCCGTCCAGCCGCTGGCAGGGCACCACGCGACTCCCGCGTTCCAGGGCCGAATGGGCCATGGCCTGCGCCACTTCCAGCGAATAGCCCAGCTCCAGTGTGGTCAGCCAGTCGGTGTTGAAGGCACGGCTGTAGTCGTCGAGCTTGACGTGACGATAGCGCTCGCGCAGTTCGGCCAGCTTGTCGCAGGTGGCCTGCATGCCCTTTTCGTCGCGGTAGATGCCCACGCCGTCTTCCATGCTGGCACGCATTTTCGTCGCGGATCACGGCTGGACGTTCCGCCTGCGGCTGCCGGCTGCGGGCCGGATCGAGCAGGGACAGGATGCGTCTTCGGCTTCCTCGGCCTGAACCTGCACGGCCGGTGATGGCGGTGTGCGGCCGAGCCGTTCGGCCTCGCGGGCTGCACCTTCACCGGCCACCCGGCCGAAGACCAGCAGCTCGGCCAGCGAGTTGGACCCGAGCCGGTTGGCCCCCTGTGGATGCCGACGCTGGAGCATTCGCCGGCGGCAAACAGCCCCTCGATGGGGGTTTCCGCACTGGCCGTCGGTGAGGATGCCGCCCATGGTGTAGTGCACGGCCGGGCAGACGGGGATGGGGCGATCGACCGATCGACACCGGCGAAGGTTTCGGCCGCCTCGGCAATCAGGGCGGCGTTCGTGGATCTTCTTCTCGCCCAGGTGGCGCAGGCGGTCCAGATGGACGGCAGCGCCATGGGGAGTACCGATGGTGCAGGCCCTTCTGCTTCGCTGTGCCAGAACGCCTGCGACAGCCGGTCGCGCGGGCCCAGTTCCACGGGCCTTCGGCCTTGGCCAGGATCCAGCGGCCAAGGCCATAATCCTGCAGGTAGCGGTAGCCGTCGCTGTTGACCAGAATGCCGCCTTCACCCCGGCAGCCCTCGGTCATCAGGATGCCCGAACCGGGCAGGCAGGTGGGGTGGTACTGCACGAACTCCATGTCGCGCAGCGGCACGCCTGCACGAAAGGCCATGCCCATACCGTCGCCGGTCGCGTGCCGGGCGTTGCTGTTCTGGCGGAATACCCGGCCGGCGCCGCCGGTGGCCATGACGACGGCGTTGGCGTAGAGGGCCAGCCGCTCGCCACTGGCGATTTCCACGGCCAGCAGGCCCCTGATGTGAGCATCCTCGACCAGCAGGTCGGTGCAGAAGAACCCGTCGTAGCGGCGGATCTGCGGATACTTGAGCGAGGTCTGGAAGAGGGTGTGCAGGATGTGAAAGCCGCTGCGGTCGGCGGCGAACCAGGTGCGCGGGGTTTTCGCGCCGCTTTAGTAGCGGACGTTGATGCTGCCGTCGTCCTTGCGGCTCCACGGACGCCCATTGCTCGAGCTGGACCATCTCTTCGGTACAGTGCTGCAACGAAGTATTCCGACGACATTCTGCTCGTAGAGCCAGTCGCCACCGGAGACGGTGTCTCGGCGGTTGTCGAGCTGTCGTCGTCGCGGATGACGCCGGCGGAGCCCCCTACGCCACGACGGTGTGCGAGCGCATGGGAACGACGCGGAGACCAGGGCGATGGACAGGCGCGGGTTGTGTTCGGCGGCAGCGATGGCAGCGGCGGCAGTCCGGCGCCGCCACCGCCCAGTACGATGATGTCTGCTGTGGCTGTGTGCATGTCGCTGTTGTTTTCTGATGGATGACACAGTTTTCCATCATTATCGGTGATAGTTCCACGAGGGCAGGGGTCGGGATTGCGAGCTGACGGGGGTCGGGGATGGCGGATGGGGCAATCGTGCAGCCAGTGAGGACGCGCACTGCGGTTGTGATGCATGGGAGGAACGCGACTTCGCTGTGACGGCCATGCGCGGAAGACGCGACCTCGCTGCGTAAGGCCATGTACGGAAGACGCTTCGTTGCGGCACGCGCCGCGAGACCGGTATGCGATTGCTGCTCAGCGCTCACTGAAGCTTTTGCTGCACGACCCGCGTCGTGGTCAACAAAACCTCCAGCGCTAAAACACTTTCGACAACAGGGGCTGCGCCTGCTCGTCGAAGTGGTTCACGCGTACCGCGAAGTCGCAGCACTCGCATCCCGCCCGCGGCGCTTGTCTGGCACTGACGGAATGCCCCGATGACGAGAGGGTTGGGGTTGAAGAGACCGGCTGGACAAGCGGAGGGGATGTACGGACAGGATTCAGGAAGCAGACGTTGACAGGGTGTTGGCAGGTGAGGGCAAGCGGGGAGAGGAGAGCATCTGTTGCACGGTTTGTGTGTGGGGCTGCTAAGCTAAGCCCTTCCATCAATACGGGGTCCGTCCGGGTTCAGAACCATGTCGCGTCGTCATATGTTGCGTAGCTCATTCCTCTTTCATTGCGCAGGTTGCTCCTTCTTCGCGGAGGGGCATGCGCTAGCTGGTGCCGCTGGCGGTGGTCGTGGGGTTGCTGATGGCACCTTTTGCGGGGCAGGCGGAGATGCAAAGGCCACTTTCTGCGGAGCTGAAGCAGATGCTGGACACAGGCGAAATCCCGATGCCAGGGCGCGGGGTGCGGATGATGATGGGCTTTCCGGGCAGAGCGTGAAGGAGGTGACGGCGCAGGGGCGCCGCCGATGCGGCCGGGAAGGCGGCGGCAGGCGGCAGGCGCAGCCTTCGCAGGGTCGGGGCGGCGTCGGGCAAGGCGGCCCGGGCGTATCAGGGGCGCGGTGTGGCACAGCTGCGGTGGTTCGCGGCAGTACGCCGCAGGCGACCGGGCAGTTCGCTGCAGACGCAGCTGGCCGGAGGGAAGTCCGGGGCGGAAAGTCGTCCGGTACCTTTGCGTTCAGGCGGCCGGGAGCATTTCCGCTGGCAGATCGAGAGCCGGATCCGCAGCTGATCGTGACGGATGGCAGGAAGCCCATTTCTACGATGAGGGCCTCAAGCAGGTGACGGTGCGCGAGGCGACGGAGGCCATTCAGGCTACGCCGGCGGCGGTGCGCCTGGGCGTGGGAAAGCTGGATGATGCGTTCACGCTGACCGAGGGCGAGCATGAGGGTGATCTGTACTGGGTGGAGGCGGTGCCGAAGTCGCCGGACAGCGGGTTTGACCGGATCCGCATCGGGCTGCGCAAACACGTTGCCGGCGGTGATGGATGTGGTGGATGCGTTCGGGCAGGTGAACCGCTTTTGAGTTCCGGAATCTGAAGGTCAAGAACGAACGTGCCGGCTCGCTGTTCGAGTTCACGCCGCCGGCCGGGGGTGGATGTGCTGGAATGATGGCCGACGGGGACCTGTTTAGGAGCTTCCTGCGGAAGAGGGCATGGAAAGCGGGCGGAAAGACCGTCAGGCCGGGCTTTGTGAAGAGTCTGCGGGTGCCGCTGGCGGAGCTAAGCTGCGCACACGCAGACGCTGGACGAGGTGATCGGGAGGCATCTGCTGGGGCCGGACCGTCGCTGCGGCTGGCGTTCGAGTCAGGGGCACGCATTCGATGATCCTGGGGGCCACCCGGGGTTGGCAAGACGACGCTCGCGCGGCTGACGGCACACGCGTTCGGACATGCGTTCATCGCGCTGTCGGCGGTGTTCTCGGGGGTGAAGGACATCCGGGCGGCCATGGAGGAGGCGCAGCGCACCCTGATGCGGGGCGCGACACCGATTCTGTTCATCGACGAGATTCACCCTTCAACAAGGCACAGCAGGATGCACTGCTGCCGTATGCCGAGTCGGGGCTGATCACGCTGATTGGCGCGACCGCGAGAATCCGTCGTTCGAGGTGAATTCGGCGCTGCCGTCGCGGGCGCAGGTGTGCAAATGCCGCAGTCGCTGTCGGATGAGGAGCTGCGGCGGCTGGTCGAACGGGCGCGAGCGGGCGCTGCCGGGGCTGGCCTTCGGAGGAGGCAGCCATCGATGTGCTGGTGGGCTATGCGGATGGCGATGCCCGGCGCATGCTGAACCTGCTGGAGCAGACGGCCACGGCGGCTCAGCGGCGCACGCCGATACGGTCACGCCGCTTTCTGGAGCAGGCGCTGTCACCAATGCACGGCGCTTCGACAAGGGCGGCGACAGCTTTTACGACCAGATTTCGGCGCTGCGCAAGTCGAGACGCGGTTCGCATCCGGACGCAGCCCTCACTGGCTGACACGGATGCTCGATGGCGGCGCGGACCCGCGCTACCTGGCCCGGCATCGTGCGGATGGCGGGGAAGACATCGGTCTGGCTGATCCGCGGGCCGTGCAGATTGCCAACGATGCGGCAGCCACCTACGAGCAAGCTCGGGCAGTCCGGAAGGCGAGCTGGCGCTGGGGCGAGGCGGTGATCTATCTGGCCATGGCCGCCAAGAGCAATGCCGGTTACATGGCGTACAACCAGGCGGTGAGCTTCGTGAAGAAGGACAAGTCCCGTCCGGTGCCGCATCTGCGCAATGCGCCGACGAAGCTGATGAAGGAGCTGGGGTATGCCACGCCTATCGCTATGCGCATGACGAGCCCAATGCCTATGCGGCCGGTGAGACCTATCTGCCCGAAGGCATGCGCGAGCCGCGCTGGTACAGGCCGGTGCCGCGCGGGCTGGAAATAAAGATTGCCGAGAAACTGGCGCAGCTGCGGCAGTGGGATGCCGAGGCCAGGGGCGACGCGAAGAAGAAGGGGTGACAGGCGGGTTTTCGTGAATACCGTCACACGGGGATGAGCAGCAGAAATGCAGAGGGTGAGGCTGCGGTCATCCGTTTGGCCTAGGCCGGATGGCATGTGTGGAATATCCGGCACTGCCGGAAAAAATGTTTGCTGCTGGAATGGTGTCTGGCGTGCTGCCGGGGCAAAAAGCCCTGCGGCGTTCATGACAACCGGAGGCTGGTCACGCGCACCTTTCAGGCCGCCTCCATTTCAAGCAGATGATGATGGGTTCCCAATTCCGAAGCACATCCAGTTCCGGTCATGCTTCCGTGCGTGCCGGCTTCACCGGTGACAACGACCGTTTTGAAAAGGTCGCCCACGGGCGCGATCCCATTCCGGTCCTGGTTGAAATGATCAGGGACTATCCGCGCGATGCGCTGGAGTTCTTTGGCCAGAGCCTGTATGGCAAGCTGTCGTCGTCAGACCGCGCGACGGTCATCGATACAAGGGTGTTGCGTGCCCTGTGCAATGAAGTGCCGAAATACGATCTCGACGGTGCGGTGCGTCTGGAGCGCGCCGATGGCAGTGTCGATCTGGTGCTGATCAGTTTCGAGGACCGGACCAACCGGGTGGAGCGGCATCAGCTGCATCTGTACGTGGAGGCGGCCCGAAGCTGGCTGGAGGAGGGCGCGGATCGTGCCGATATTTTGGCGGCGGTGCTGCGAGGGGGCTGATGGGCACTTTCGTGCACGGTGCGGTAAATCACACTCGTCTGAGGGCATGGTGTCAGCATGTCCATGGCAAGTGTACTTTCTCTGTTTCTTTGCGAAGCGCCGGAAAGTGTGGAGACTCATGTATGGGTACCCAAGTTGTGGATCGTAAACTGGTTGTTTTGATTGATGCCGATAATGTACCAGCTCGTGCCATCGAGCCACTGTTGGCAGAGGTGGCACGGTATGGCATTGCCAGTGTCAAAACGTATCTATGGAGACCGGAGCAGTGAGAAGCTGAAGCAATGGAAAGAGCAGCTGCTCCCTAACGCGATCGTGCCGGTCCAGCAGTTCGCCCATATACGGGCAAAATGCGACAGATATGGCGTTGGTCGTAGACGCAATGGATCTGCTGTACGCTAAAACTTTTTGATGGCTTCTGTCTTGTGTCAGTGACAGCGACTTTTACCCGGCTGGCATCACGCATTCGGGAAAGCGCTGATGGTGTACGGTTTTTGGTGAACGGAAGACACCCGACGCTGGAGGGCTTGTGACACATTTATCTTTGTTGAGAATCTGATGGGTGTCGAGGATCACGAAAACCGGTCTGTATGCGAGGAGCATCCGCTACAACTGTGGGTCCGCGCAAGGCGCATAGGCTTTGTTTACCGATGACTGAAGAGATTGCCAATGATGATGGATGGGCATGAGGTTGGTCACGTAGGCAATCATCTGAAGAGAAAAACAGCCAGACTTCGACATCGAGCTACGGTTTTCTCGAAGCCGATGGATTTCTTGTTCCATGCCGCTCTATGCATTCAAAAACCGGCGGAGCGTCTTCCGAAATCTATGTACGACGCCAGGGATTCAGGTATCTAATCAAGCAGGTACAGGATGCCATTGAGAAACACGTGATAGTTAGGCTTGGCATCACTGGATGCTGCGTGTGAGGCAACGCAAAATGGCGTGACCCGATTAAGCTGTTGCGTTGTTGGGAGGTAGTACAAAATGCTTTCGCGACGCGATAGAGGCTATCGAACCGAAAATGGGTTGAGTTTATGGAAGTCAGCGGCTCAAAATATGTTCGCTCCAAGGGACAGAGTGTAATCGAGACATGGTTCGTTTAGCTGGCACGGAAGGTAATTGACATTTACCGGTATACAGTACATGCATGTTAACTGGACACGCGGGTAAGAAGTGACCATGGGCTTTGGTCTCTATCCTCCCATCATGCCTGCTCAGCTCGGCGTAGAGCTGCGTGCAGCTCGCACAGGCGATGGGCGTCTCAGACTGACCTGGCCTGTCATCTCGTTCGAGCCAGTCACGGGTATCGTATCTGGAGCTGAAATCCCCAGGATCTGAGTGTCGCAGCTGCTGTCTGGTGCTCCGTGGTTGGGCTTGAAACCGCAGGTTGGAGTTCGGAAGCGACGCGGGGCTTCCCTTTGGGGGTCCGTCGTCCGCCGCCAAAGACGGGAATGGAGCGGAGCAGCCTGTGCCCGGGGTCGAGTGGTGATATGGGCACCAGGGCGTGGCCGTGCGCTGGTTATTTGAGCAACGGCGTCCGTATTGGCTGCTGGATCATGCCAGCGCGTGGTGAGACTGGAGCTCAATACGACACGGTATGGGCTGAATCGTCCAGTGGACGACCGTTGTCACTTTCCCTTCCGTTCCTCGTCACAATGGCTCCCCTGAAGGGCGCCCCTGTCTTCAACTACTTCGATCAACCTCCTGCCCGACAGCGACGCCATCCGTCGCCGGGTGGCGGAGCGCTTCCGGCGGATTCTGACGGAGGTGTTCGATCTGCTGGCGGCTGCGCGACTGTGTGGGCGCGGTGCAGCTGCTGCCGGAAGGGAGGCGCCCAGCGGCTTTGGACCGTCATCGAGGAGTACCCCATCAGCAAGCCCCGGATCTCCTGTACCGTCATGCCCCGGGCGTACATGGCCACGATCCGCCTATCGAAGCCCTTGAAGCGCCGCTCACGCTTCGGAATCGATCGGCTCGAAGCTGCCTTCCCGGTCCCGGGGCACCTCGATATGCAGCGGCTCGTCCTCGGTCAGCACCGTTTTTGGCGCTCTTGCCGTTACGGTGATTGGTGCCCCTTTGGGCTTGTCCTGCCCGGGGCCGTAGCCCAAGCTGATGGGACAGCTCCCCGCCCGCGGCACGCCTGATCAGCGCCTTCTTGAACGCCATCGAGGCCTGCTGGATGGTCTCGGCCGTCATCGGACCCCGCTTCTCGATCTGATCCAGTAGCCCCTGGGAATGCTGGGCATCCTGGCAGCGTTAGCCTTCGCGGCACGGGTGGTCTCTTCTGCTCGGCATACGTCGTCCTCCTGTCAGACGTCATGGTATGCCCCTCACACACAAAATTCCGGATAGGTTTTGCGGCATCCACCACGGGTGGTGGATGCCATTCTGGCGGGTGCAACAGGCGGCCAGCCAGCTCCGCGATGGGAGCCTGAGTTCATAACACCCGCTGAATCCATCACCGCCCGCTCAGCCCCTCTTGCCCCGCCGCGCCTGCACCGCCTGCGCCAGCTCTTCCAGCACCGGCACGGTCTGTTCCATACCCAGGCAGGCGTCGGTGACGGACACGCTGCAGTCCAGCGGCTGGCCGGGGGTGATGTCCCGCCGGCCTCGTGCAGGTGGCTCTCGATCATCACGCCGGTGATGCGGTGGTCGCCTGCGCCGATCTGGCCGGCTCACGTCGTGGGCCACGTCGATCTGCCGGCGGTGCTGCTTTTGCTGCTGTTGGCGTGCGAGAAGTCGATCATCACCTGTTCGCGCAGCCCCTGTCTTTGCCAGCAGCTGGCAGGCGGCGTCCACATCGGTGGCGCTGTAGTTGGGGGCCTTGCCGCCGCGCAGGATGATGTGGCAGTCGGGGTTGCCGTGGGTCTCGAAAATGGCGGCCACGCCCAGCTTGGTCATGCCCATGAAGGCATGGCCGCTCTGGGCCGCCAGAATGGCATCGGTCAACCTTCACGCCACCGTCGGTGCCATTTTTGAATCCCACCGGGCAGGACAGGCCGCTGGCCAGCTGGCGGTGGCTCTGGCTCTCGGTGGTGCGGGCGCCGATGGCACCCCAGGTGACCAGTTCGCTGATGAACTGGGGGGACAGCAGGTCGAGGAATTCGGTAGCCACCGGCAGGCCCAGCTCCAGCACATCGAGCAGCAGGGCGCGTGCCATTTCCAGCCCGTCGTTGATGGCGTAGCTGTCGTCCATGTGGGGTCGTTGATGTACCCCTTCCAGCCGACGGTGGTGCGCGGCTCTCGAAGTAGACACGCATGAGGACCAGCAGGTCCCGCCAAGTTCGTCGGCGTGGACCTTGAGCTGGCGCGCGTACCCGGCGGCCTGGGCATGGTCGTGGATGGAGCAGGGCCAACGACCACGAGCAGGCGGTCATCCTCACCGTTCAGGATGCGGGCCACTGCGGCGCGCTGTCTTCCACCAGCTGGGTGGCGCTGTCGGAGGCGGGCAGCCATTCCCTGCAGCAGAGCCGGCGTGATCAGCGGCCGCACGGCCTTCATGCGAGGTGTCGTCGACGCGGCGCGTCAGGGCGGGATCGAGGGGTTTGCGGGCGCGGGTGTGGCGGTCAGCGGCAATACCGTCAGAAAGTTTTCTTGCTGACAGTATAGTGCGTGTCATGGACCCGTCCGTCCCCGCGCTGGCCCGGACTCGATGGAGGCTCCCCATCTGCTGGCGAGCCACCGGGCACGTTCCATCGTGACGTGTATCCTCAGTACGTCAGCTCCAGAAACACCACGTGCTTGTCGGCCAGCGGCCAGGGTGCGGCCGGCGACGCGTTCGTTGTTGAAGCGGGCCACCACGGTTTCGGGTTCGTCACTGACGGACTTCATGCGCGACATCGACACGCCGGCGCCCTGCGAGGGGATGCCGGGGGCGGGACGGCACGACCGGAACGACATGGTGTCGCGGCGCAGGTCGAAGTAGCCGCGCGGACGCGTCATGATGACGATGGCACGGGCGTCCGGGTCGGCATGCACGATGCGCTGCAGCCGGAAGTTGACGATGTTGCTGCTGCGCGGGAAGGCTGCGGTAGATGTGATGGGTGGGGGTAGCGCTGGCGCTGATCACGAACTCGTAGGTCTGTTTTGGATCGGCTGCAAAGCCGCCCCAGCGGCCATCACGCGTGGTGGTGTAGGTGTAGGCGGGTGTGGTGGTGGTGCGGATGCCGGTTTCGCATTGACCGGCCAGACCTCGATGTGTGCGCCCTTGAGCGGCAGGTTGCTGGGGAAGCCGCGCTCTGGCCCTCCACACCACTGATCACACCATCCAGCGTGGCCTGGGTCTCGCTTGACCTCGTAGGTCTCGGGAGCCTTGTCCATCAGGAAGTTGTACATGGCGCCGAACGCTGCCGGCGAATGGGCGGCCCTTCGCGGTGGTCCACGCCGGGCAGCACCACGTTCTGCGCGCCCTTGAGCGCCTGGCTGGCGGGGCCGATGTTGGTGTTGAGGGACGGATTGCCGATCCACTCCCGGTGGGCTGGGCGTATTTGTCGTTGCGGTCGGAGCGCAGGGTCTCGCCACTGTACGCCGGCGGGAACTTCGTTGCCGGTGGCGTCCTTCGGCTTGTTCAGTTCGGTGAGAAAGCGCGACAGGCCCGAGAATTCGCTCTGTTCGCGCAGACCCTTGACGGCCCAGACGCCGTGGGCGGGCGTGCCGGCCAGTACGGCGTGCGAGACGCTGCCGGCACCATCACCATTCTGGATGTAGTTGCGGATGGCGTTGCCGCCGCGGGCCCGCTCCGGACCAGGATGACCTTGTCCACACCGTCGTGCTTCTTCACGTTGGCCACGCTGGCCTTGAGGTAGGCCATGTAGTCGGCACTGCTGCTGCGGCGGCCTGGGGGCTGGGTGTCGTCATCCCGCGCGAAGGGGTAGGGGCAGGTCCAGTGTGTGCAGTTTGGAGGCAGGCCAGCCGTTGGACTCTGAAACGCCACAGTGTGGTCTGCCAGCTGGCGGCACTTTCGCCGTTGTCGTGCACGAAGAGGATGGACGGGTGTGTGTCGACGGGTGTGGGCGTGATGGCCTTGCAGCCGGCAAGCAGCAGGGCAGCAGGCCGGCGCCCTCGAGGGTCAGGCGCTTCGGGGCTCGAAACTGGGGTTTCGATGACACGGTTTCCTCCGGATCGGACAACGGACGACGGTGGGTTGCATGGGCGTGACAGGGCCGCGCTGCGGGGATTATGCCGGACATCGGCGGCGCCGTCGGCCATGGGCTTTCAGGCGTGCCGGGGCAAAACCCGGCGGCGGCAAAGGGTGCCTGGCAGCAGGTGTTCCGGTTCTTCCCCTGGGAGCCTCTGGTTCAGGGTTCCTTGTCATGGATGATACGGCTTTGGCGATCTGGCGCCTCCCGTCTGGCACGATTGCGCCGACAAACGACTAGAATCGCGGGATGATCGATATTCAGACACTGCGCCGGGACGCCGCACAGGTAGAAAAGCCGTCTCAAGACCCGTGGTTTCACCCTTCGACCGAGCAGCCTTCGAGGCGCTGGAAGCGCGCCGCAAGACGCTGCAGACCCGGGCGGAATCCTTCAGGCCCAGCGCAATGCGCTGTCGAAGCAGATCGGCCAGGCCAGGGGCGAAGGGGTGAGGACGCCTCTGCGCTGATGGCCGAGGTGGCTGCCGTCGGCGAGCAGACGGGTATCCCGGCCGAGCTGGAGACCGTGCAGGCCGAACTCGATACGCTGCTGGCCACGCTGCCCAACCCTGCCGCACGAATCCGTACCGGTGGGCAGGAGCGAGGCCGACAACGTGGAGGTGCGCCGCTGCGGCACGCCGGCCACATACGACTTCGCCGTGAGGACCATCTCGACGTGGGCGAGCCGCTGGGGCTTGATCCGCCGCGGGCGCAAAGCTCTCGGGCGCGCGCTTTACCGTCATGCGTGGCGGGTGGCTCGGCTGCACCGGGCACTGGCGCAGTTCATGCTCGATACGCACACCGGCCGGCACGGCTATACCGAGTGCTACACGCCGTATCTGGTCAACGCATCGGCGCTGTTCGGCACCGGGCAGCTGCCCTGTTCGAGGAAGATCTCTTCCGGGTGCAGAAGCTGGGTGATCAGGGGCCTGGGGTCGCTGGTGCCGGGGTAGCGCCTGTGCGACCGCTGGTGCCGGTGGCGATGCCCGTGTGGGCAGGCAGCACAGGCGGCGATGCGACAGAAAAAGGGAGGTGAGCGCTTCGTCCACGGCGCAGGCAGCGGGCAGCACGATGTACCTGATTCCCACCAGCGAGGTGTCGCTGACCAATCTGGTGGCGGGCGAGATTCTGGATGGCGCGCAGCTGCCGCTGCGGCTGACGGCGCACACGCCGTGCTTCCGGTCAGAGGCGGGTTCTAGCCGCGATACCCGCGGGATGATCCGCCAGCACCAGTTCGACAAGGTGGAGATGGTGCAGGTCACCCGTCCGGAAGATTCCTACGACGCGCTGGAAGCGATGGTCGGCCATGCCGAGGCCATCCTGCAGGCGCTGGAGCTGCCCTATCGGGTGGTGGCGCTGTGCACGGGCGACATGGGCTTTTCGGCTGCCAAGACCTACGATCTGGAAGTGTGGCTGCCCGGTCAGCAGGCGTACCGCGAGATTTCCTCCATCTCCAATACCGAGGCCTTCCAGGCGCGGCGCATGCAGGCGCGCTTCCGGCCGGCCGATGCCGGGGGCAAGGGCGGCAAGGGCAAGGCGAAGCCCGAGCACGTGCACACGCTCAACGGTTCCGGCCTGGCCCGTGGGCTCGTACGCTGGTGGCCGTGCTGGAAAATCACCAGCAGGCCGACGGGTCGGTGCGCATTCCGAAGGTGCTGCAGCCGTATATGGGGGATCGAGTGTTGCAGGTCTGAGAACGCCTGCTTCGTTGGGGGCGGGTCGTTCTGGGGGCGCTGCACGGTACCTTGCCGGGCAACGCATGCGGCTGGCCGGGGCGTCTGCCTGTCCCGGATTCGCCCGTGCCCGGTACGTGATGCGCACGGCCGGGCCTGATCTTATGAAAAATCAACCTGTTGCGCTGAAAGGCGCGTTACGCTCGAAACTGCCGTCGGCGTTCTGCGGATCTTGGTGATCCGCACTGGCCGCGACGGCACTGACGTGGTCTGGCCTATCCTGTTGCATGTACTGAACAATGTCTTCACTCTCACCCTTCATCGTCGAGTTCGTTTTTCCGCTGCTGCTGTGCATCGGCATCGTGGTGATCGTGTTCCGGTGTTTCCAGCCCCGCAAGCGGTAGGGGGAGCCTGAGCCCGGGGAGGCACGGGATGAAAGCTCGACGGCCGATCCGAACGAATGGAAAACCGCCTGGCCCATCTGGTGGATGGTGCTGGGCGTGTTCGTCGTGATGGTGAGCATCTGGCTGGGGCTGCTGATGATGTTCGCCAACCAGTAATCCCTCCGGGGCGCTCTGGAGCGCGTCATGAATGCATCCCTGCGCTGGAGTCAGGGAGCCGCGTTGAAGGCACTGATTCATGACACGCATCGGTCCGGCCCATCCTCCGGCCGGGTATCGGGCCTGCGTTCGCTCTGGCGAAGGTCCGTTTTTCCGTGTGATCTGTTACTGGCGGGTGCAGCGTGCCCGCTGGCTTCTCTCTGTGCGCATCATGTCTGCGTCTGTTGATATCGTTATCGAGTTTGGCCTGCCCTTGCTGGCAAGTGCGGGCATTGCGTTTCTCGTTGTGGCCGGCGCCCGTTCCGGCCATCTGGCGCGGCTGATGCAGCGCCGCGGGCCATCGTCTGCTCCGGAAGGCGAGGGGCAGACCAGCATACCCATCGCCGGTGCCGGAAGGTGCGGAAGCCGTCCGTCGTCCACACCGTCTGGCGCTACGCGCCCCTGGCCCTGCTGCTTGCGGTGGTGCTGGTGCTCTGGGGGTGTGGTTCGGGTTCTGGTGTGAGTGTTTCGGAGGGCTGGAGAGCCTTTCGTTGCTGACTGGTGGGATGTCCGGACATGATGTTTCCGGGCGTCGCGTTCCCGCCGCGGGTCACAGGTCCGCATACACCGACCGGTTATCGGATGGCGGCCGGATGAGTGTCTCATTTCGCCGTGTTTTGTTGGATGCGGACGATGCGCTGCCTACACTGCCGTGCGTGTTGAAGGCATGCGGGAGTGCAGTTCGTGGGCAAGGCAGATATGGCGGGGTCGATTTCCGTCGGCGTACCCTGCTCAAAAGGCAGCATGGCGTCAATGCTGTCACCCATCGTGTTGTCCGGTTGCAGCGGGGGCGGAGCCCATGCCAATGTACTGACGGATGGGGAGGCCGGGCAAGCGCAAGACTCGGTTTCGCTGCAGCAGGCAGGTTATCGCGCCCGGTTGTACACACCGACGATGATCACCAGGCTGTTGGGCACGTATTTCATCGTGGACTGCTGGCACCACCGCATCATCCATTCGCGCAACCTGCACGCACCGCTGGTGCGCTGGAAGACGCTGGATGACGACATTGCCGGTCCGCACTCCATTGCAAACCGACGGTGCCTTTCATGTGGCTGAAGACACCGGCCGGCATGGGCTGTTTGTGTACCGCGAGACGGCACCCGATCACTTCGAGCGGGTGCAGCATGTACCCGATGTTGGTATACGGCCCCATCGCACCCTGTACGATGCCGAACACCAGCAGTTTCTGGTGGTGGGTTCGGCGGATCAGTCCATCAACCTGCTGGAGGTGCAGGGCGGCAGGCTGGTTCGGACTCTGACCCGGATCATTCCTGAACTGGGGCGTCAGTATTGCCGTTCCATTACCCTGCACGAGGGGTTGCTGTATTTTTGTGGGCGAGGCGGACATTGTTGTCTATGCGGGTGGACCGTGGCCGGGTGAGCCCGACTGGTTTCGGTGATTCATCTGCCCGAGGTCTGGCAAGGCAGCAACGACCTGTTCTTTTCTGGGGCGCCGACGCGGGCTGTTCATGTCCACACCTGGCAAGGCGTGTGCATTTGATAGCGTGGACGCGCTGGGCCGGGGTGAGGTTCAGGACCTTTCCGCCACTTTCCGGGGGACGCCGTACTTCGTTACGCAGTTTGACGGGCGGTTGTGGATTCCGGAGATTACCGAATATTCGGCCCTCCGCAGCTATCCGGCGAGCGGTGATGCCGTCACGGCCGAATCGGCCCAGACGCTGTTTGACTTCGGGCTGCCCGACGAGGCTTCGCTTGAGCGCAAGCGGGCGATCGTGACATGACGGTATGCTGACGGATGAAGGCTGGGCACATCCCCTGATGTCCGCCGGCAGTCAAGGATGGTCATGCCCCGTCGAGAGGGGCCGCCGGACGTCAGGGGCGTGCCTGTACGAGCGGCATGGAGGTCAGTCGAACACCCAGTGCAGGCAGGATGGCCAGCATGGTGCGAAGCGTGGGGTTGCCCTCGTTGCTGAGTGATCGGTGAGCAGTTCACGAGAAACACCGGATTCTTCTGCTACCTTGCTCATGCCTTTGGCTCGGGCCACGACGCCGAGCGCATGTGCGATATAGGCGGCGTCGCCCGTCTCCAGAGAGGCGGTCAGGTACTCGGCGATCTGTTCGTCATCGTCGAGAAAATCGGCTTCGTCAAAAATCATGAAGTGTTTCAGTGGTTTTTCATCGTCATCTGTCCAGTTTCTGGCCAGCTGCCCGGCTTCTTTGATTTCAGATTCGAACCCACGGTACCGTTACCGGTACGCCTGATTTCGAGTTTGGGATATATGTCAAGGAAATCAATCATATAGCGTCTAAAAATCTCAAACCAAGACGCTTCGTGGTGAGATCCAGGGCAGGGTGCCCTGGTGTGCGCCTTGCTGAACCAGGCGCTGGCCAACCTGCTGCGACTGGGCACGGTGACCGTCAGCGGGGGCCTGACCGACAACGGCACCGATGTGGGGGCTGATCAACTGGCACTTTGGGGTCGAGTCTGGCGACAAAATGACCGGGCCACCGATGTGAGGCGCGACGGCAGGTTGTCCATAGGAGGCGGCACTATGCCTTGTCATGTCGTAGTTTTTGGATTACGATGACGGCATGATAATTCTTCGCCAAACACGAATCTTTTCGCAGCTGGCTCAAAGCCTGCGGGACAGGCGAGCAGTGATGGCCGTTGCTTCGAGGCTTGACCGGCTGGAACGAGGTCACGAAGGTGATGCCAGGTCGGTAGGCGGCGGTGTCACAGAGCTGCGAATTCATTATGGTCCCGGGTTTCGGGTATATCTGCATCGGCGCGGGGATGTGTTGATCATCCTGCTTTGTGGTGGCGACAAGGCGTCGCAGGATCGTGACATTCGCAAGGCCATCGAGATGGTGCGCAACGAGGGAGTTTGAAGAATGAAGGGAAAAACTGACGACCTTTGACGCAGCCGAGTACATCCGAGACGGACGAAGATGCGGCGGAATTCATGGCGCTGGCCTTCGAGACCGGTGATGCGGCCTACATCGCACACGCTGTGGGTGTCGTGGCGCGGGCCAAGGGAATGACTGAGCTGGCACGGCAGACAGGGCTGTCACGTGAGCAGCTGTACCGCCTCGTTGAGCGAGGGAGGCAACCCGACGCTGCGCACGATGCTGGCGGTGATGAAGGCACTGGGAGTAGAGCTGTCGGCACGGCTAGTCAAGCAGCCCGAACCGCAGGCAGTCGGCTGATCAGGCGCCCGGCAGGGCAGGTGGCCACTTCATCCGGAACACGGGAACCAGAAAGGTTGCAATCGAGCTACCCCTGCGCCGCGCGGACCAGGGGCTGGGAACAGTTACATGAGGACATCGCCCGCAAAAGCCGCCAGCATGCATCAATCCCGACGCAGGCGGAAGAGAAAAACGCCCGCCGAAGCACAGTGCAACGGCGGGCGTTTGGGCATATGGCGGAGAGGGTGGGATTCGAACCCACGGTACCGTTACCGGTACGCCTGATTTCGAGTCAGGTACATTCGACCACTCTGCCACCTCTCCGTGTCCTTGCGGTCAAGCGCAGCATTATGCCACGTTTTTGGCGAGCGCGAGTGGGCGGCCACGGAACGGGCTTGTTCGTGGCTGTCTGCAGATCGACAACAGCAGGCATGCACATCTCCCTATCTGCTCGTTCCGTTTGCCCTGTGTGTGGCACTGGTCATGCGTCCCTGGCGGCTGCTCAAGGGCGGGGCACTGGTCACGCCGCTCATGGCGTCGCTGGTGCTGCTGCCCTGGCTGTGGGCGCTGCCACGGCTGCACATCACGCCGGTGCAGCTGCAGTGGTCGGGAGCCTGCCTGGTGCTGCTGATGCTGGGCTGGCCGCCGCCATTCCGGTGCTGTGTCTGGTGGGGGTGCTGTCGGGCTTCTTGCGCCGCAGGCCTGGCCGGATGTGTTCGACAGCATTCTGTGGCTGGGGGTGGCGCCGGCGACATTCGCGCTGGTGCTAGGGGGCGCTGATTCGCCGGATGATGGGCGAGCAGCCGTTTGTCTACATTCTGGGGCGGGGCTTTTCGTGCACGGTGCTCTGCCTGTTTGCAAGCGGCGCGCTGGCGCAGTGGACGGGCATTCGCATCGGCCAGAGCAATGACGCGTTCTCGTCGATGGTGGCACGCTGGCTGCTGGCCTGGGGTGATGGCTTTTTCACGGGGATGTGCACGGCCATCTTCGTGGCCTTCAAGCCGGACTGGCTGGCCACGTGGTCGGACCGGCTGTATCTGCGCAAGCCGGAGCCGAGCCAGGAGCGCCCGTCTGGGCCGGTGGCACCAGCGCTGGACCCGATCGAGCTGCATGAACCGGAGGAGACGGCGGCAGCCCGCGGGCGTGATGAGGAAGACGGCCGCCGCGAGCATGGGGCCGATGGCGCTTCGGGGGAGCGCTGAGGTGATGGACGCGGGCTGGAGCCCACCAGGCCAGTTGAGCCAGGCGTACCAGGCCATGTGGCCTAGGCCACATGGCCATCGGCGGGCATCGCTCCTCCCGTCTGGCCGAGGGTGGTTCTAGTCTGGCGGGATGAGTCTGCCCGCCCTTCGTTCCCTGTTGCTGATGCTGGTGCCTCGCCTGCGTCGTGGCTGGCCGTGCTGCGTACTGGTGGCGGCCTGTGGTTACCAGTTCTCGGCTGGGTATTGCCACAAGCGTGGCTTGTGGGAGGCATGGCGCTTGGCCTGCTGCTGATGGTGCTGGCGGCGGTCATGGCTGCACTTCGGGCAGCGATGAAACCGGTGGCGATGAAGCCGGAAACAGCGAAACCGGAGACAGCGAAACCGGTGGTGACGAACCCGGTGATGGTGAATCCGTCGGTGATGAGTCCGGCGATGATGAGTCCGTCGGTGATGAATCCGGCGACAGTGGCATCGGCGGCAATGGCATCGATGGCGTTGGCGGCGGCAGTGAAACCGGAGCGGGGGCTTCTGGGTGCGTACGCGGGCTGCCGGGATGCTGACGCACGGGCTGCATCATCTTGGCGTGCTGCTGCTGCGCCGCCGTGTGGGTGGCACATTCGATCCATGACGGCCTGCAGTCCCGCCTCGGCCCCGTCACTGGAAGACGGGCTACCGCTGCAGGTTCTGGGTACGGTGGCCAGTCTGCCGGTGCGTCAGGGGGCGGGTGACCGGGTACTGTTTGCGGTGCAGCGATGCGTGTCCCTGTCTGGGGAAGACGGGCATGGTGTGGATGGCCAGGGGATGTGGCGGTCGCGCCAGATTTCGCTCTCGTGGAGCGCGCCGCGGGAACGGTGGCTGGCATGCCGATACCCAGGCACGCGTTCTCAACCGCTCGCACGTGGCACAGGTGGTGAAGCATGACGGTTTTGTGAGGCGCGATCATGCGGCGGGTGGTGCGCAGGCGTCAGAGACAGAAGAAAAGGCGGAGCAGGAGGCGGGGAGAAGCAGAAGGGGAAGCAGAGGGGAAGCAGAGGGTGGTGGCGTCGTGAAGCGGGCAGCGGATGCTGGCAGGGGTGTGGAGGAAGCCCGGATGCCGGCTGGGACGATGTGGCCGGAACCCGGCCAGCGCTGGCAGCTGGTGAGTGAAACTCCGGCGTCCGGTGGCGGCAGTGAACCCGGGGTGCCTTCGATACGGGCTGCGGATGCTGCAGGATGGCATCGATGCCAGCGGCTGTCGTCAGCGTCACCGGCTGAGCATCCGCCACGTCTGCAGGGGAAGCGGGCGCAGGGCGGTGCCTGAGAAAGAACAGGGGGCACAGGGGGCGGCGCAGTGCTTCCGAGCACCGGGAGATGCAGTGCATCGATTGGGGAGGTAGCTGTAGCGGGAGAGGTGGCGTCAACGGGTGAGGCGGCTTTCGGTGGGGTGAACCAGTGGGTGAAGCGGCTGGTGAAGTGGTGGGTGAAGTGGTGGGTGAAGCGGCATCAGCGGCTGATTGGGAGCTCGGTGCATGCACCGGATTTTCCGGATCATGCCGGACTGGCGGATCGCATCATGGTGTGGGTGCAGTCGCTGCGGGCGCAGTTGCGGCAGCATCTGGAAACGCTGCGAGGCAACATCGATCCCCGGCGGGGAGGCGATGCGGAGCGCTGGGCGTTGCTGGGTATCGTAACCGGGCCGTCACTGGGGATCAGGCGGCGATGGGGGCGGATGCCTGGGGACTGTTCAGCCGGACCGGCGTCAGTCATCTGATGGCGATCTCCGGCATGCATGTGACGTTGCTGGCGCTGGTGGTGTCGGGGCTTTGCCTGCGTCTGCATCAGGCGGTGGCCATGCGGGCGAAGGGGCGCAGGCTGCAGCGGCTGATGCGGGTGCCAAGACCCTGGGTGGTGCTGGTGCCCGGGTGCTGACGGCCTTTGGTTACGCGCTGCTGTCGGGCTGGGGGTGTGCCTTCACAGCGGACGTGCTTCATGCTGCTGGCCGCTGCCGTGCTGCGGGCGGGGGACGCTCGCCATCGGCGCTGATGCCGGTACTGCTGGCCGCGGCGGCGATCATCGCGCTGGACCCATGCGGGCCGTGGCGCAGGCCGGCTTCTGGCTGTCGTTCTGTGCCGTGCTGGCGCTGATGTGGTGTGCGCAGGGCAGTGGCGGGCATGCTGGGGAGACTGTCATGGCCGGGATGGCAGGCGCTCCGGGTGCCAGTGGGCATGCAGGATCAGAAGCAGGATCAGAAGCAGGATCAGGAACAGAACCAGGATCAGGGTTGGGGGCAGATGATGGCGCTGGCACTGATCATGGCTTCGCTGCTGATGATGGTGTTCATGCTGATGATGGCCGTGGTGCCGATGGCGTGTCGGGTGCTGGGAGGGGCGGCGGCGTGCGGGAAAGCAGCACTGTATCGGGCGCCGGAAATGACGCCGACCGTCAGCCGCTGCGCGACTGCCCGGGCAGCGTATTCGTGCATGGTTTGCCGCGCGCGCTGTTCAGGGCTGGCTGCAGGGACTGCGGAGGGCGCGCGCAGCCAGTGGGCGGCGACGAGTGCTGCTCACGCCGCTGACCATCGCGTTCTTTTTCCACCTGGTCACTGATCGGCCCCGTGGCCAATGTGGTGGCCATTCCGTGGGTGGGGCTGGTGCTGACGCCGATGGCCATCGGGGTGATGCTGCTGGCGCCGTGGTGGCCGTGGCTGGCAGGCTGGATACTGAAACTGCTGCTGGTGCAGCTGGGCTGGCTGATGCAGATGCTGCGGACACTGGATGCGCTGCCGATGGCCAGTATCCAGCTGCCGCAGCCCGGTGCCGCCGTGCTGGGATGCGCGCTGCTGGGGGCCATGCTGATACTCGAGCCGCGCGGCTTGCGTCGTGTGCGGCTGGGCCTGTTGTGTCTGCTGCCGATGGCGCTGGCGCCGGCGCAGCCGGCGCCGGACGATGCGCTGGTCGTCACGGCACTCGACATCGGTCAGGGCAGCATGGTGCTGATCGAACAGGGAGAACGGCGACTGCTGTTCGATACAGGGGCCTTCCGCATGGGCGGCCGCAGTGCACTGGAAGGGACGCTGCTGCCCTGGCTGCATGGGCGCGGGCTCCAGGACATCGACGGTCTGGTGGTGTCGCATCTGGATGCCCGCCATGCCGGCGGCACCGTGCTGCCGCTGGCCCGGCTGCGGCCGCGCTGGTGGATGATGCCAATGAATCCACGTCTGCTCGGACTGGAGGCGGCGTCTGCTGGCCTCGTGCCCTGTCTGGCCGGGCAGACGGTCCAGTGACAGGCCGTCATCGAGGTGCTCAACCCCGAGCGCCTGGCTGGCACGGCGAACGCGGCGAAGCAGGATCGTCAGAGTTGCGTGATTCGCGTGCGCAGCCCGGCCGGTTCGGTGCTGTTGCCCGGTGATCTGCCACTGACGGCCCGAAGCGGCGCTGGTGAAGGCACAGGGAGGGCGGCTGGCGGCCGACGTGCTGGTCCTGCCACAGGACGGAAGCCGCAAGGGCAGCGGCGACCGGTTGCTGGAAGCCGTGTCGCCGGCACTGGCGATCCTGCAGACCCGCTATCGCAACCATCGCGCGCAGCCGCGTGCAGGTGCTGATGCGGCTGAAGCGGCATGACATCCGGTTGTTGCGCACGACTGGCATGGTGCCGTGCAGGTCGTGCTGCGGGCGGGTACCGCGCCGCAGGTGATCCGCAGCCGGATCGACGGGGCGCCCTACTGGCGGATTCATGCAGGGCATGCGGAAGATGCGCTGGATGAAATCCGAGGCATTCTGGATGTGTGGAAATCCGGAGTGTGAAAATCTGGAGGCGAAATCCGGTAGGCATGGTCCAGGATACCCCGGCGGTACACGGATCCGAAGACTCCTTGCCGGCACGCGGATTCGCGGGCAGCATGGCTGGCGAACGTCTGCACGTGGAGTTGCGGGCGGCATGGCGGCGAACGTCTCCATGGACACGCTCCAGCCGGCGGCGTCAGCGGCAGGCCATCGGGCGGGCGAGGGATGGTGGTACCTTGCCGGGGGCTGCACCGCATCCGCCAGCGCCGTGCTGGCGGAAGGGCGAACCTCTTTCCATCGACCTGACAGGAGGAGATTTGCATGGAAATCAAGCGACTGGACCCCGGCAAAGCGCATGTCCGAAGCCGTGGTGCACAACCATGTGGGCCTATCTGGCTGGACAGATTCCGGAAGACACCAGCAAGGGGCCGCTGGAGCAGACCCGCGAGGTGCTGGCCGCCATCGACAGCGTGCTGGCCAAACCGGGCACCGACAAGAGCCGGCTGCTGAGCGCCACGGTCTATCTGTCGAACATTGGCAACTTTGCGGCCATGAACCAGGCCTGGGACGCCTGGGTGTCACCCGGCAACCCCGCCGGCCCGGGCCACGGTGGAGGCGCGCCTGGCCTCGCCGGACATTCTGGTGGAAATCGTGGTGACGGCGGCAGTGGACTGAACGTCGCCGTCTCGGTGGCGGCAGACCTGGTCCCTGGCGCCATGCGGCGAGGGCTCGAGTCTGACCGCACCAGAAAACAGGCTCCCGGTCGGGGTCTGCTGGACAGAAGGCCGCCGGCAGCGTTGGCTGATGTTCACATCCGCGCGGTCTTCATGGGGCGGCGGCCACCATTGAAGCGGGTCAGCCAGTAGCGCCGGTTGATCGATTCGACCCGCACCAGGCTGCCCGATGACGGGGCGTGCACGAAGCGATGGTTGCCGATGTAGACGCCCACGTGGGAGTTCGGATGGCGGCCGGTCTGGAAGAACACCAGGTCGCCCGGGGCCAGATCCTTCAGGGCGATCCACGAGCCCCGCTGCCCCATCTGCCGGCTGGGTGCGCGGCAGTTCGATGCCCAGTGCCTCGCGGTAGACGATGCTGGACCAGCCCGCTGCAGTCGAAGCCTCCGGGGCTGCTGCCGCCCCAGCGATAGGGGCCTGCCCACCTGGGCCATGGCCTCGCCGCGTCACCTCGCGGGCCGCCCGGCTGGGCATGGGTGGCGGCGGAGCAGGGCGCGATGGCGTGCTGGCACACCCGGCCAGCAGCAGCCCCGGTGCACCCAGCGCAAGACCCAGCAGCTGCCGGCGCTGGCGGCTGGTTTGCCCGCCCGCCGGCAGGCCCGGGCGCAGAAGGGCACGCAGCGCATGCCCCGTTCGTCGGATACGTGTGCATCAGAGCCAAAGTCGGAAAAAGTTTGCGGTTGTTCCGTGCAGTCTGGCGGAACGCCGGGTTAGGATTCGTTCGCCGCTGAAGCAGCGGCAGCGAATGCCGTCTGGCCTTTCTCCGGGCCGGTCTGGCATGCGGGGGTTTCGCCAGCCTGACCTGCGGGGCGTTCTGCCAGCCGGGGCATTCCGAGACATGGCGGAACGGATCCCACCATTTTTGCGCATGTCTGCACTGGTATTTTCGCCGCCGCAGGTTCTGTTCATGTTTCATTCATCCGACAAACGTATCATCCGCAGCGACCGGATGACCGTTACGGATCCGGCATGACCAGGGCGGGCACCCGTGCCGGATGGCGCCGGTGCATACCGAACATGCAGGACACCTGCGGGGAATACTTTCATGAGCCTTTTCGACCAGCGCGCGCTGCAGCCTGGTGTCACCCGACGTGAGGTGCTGGCCTGGGCCGGCTACGACTTTGCCAATTCGGGCTACACCACCGTGGTGGTGACCGCGGTGTTCAGTGCCTATTTCGTGGGCGTGGTGGCCAACGGAGCCGACTGGGCCACGTTCGTGTGGTCGCTGATCCTGGCCATCTCCAATCTGGCGGTGATGCTGACCATGCCCGGCATCGGGGCACGGGTGGATGCCAACGGGTCGCGCAAGCAGTGGCTGCTGGGGGTGACGCTGGTCTGCGTGGTGTGCATTGCCGCCCTGTACTGGGTTCGGGCCGGAGACGTGGCGCTGGCGGTGGTGATGATCATCATCCAATTACTGCTATTCGCTGCGGAGACCTTCTGTGCGGCCTATCTGCCCGAGCCTGGCCCGTCCTGAGGCCATCGGGCGGGTATCCCGGCTGGGGCTGGAGCTTCGGCTACGTGGGCGGCATGCTGACGCTGGGCCTGTCGCTGGCCTGGGTGGCGTGGTGAAGGGGCAGGGCGGTGAGGTCGAGGACTACGTGCCCGGCACGATGCTGATCGCCGCCGTCATCTACATTCTGGCGGCCATGCCGATGTTCCTGGTGGTGAAGGAGCGGGCCAGGCCCCGTGCCCAGGAGGCCAGCCGGATGGTGCAGTCGCCGGTGGACTGGCGCACCAGCTGGCTGCGCATCCGCGCCTATGGGGACTTCCAGCGCCGCTTGGGTGGGCTTTTTCTACAACGCGGGCGTGGCGGTGGTGATTGCCTGACGGCCGTGTATGCCGATCAGGTACTGAGCTTCGAGCCGGCCGACCATGCAGCTCTTCTTTGCCGTCAATGTGGCGGCGGCGATAGGTGCCTTCCCGTTCGGCTATCTGGAAGACCACATCGGGCACCACATGTCGCTGGCGCTCACGCTGGTCGGCCGGGTGGTGCGTGGTACTGGCGGTAGTTCATCGAGGGCCGTCCGGCATTCTGGTGTGCAGCCACGCTGGCCGGGGTGTGCTATGGGGTCGAGCCAGTCGGCCGGCCGGGCGCTGGTTGCCACCATGGCCCCGGGGCACCGGCTGGACGAGTTCTTGGCCTCTGGGCCTTTGCCACCCGGCTGGCCGCCATCGTGGGGCCGCTGACCTATGGGGGCATCAGCTGGGCCACCGGCAACAATCACCGGCATGCGCTGCTGTTCACGGGCATTTTTCTTCGTGTGGCGCTGGCGCTGCTGAGGAGGTGAACCTGACACGCGGCGTGGCGCAGGCCCGGGCCGACGATGAATTCGAGGTCAGCGCGGCGGATCCGTTCGGGGGCTGAGGAAGGCGTCTCTGCCATGCCGGCACGGGCATCGTAACAGTGCGTGCCATGGATCATGCGTTTCTGTGCCCCTTTGGACGTGAAGAACGCCGTGTGGTGGCTGACTGCCCGTGCCGGATGTGAGACCATCGGTCATTGAATGATCAGGCCCGCCGGGCTGAACCGCAGCCTTGCGGCATCCTGAGGAGACAGACCCATGAAGACCAAACCCGCCCTGGAACTGAGTGATGTGGAAACGGCCTGAAGGCCGGGCTGGCTGAAGGCCACTGAGAAGGGCTGGCTGGTGACGGTGTCGGTGGTGGACGATGGCGGCCACCTGCTGGGCCTCAAACGCATGGATGGCTGCCCGGCAGTGGCAGCTCACATCTCGCCCGAGAAGGCATCGTACCGCGGCGCCTGGGCCAGCGTGGCGGTGGCGGCTACGAAAAAGATGATCAACGATGGCCGTACGGCCTTCCTGTGCGTCGACGTGCCCTGGCGGGCACGCTCGAAGGCGGCCTGCCCATCGTGGTCGACGGCCAGATGGTGGGCGCTGGTGTGTCGGGCGTCAAGCCGCATGAGGATCTGAGATTGCCCAGGCCATGGTCGATGCCATCGTGGCGTAGAACGCGTACGGGCACATTCGTCCACGCGCTGGTTCCCGAATCCGTGCGCCAGGAAGGCATCGTACAAGGCTGGTCACTTTTGGCTGACAGGGGACGCGGGCTGCCCGCGACCGGGCAGGCGGGGACGCGAACGGGTGCATGACGCCGGTGTCCGGGTATTCAGGCCCGGCTGGGTCAGATGACGGGCCGGGATGCATGATGTGATGGGCGGGACATGTGAGGTGTTGCGTGGGCATGTGAGCTTTTTTCGTCGTGCTTGCCACAACGCCCACGGATGCTGCTATACTGCGGAATTCCGGAGAGATGGATGAGTGGTTTAAGTCGCACGCCTGGAAAGCGTGTAAGGGTTAATAGCCCTTCGGGGGTTCGAATCCCCCTCTCTCCGCCACAGTTTCCGGCGTGCGCCCACTGAGGCGGCGCGCCAAACCCCAAGTTCACCCCCCAAAGGCCTGACCTTGCTGGTATGCTGCCAGCAGCGTCGGGCTTTTTGTTGCTCGGTTTTCTGGATTGTCCGGTTTTCTGGATTTCGTTGCCTGCCTGGTGGTGTCGTGGACTCATTCGTTCCCGCGCGCCCAAAGGGGCAGCGATACGGACGGCGCAGGCACGGATGAGACCATTCGTCCCCGTGCGCCCAAGGGGGGCTCTTTTCGGGCAGACCCTGAATCCGGGCGATGCCCGTATCCTTCGTGGAACGCCCCGCAAAAGCGCTGTGGCAGGCTGATTTCCATGTCCGGGTGATCCGGCCTGTTGCCATTTGCCGCCAATAGCGCGCCGCTGTTGCCGACAGGGCGTCTATGGCCCGGCCCGATCATGGACTCTGGCGCTCCCATGCAGGGATTCTGGCGCTCCCATGCTTTTTGCCGCAGGGGGCTTCGTGTTGTTTCTTTGAATGGAAAGGGAAGGCCCTTGATCAGACAGATTTCACTCGACAAATACTACCGGCTGATGAACACCGGCCCTACGGTGCTGGTATCGGCCAGAGCCGGTGGCCGCAGCAACGTGATGGCCGCGGCCTGGGCGGGCATCGTCGATTTTGCGCCCACACCCAAGGTCAGCGTGGTGCTGGACAAGGCAACATACACGCGCGAGCTGATCGAGCAGAGCGGCTACTGGCCTGCAGGTGCCGGTGGTGTCGCAGGTGGACATGGTGGCCGCACTGGGCAGCCCGCTCGGGCCGGAACGACCCGGACAAGGTGGCGCGCTGCGGAGCTGAGCTTTTCTACCCCGAAAAGTTCGACGTGCCGCTGGTGCGGGGCTGCGCCGGCTGGATGGTGTGCAAGCTCATTTCCGAGCCGCACAACCAGCAGGAACACGATCTGTTCATTGGTGCCGTGCTGGACGCCTGGGCCGATGACATCGTGTTCGACGGCCACTGGAAGTTCGATTCTGCCGGTCCGCAGTGGCGCACGCTCCACCACGTGGCCGGCGGCCACTGCTACGCCATTGGCGAGGAAGTGGTGGCCAGATCCTGAGAGACGGGGTCATGACATGCCGATCCGTGCCGGAATGACACGTCGTTGTGCCGAATGCGCCAATCCGTGCTGACGGGGCCTGAATGCGTGTCAGCTGCGCTGAGGCTGTTTGCCAGCCATATGGGTCCCGGGGCCATCTGTTCACCATGAGATGCCGCAGCCTTCCCGGGCGTGGGGTGGAGCAGGGGTGGACGCCCTTCCCGCGCCACCGGCAAAGGCCGGCGATGCAGGAGCAATCCACGATTGCGCAGATGGCCCTTCCTGCTCCACCGGGAAAGGCCATATCGATTGCGCGATACCAGGATCAGCGGCTGGCCCAGCGGTTTCTTCTTGCCCTCGAGCTGGCTGTCCAGCGAATCGACCAGCGTGAAGCCCTGGTGTACCAGCGCTCTGGCCCTTTTTGAAGCCAGACGGCACCTGCCACAGGTTGCAGTAGGTGCGGCTGGTCTTTGGCAGCTTGTAGGTCCAGCAGCTCTGGGCCGTGTCGGTGCCCGTGACCGTCACGCTCAGCTGCACGAAGTCCGTACCGTTCTTCCATTCGTAGACGTGCTTGCCGGAGTGCCACTCGTCGTATTTGATGGTTTCGGCCGTGCCGGTGAAGGTGGTGCCCTGACGGTAGTCGAACACGCCTTCCTCGGTGGCGGTCAGCGTGGCGGGCAGCGTCACGCCATCGGTGCCGTTGATGACCCTGCATGGAGCTGGTGATCTGGTTGACGGCGAAGTCGGCATTGCCGCCCTGCCCGTGGCCTTGCCGCCGTTGAAGGTGAAGTAGGTGTAGCTGCCACTGGCGGAGCATAGGTGCCCTAGCACGCCCCGGCCTTCACCGGTATAGCCCGGGTCACGGCTCTGCGTGGCCAGAACGGGGAGCGCCTCGTCGTTGTCCACCGGATAGCCGATGGACTGCTGGATCGTTGGCCACCGTGTCGCTGTGCTGGTCGAGCATGGCGGCCAGTACGGCACCGCTGACGCCACCGGGGTGGATCGGGTCGCTGGGGTGGGTCAGGTTGGGGCGGTTGATGGCTGTGTTGCCATGGCTGCTGTTGTTCGCTGCCGCTTCTGCTTCGGCCTTGGCAGTTGTGGCTGCTTCTTCGCGGGGCCTTCTGGGTGGCAAGGGCTGCTTCGGCCTTGGCTTTTGCCTCAGCAGCTTCACGTTTTGCAGCGGCGGCAGCCGCTTCGGCTGCTGCCCTGTGCTTCAGCAGCCTTTTTGTGCTTCTGCGGCTTGTGCAGCGGCGTCAGCTTTTGCTTCACGAGTCGCTTTCGCAGCGGCTTCCTGCTTTGCTTTGGCTTCTGCTGCTGCCTTTTCGGCTGCGGCAATTTTCTCGCGGCTGCCTGTTCTGCGGCCGCTTCTTCCCTGAGAGGCCTGAATGGCTGCCTGGACAGCTGCAGTCAGAGCGGCTGACGCTTCTGCCGCTTCACGTGCAGCTTTGGCTGCGTCCTGTGCGGCCTGGGACTCTGTACTTGATTGCGTTGAAGTGCTGCTGGATGCACCCGGCGCAGCAGGACTCGACGACACGGCCTGGGAGCTTCGCTGCCCCCGCCTCCGCCGCCGCAACCGGCCAGCAGGAGCAGGAATGGCAGCGCTGATCTGGGAATGTGTTGGATTTGGTCACCATGGTGTGTTTACCCATCAGGCCCCGCCACGCGGGCGGTGATTGCAGACAGAAGGCTGGACGGTCCAGCGAGAGCGCGAGTCTATCGCCAAAACCGGCCGCCGATCAGGCTGCAATGGGTATGCAACAATGATTAATTATGTTTGCCTCGAATGTTGTCTGGCGGTGACAGCCGGGTGTGAGACAGCCGTATGTGAGATAGCTGGTTGAACATGATCGGCGGCGTGATGCCATGGAAAGAAAATGCCGGCAGGAGGACATGATGCCATGACTAAAAATGCCAGCGTCAGGGCTGGCGATTGATGATGTCGAATCATCCGGTCAGACAGGGAGCTGGTGTCAACGCCGATTGAAAAACTGACCCAGGGTGCCAGGGCGTAAAGCCAGAATGGAAGCATGCCCGGTCCGGGGGCATGCTACCGGGGGATGAGGTTCGCAGATGGAACCCTGTTTCGATTTTTCCGATACTGATGGTCTGCCTTGTTACCCTGTTTACTTGCTGGCCCAGCGGTTTTTCTTGCCGTCAGCCGTGGCGTCCTCGATGCTGTAGCCGAGGTGACGCAGCGGTTTGCCGTGTGCAAAGTCGGCCGGTACCTGCCAGTTGTTGCAGTAGGTACGCTGGGTTTTCGGCAGCTTGTAGGTCCAGCAGCTCTGGGCTGTGTTCTCACCCGTGACCATCACCATCAGCTGCACGAAGTTGGCACCGTTCTTCCATTCGAAGATATGCTTGCCCGAAGCCACCGATTCATCGAATTTGATGGTTTCGGTACGGCCGGTGTAGGGGGTGCCGTCCTTGGGATCGAAAACACCCTCGTCAGTGGCATGCAGGGTGGAGCCCAGCGTGACGCTGTCGGCTCCCATTGGTGACCTGCAGCTCGCTGCCGACCTGGTTCACATCAAAGGCGTTGTTGCCGGTCCTTCCACCTTGCCACCGTTGAAGGTGATGTGGCTGTAGGTGCCGTTGGCCGGTGAATAGTTGCCGATGACGGCATTGCCCGAGCCGGCATAGCCCTGATCCCGGGTCTGGCTGGAGCGCAGGTTGGGGCTGCCAGATCCGTCCAGCGGATGGGCGATGGATTGCGGATCGTTGAGGACACTGTCACTGTGCTGGTCCAGCATGGCGGCCAGCACGGCACCGCGACGCCACCGGAATGGATCGGATCCTTCGGATGATCGAGGTTCGGCCGGTTGATGGCTTCACCATTGGGCTGCTGAGGGCTGGTTCGTCACCTTTGGCCTGCTGCTGGTTGCCGTTCTGCTGGTTGCCGTTTTTCGGCGTTGCTGTTTTGCGAGCTGCCGTTCTGCTGGCCGTTGTCCCTGCGGCTGGCAGCGGCGGCGGCCCCTGGCTTTCTCTTCGTCGGCCTTGCGTTTTGCCTCGGCTGCGGCATCGGCCTTACGCTTCTCTTCGGCAGCAGCTTCGGCTTTGCGTTTCTCTTCGCGGCAGCTTCTTCCGCCTTGCGTTGTTCTTCAGCCCGGGCCTTTTCTGCGGCTTCCTGTTTCTCTTTGGCTTCCTTCTCGGCCTGTTCCTCGCAAGGCGTTTCTGCTCTTCTTCCCGCCTGGCTTCTTCCTGCTTTGCGGAGGGCTCCTCTTCCTTCTGCTGACGCTCGGCGGTGTCTTTCGCAGCCCTGCTCGGCGGCCTGTTTTTCCAGCGCGGCCTGGCGGGCAGCTTCCTCCTGTTCGCGCTTCAGGCGGTCCTGTTTTTCCTGTTCTTCGCGTTCTTTCTTCAGGGCTTCTTCGGCTTCTTCTGTTTGCGCTCGGCTGCGGCCTGGGCTTCACAGGGCCTTGCGTTCTTCTTCGGCTTTCCGTTCGGCAGCAGCCTGCTCTGCGGCGAGCCTGGCAGCAGCAGCTTCGGCAGCGGCCTTGTCAGCCTCGGCCTTCTTGCGGGCGGCTTCTTCCTCAGCACGCTTCTGGGCGGCAGCCTGTTCCTCGGCAGCACGTTTGGCAGCGGCTTCGCGTTCGGCAGCCTGCAGGGCTTCCTCGGCCTGGGCTGCGCTCTGGGCTGCAGCTTCGGCCCCGGCAGCGGCAGCCTGGGTGGCTGCATTCTGGGCAGCAGCCTGTTCTGCGGCGGCCTTGGCAGCATCGGCATCGGCCGCGGCCTTTTCTGCGGCGGCTTTCTGGGCAGCGGCAGCCTGGGCGGCGGCGGAACCGGTGTTCTGTTCAGCGGAGGCGGCGTTGCTGGCAGATGCTTTGGCTTTTTCGGCCTCGGCCGCTGCTTTCTGCGGATCTCGTCCGCAGCCTTGGCGGCAGCCTGGGCTGCAGACAGTTTCTGGGCGGCCTCCCGCTGCGCAGCGGTGCGCTCGGCAGCACTGGCGTTGGCCTGGTTGATCAGGCGGGCAGCGGCGGTCTGTGCGGCGGCTGCTTCGGCCGCAGCACGGGCCTGGGCAGCAGGGCCTGCGCCTGATTGGCAGCCTGAATGGCGGCATTCTGGGCCTGGGTGACGGCAGCCTGCGGCCGGATCGGTGGTGGTCGAACCGCTGTTCGTTGCGGCCGATGCGGTGTTCGACGTGGTGCCCGAAGTGGTTCCGGTACTGGACGACGAGGGGCCGTAGGCGCAGCCGGGCTGGGCGAAACGGCCTCGGTGCCCGCTGCCGCCACCGCCACCACCGCAACCAGCCGAGCAGGAGCAGGACAGCGGCACTGATTTGAAGTTTGTTGTTTTTGTCAACATGATTCCACCCATACGAATCCGCCACGCGGGCGGCTGAACCGGATAAAAGGAGGCGATTGCCAGACAGGGCGGGAGTTTATCCTCAAAACCCCTACCATTCATCCGGAAATAACGTGGCTGACACATTTGTTAAGAATGTGAAGGCGGAATTGTCGTTTTTGGCTGACGGCGACTATTGGCGCCACGAATGATCAAGGGGCGTTCGTGCTGTGGAAGTGGCCATGGGCCTGTTTGTCTCCGCAACTTCGGGCATGCAGGACAAGGTGGTCGGGCTGCAAAATCCTCGATGACTTCGAGGCATTGCCAGCACAGTCATGCGCGCTCAAAGCGGGGGCGGGGAGACGAATGAGTCTCGTACGTTCCTGGCGCTGTACGCTGTCGCGTGTACGGTCAAGCGTAGCCAGCGCGTGATGCACAGGGCCGATTCAAGATCGAAAAAGCCGCCAGCGGATACAGGGCTGGCGGCGGTGGCTGGTGAGGGATAGCCAGCCGGATAAGGGTCGGATCTGTCAACAGACTGCGGCTGCCAAGGTGCTGGATCTGACGAATGAGTCCATGACACGCGCTGGGAGGGCGCCTGATGACGGACGGGGCGGGCTGTTCTGTCAGGGCCCGCTCCCGCCTGGTGGGATTACCGGCTCACCGGTTTGGTATGCCAGTAGAGCTTTTTCGCCGTTGCGGTCTTCGACCAGGTAGTAGCCGGCGTGGACCAGCGGCTGGCCGGCTTTCCAGTCGGCAGGCACTTTCCACTTGTTGCAGTACAGGCGGCTGGTGTGGGCAGGGTGGAAGTTCCAGCACAGGGCGGCCTGGTCGTCGGCAACCTGTGCGATGCTGATCTGCACGCTGTGGGCACCGTTTTCCCATTCGGTCAGCACTTCGTTGTAGCGGATCAGCTCGTTGTCACCCACCCTTTGTAGCCGTGGCTGCGTAGTGGGGGCCGTTCTGGTAGTTCTCGCCGTTGACATCCAGCGCAACCAGTTTGGTGCCGAGCACGACGGCATCGTCGGTGCGATTGATGTCCAGGTCCATGCCGATGGAGTTGACGGCGTAGGTACTGGGGTTGTCGGTGTGGACGGTGCCGTTGAAGGCCGTGTAGGTGTAAATGCCGCTGGCGGCGCTGTAGCTGCCCGGTGCCCCGGACGCTCGCCCTCACCGGCATACGGCGTGCTGCGGAACTGCACCGACTGCACGGACGGAACGTGGGTGGTGCTCAGGAACTGGCCATCGAGGGTGGAGGGCCAGGCCAGGGCACTGTCCTGCTCGCCCGGTTCGACACTGCGCTGGTCCAGCATGGTGGCCAGCACGGCACCGGTGATGCCCTCGGCGCTGATGGCAGCGCGGACGGCCGGTACAGCAGGTACGGCAGGTGCCGGGGTGCTGGCGGATGTGTCGGGCTGCTGGGGTGCCGGTTGAGCGGGCTGTTCGGTTTGTGGGCTGTTCCGGCACGGTGGGGGCGGCCGGTTGCTGCGGGTGGTGTCGGCCTGGGCCTGCGGGGCCGGTGGCCGGTGCCTGGGGTGCTGGTGTGGCTGGCGTCTGGGCATTCGGCGCCGTGATGGCGCCTGCCTGGGGTGTTGCCGCCCGGCGCGGTGGCCAGCGGCTCGCTGGTGCTGCCGCCGCCACCGCCGCAGCCGGCGAGGCCAGCATCACGGCAGCACTGATCTGGAGTTTGCGGGTAGTGGTCAACGTCAACATGGGGCTCACCTCGTTCCGGTTGGCCTGGGCGGGCCAGGCAAAAATGGGTGCCGGGATCGGCACGCACGGCGATGGATGTTTGTCCGGAAGGCTGTGCGGCCGGCTGGCCGTCTGACTGTCGGGGCGCTTGCGCGGCGCCGTCCGTCGGGCTGTCAGTGCCGTGCATCCCTACGGAAAGGCGGCGTTCCGGGCGCGGCAATAAGTCACGGCGCAGGACCGGCGGTGCGTCGGAGCGGGATGCGTGGTGGATTTCACGGACTGGGCGGCAGGGTGGGCGCGGGTGGTGCTGGCGGGGAGGGGTGAGCAGGTGAGGGGCGTTACTGGATGGTTCCGGCGGGTTTGAGACGCTGGGCTTTGGGCTTTGGGGCTTTGGGCTTTGGGCTTTGGGCTGCGAGGCCGAGCAGTTGTGTGTGGTGCGAGCACAGAGGTCTGGAGGCTGCCCGAAGGAACCACCTCGATGTGCACGAGTCCTGTGGCATGGCAGCCACTGGGTGATGATTCTGGCGCGAACCACCCCGGTGCGCATGAGTTCTGCGCGTGCAAGGTCGTTCCACAGGTGACGAAAAAGCTTTTGCCATGGTCCTCGCGAGTACCCGCGCATCAGTGTCACGGCCGCCGTTCCTTTGCCGGTTTGTGATCAACGTTACGGCTGTGTCTGCCTGCGTGCCCATGTCAGCCCTGCCCGCCGTTCATCTGCCCGTCTGTGGCTGATGTGATGGTGCGGCTGCCGTCTGTCGCCGGTGGTTTGGTTGCGCCCATGGCGGCTGGTTAAGGTGAGGGGGCTTTTCAACCGGAATGGAGCAAACCAGGGAAATAACATGGTGAGCAAGCGCAATCAGCTGGACCGTGAGTGCCGCAATGCTGGCAGTGCTGGCGGCCTGTGGCAGTGGTGAGAATGGCAGCGATGCGGCGGCATCGAATGCGGTGTCGGCCAGCAAGGCCGTGGAAACGGTCCAGTTCGAGGGCGAAGCGGCGCAGGCTGCGACGCTGGCGGCCGTGGTCAAGGCGGCGGGTGGAACGGATGCCGATGTGACCGAGCTGCAGGACAACGTGTCCCGTGCGGGCGATGCACCGCTGCTGCTGGCCTCGGTGGGCCAGACGGTGGTGGATGTGCTGCCGTCGACCGGGACGGTCGCGCTGAAGGCTGCGGACGGGCACCGGCACGCGGGCCAGCAGGGTGAGCTGGTGCGCGCCGGTGGTGTGGCGCGTGACGCCTCCGTGGCGGCCGGCCAGGCACCGTATTCGGTACAGGGCGTGAGCGGTGCGCTGCTCGCGACGCTGCTGGACCAGCATGCGGGCAACCCACTGCACGAGATCGGTCCGACCGACCACACCTTCCTGGTGCCGGTGGCGGCCCGCAATGGTTCGGTGGTCAACGATACGGCGCTGCCGATGGTGACGGCCGGTTTCTGGTCTGACGCCCGCCAATGACGGGTTCCAGGGCGGCCTGCCGGCAGAGCGGCGCAGCCAGCTGCAGATGTACATGCGCGTGCAGAACCTGTATGGCTCGAGCAGCGCGCCACCTGTCCCTTCGGCGAGTTCAACATGAACACGCTGCTGGTCTCCGGCGCCGGTTCGGTGTCGGTGGGCAGATGCTGCACGTGATGTCGTGGACGCCGAACAAGCTGGACAACGGCCGCTGATGACCGTACCGGTAGTGCCGGGCGTGCCGGTGCGCGAAGGCTGCGCCGGTGCCGTTCTGGCGGGCCAATCTCTATGGCCAGAACATGCCGCGCTGGCGCGATGAGCAGCTGGTGCCCCTACGGCAGCCTCGTGCAGCAGTGGAGTGCCGACAACACCTATGTGCAGCTGTGGCTGCTCAAGAACGGCAGCAGCAGCCAGCCGCAGCTGTGCTGGAACTTGGCTGCCCAACCCTGAAGCGCACGTACTGCCAGGCCTGGCAGGTGCCGGGGGCTGGCAGCCGGGTGGCGCACTGGCCAACGGGGGCAATTTCGTGAATGACAACCGTATGGCCCAGGGTGAGTCCGGCCATCTGTACTGGCAGCAGCTGACGGCTGGCCGCTGAAGGGAGCAATGAACATGAAGCGCAACAACCAGAACTGGATGATCTCGGCCGGCGCCCTGGCGGTGCTGACGATGGTGATGGCCGTCCGGGCCGGTGCGGCCGGCAGCGAGGGCGTGACCGTGCAGGGGCCGGTGCTGCATGCCGAGGCCGTGGCCCGTGCACCGCTGTCGGCCACCGGGGTGAGCGGTGCCGTGCTGGCCACGATGCTGGACCAGAGCAGTGGCAGTGCCGCCACGCATGCGGCCGAGGTGCATGGTATGGGTGGTGTGGTCACGCACGACGTGCTGACGCCGGCGGTGGACGTACGCAGCGGTCTGACCGACTATGCGCAGCCGTCGAATCCCACCGTGCCGCCGGTGTACAACGTGGCGGATGGCTATCGCCCGATGCCGGGTGCCTACCGCTATGACCAGCGTCATGTGGTGCAGAACGACAACCAGCGCAGTGCCGGTGCAAACCGTCCGTTCACGGATCTGGGCACTGACCTATTTTTCGCAGGGACGACCGCGCGCTGGCCGTGGGCAACTGGCTGTCGGTGCGTACGATGCGCTCGGTGCGTCAGGGCGCGCAGTACGGTACGCAGTTCATGGTGCCGGCCCCTGCGCAGACGCAGACGGTGATGCTGACGGCGCACAGTGCCTTCCGGGTCCACAGGGAAGCGGAAGTGCCGTTCGGCAAGGTGCTGCAGCAGTGGCAGAACGGTCCGCAGTTTGCCCAGCTGGTGCTGCGCGAAGGCCCGGGCGCCCAGGAGGCGGCCCTGTGCTGGAACTATGCGCTGGCCACGGCGGGCCGTCTGGTCTGCCAGGTCTGGCAGGTGCCCGAACAGTGGCGTCCGGGCCAACCGCTGGTGGACAAGGGCATCTACATCGACGATGATCGCGAGTATTACGAGGGAGAAAGCGGTCACCGTTACTGGCGCCGGGAGGCTGCCCGCGTGGAGTGATCTGCAAAAGAACGCATGAAATCAGGGCTTTTCGAATCGCCCTGGCGGCCGGCTGGTGAGCATCGGCAGGCCGTGGGGTCTGCCGTATCCGGCACCGCTGTGGCTGGCCGTACGGCATCTGCCGGTGCACCGGCAGCCACGCTCGCACCGCCGGCACGGCGCCGGCTGCTGCAGGGTGCCGGTCTGGGGGCAGGGCTGGCGGCACTGTCCCTGGGGCCGTCGGCGGCACGGGCCCGCACGGCCATGGCTCGTGCCCGGGCGGAGTCGCAGCCGGCACCGGTGGTCTGGCGCTGCCAGATGGCCTGGACGCTGGAAGATGATTTTCATGCGTACATCACCACACTGGCCGAGGTGCTGGGCACGATGACCGAAGGCCGGCTGCAGCTCGAGGTGCTGCCGGCCGGTCGTGAGGTGCCCACCGAGGCGCTGTCCGGGGCCGTGTCGCGGGGCAGGCTGGAGGCGGCCCATCGTGTGCTGAGCCTCGATGCCATGCGCCAGCCGGCCCTGGGGCTGTGGGGCAGTGGCCCGGCCTTCGGGATGGACGGCATGACGCTGCTGTCGTGGCACCAGCACGGTGGCGGCGAGGCCATGCTGCAGGAGCTGTACGAGGCCGAGGGGCTGAAGGTGCATTCGCTGCTGTACGGGCCGCTGCCCACGCCGGCCTTCGGCTGGTTCAAGCGGCCCATTTCGCGTACCGAGGACCTGGCCGGCATGCGTTTTCATGCCGGGGGGCTGGCGGCGCAGATCTATCAGGAGCTGGGTGCCACGGTGTTCCAGCTGCCGGTGGACGAGATCGTGCCGGCGCTGCGTCGCGGCGAGATCGAGGCGGCCGAGTTCAGCACCATTTCCAGTGACCGGGCGCTGGGCCTGCCGGATGTGCTGAAGGTGTGCATGCTGCAGAGCTTTCACCAGATCACCGCACAGGTGGAGCTGCTGGTCAACCGCGACGCCTGGAACGCGCTGTCGCCGGCCTGGCAGCAGGCGGTGAACATTGCGACGCAGGCCGTGACGGCCATGATGAGAAGCCGTCAGACCAATGCCAATTCCACGCATTACATCGAGATGCGCGAGGTGCAGGGCGTGCGCTTCTACAAGACGCCCGAGTCGGTGCTGAAGGCGCAACTGGTGGCGTGGGACCGGGTGACGGTGCGCAACAGCAATGGCGATCCGGTGTTTGCCCGCATTCTGGATTCGATGCGCCGTTACGCGCAGCGCTGCGTGGGCTGGCAGAACGACGCCCTATGCCGACCGGCGCGTGGCCTACAACCACTATTTTGCACAGCGCGTGGCGAGCAAGAGCGGCGCGGAGTGAGGCCGGAGCATGCCGGGGAAGGCGTGTGGTCTGCGTGCCTGCTCGTGCCGCCTGGGGGCCGCTGTGCCCGGCTGGCGGTTGCGGGAAGCCGGGGCGCACGGCGCTGGCTGGCATCCTGCGCCATGCATGCTGAAACGGTGTATTTCCCGGGGAGAATCAATGACGGGCAGGACGGCTTCGAGGGGAGGCCGTGCGGCCCGGAATGGCGCGCGAGGGGTTGAGATGAGTTCCTTCTTCCGGATTCTGGTCAGGCTGATGATTCTGGTGGTGCCCTGTCCCTGGCGGCGGAGTGGCCGCTGTCTGCCGCGTTGCTGGTAGCCGCTCCCCGTGGCGGGGAGGCGTGCTGGTGCTGGTGATCAGGGTGACCCGTGCCGCGCTGAAGGAAGGCTGGCTGGCTGAAATCTAGAGACTGTGCCGGCAGTGCCGTGAGGGCTATCGGGGATTCTGCGGTCTTGCCACCCTGTCCCGTACGTTCAAATGGCAGTGTCGCGCAGAAGAATGGGTCCATGCCTGCCCATGCCCATGCCTGATGGGGCCATGCCTGCGCCACCCCGCTGGCCCGCTTGTACCTGTCTGTTGCAGCCACGGCGATTTGCCCCCATGCTGCGGGCAACGGCGCGCATCTCGAATAAACTACGGGGATTCCTCTTTACCGACCAGGATCCCATGTTTGATTTCATCCGAACCCACCAGCGGCTGGCGCAGGCGCTGCTGCTGGTGCTGATTCTGCCCGCGTTCGTGTTCTTCGGCATATCCGGCTACGACCAGATGTTCGGCCACGGCGATGCGGTGGCCTCGGTGGAAGGCGAGCCGGTGCCGCGCGCCTATTTCGACAACACCTACCGGCAGCAGGTCCAGCAGATGCAGCAGATGCTGGGCGACAACTTCGATGCGGCGGTGTACGACTCACCCGCCATGCGGGCCGAGGTGCTGGAGAACATCATCACCCAGCAGGCCATGCTGGTGGATGCGCGCAAGAACCGCATCACCGTGGCGCGGCCCGAGATCCAGCGCGCCATTCTGCAGCGCCATCAGGGACCTGCGCACCGACAAGGGGCAGTTCGACATCGAGGCCTACCAGCGTCTGCTGGCGGCCAACCAGATGACGGCTGCCCAGTACGAGGCCTCGATCAGCCAGCAGCTGGCGCTGGGGGCCGTGGAGCGCGCCGTGCGCGAATCGGCCATGGTGCCGCAGGCGGTGGTGGACAGTCTGGTGGCCACGCTGGAGAACCGGCGCGTGGTGCGCACCTGCTGCTGCCTCACGAAGGACTACGAGGGCCTGAACCCGACCGATGAGCAGCTGAAAGCCTGGTACGACGCCCATGCGGCCGAGTTCGACCAGCCCGAGTCGGTGGATATCAGCTATGTGACGCTCAAACGCGCCGACATTCTGCCCAAGGATGCCGAGCCCTCGGAGAAGGATCTGGAAGCCTTCTACCAGAAGCACCGCAACCAGTTCAACGATGCCGACGAGCGCCAGGCCAGCCACATCCTGCTGAAGGTGCCGGAAGGGCCGATGACGCCGCCCGGAAGAAGGTGAAGGAACGCGCGGAGGCGCTGCTGGCCGAGGCGAAGGCCAATCCGGACGGCTTTGCCGAGCTGGCGAAGAAGAACTCCGAAGACCCGGGTTCGACACTCGCAGGGCGGTGATCTGGGTTTTTCGAGCGTGACACGATGGTCAAGCCCTTTGCCGACGCTGCCTTTGCGCTGGACAAAACCGGGCTTCACCGACGTGGTGGAAAGTGAGTATGGCTATCACGTCATCAAGGTGACGGGCGTGAAGGGTGGAGGCGAGAAGCCGCTGGCGGACGTGAAGCCCGAGCTGCTGAAGATGTGGCGTGAGGAAGAGGCGGCCAGACGCTACAACGCCGAGGCCGAGAACCTGTCGAACATGGTGTACGAGCAGGCCGATTCGCTCAAGCCCGTGGCCGAGCGCTTCAAGCTGAACATCGAGAAGGCCGAAGGGCTGCCACGCAAGCCGGCCGCCGGTGCCCAGGAAGGTTCGGTGGAGGCCAATGCCCGCCTGCTGGACCAGCTCTATGCACCCGAGGCGCTGGAAGAGCACCCGCAACACCACGGCCATCGAGATTGCGCCGGGCGTGCTGGTGTCGGCCCGCGTGGATGCCCACCATCCGCAGCATCGCCAGACCTTCGACGAGGTGAAGGATACGGTGAAGCAGCGCTGGATGGCCGACGAAGCCGCCCGTCTGGCCCGCGAGGCCGGCGAGAAGCAGCTGGCGGCGCTGAAGGAAGCCGGCAAGGATGCGAAGGCACCCGCGGGGCTGAGCGAAGAGAACACCGTCAGCCGTGCCCAGCCGGGCCGTCTGCAGCGTGATGCCCTGCAGGCCGCCTTCGGTGTGCCGGCAGACCAGCTGCCGGCCTGGGTGGGGGCCGATCTGGGCCATGCAGGCTACCAGCTGATCCGCGTGGAAAAGGCCCTGCCGCCGGATGATGCCGCGAAGCAGCGGATGGATGCCTACAAGGGTCAGCTGCGCCAGACCCTGGCCAATGCCGAGACGCAGGCCTGGATTGCCGCACTGAAGGGCAGCCTGAAGATCGAACGGCATCTGGACAGCGACGACGCTTCGGGGATCATCAGTGACCCGTGCGTCGGCCTCGCTGATGCACGCGGCCCCTCGGGGCCGCTTTTTGTGCGCCCTCGCCTGTGAGGGGCTGGCACCGTGTGCGGCGTGCTGGCGGGTCTGTGCGCGAGGGGCTGGACGAGGCCCGGTAGCCCAGGCGCAACGTCAGACGTGCGTCTCCCCGCGCGTGGGGGCTGCTTGTGGCCAATGTGCTGGGTACCCCTGAACGCTGGCATGTTCTCCGCGCGCCTGGGGGCTGGTTGTACAGGCGCCAGCAGGTGCATGTTCCTCATCTGTTCCCTGTCCCGCGGGAAGGGACGCTACGAGGCCATTCTGAAAGTCTTCGACCTTTGCTGTGAGCATGAGCATGCCTTCGAGGGCTGGTTTGCCTCGGCGGATGATTTCGAGCATCAGCGCGAGACCGGACTGCTGGAATGCCCGATGTGCGGCTCGCGCCAGGTGCGCAAGCTGCTGTCGGCGCCGCGGCTGAACCTGTCACATGCCGGGGAGACCGAAGGCCGCCGGGGCAGTGGTGCAGAGGCGGGAAGCCCAGGGGCGTGCGGAGGGTGCCGAAGGGGAACGTGAGCGGGGGCAGAAGGGGCAGGAGATGCCTTCGTCCGGTCTGCCGGGTGGTGCGGAGCAGATGCGCGAGCTGCAGGGGGCACTGATGCGGGGGCTGCGCAAGCTGGTGGAATCCACCGAGGACGTGGGCAGCCGGTTTGCGGAGGAAGCCCGTCGCATTCATTTCAGGGAAGCACCGGCATCGGGCCATTCGCGGCACGGGCCACGGCGCGGAGACGGCCGAGCTGCGCGAGGAAGGCATCGAGGTGATGAGCGGTGCCGCTCCCGCCGTCGCTGAAAGGGGCCGTTGCAGTAATTACTCCCGCTCCACGGCCTCCAGCCGCTCCTGCTGTTCCAGCCAGTCGTTTTCCAGGGCTTCCAGATCGGAGCCGATCTGGGCGCGCTCGCGCTGCAGGGGCCGTGGCGGCAGCCCGGTCACTGAAGGCATCGGGGCGGCCAGCGCCTGGTCGATCTCGTCGGCGCGGGCCTGCAGCTGTTCCATCTGCTGTCTCGATCTTCCGGATGGCCTGTTCGATGGGCTTTTCTGCGGGCGGCCAGGGCGCACGCTGCTGGGCGCGCTCGCGGCGGTCGCTGGCGCGGTTGAGTGGAAACCGGCGCTGCTGCTGCCATACTGGCGGCAGTCGTGGTTCCGGCCCGTTCGCCGCCCTTTTCGTGATGGTCCGGGTGGCTGCCGGCATGGCCCCGGCTGCGGCATCTGGCACCGCCTGTGCTGTGCGTAGTGCCGTGGCGTCGTCCGACGCAGTGCGCCCTTGCCCGCGCTGCCCTGCGTTGCGGCATCGGCGGCGGCCTTGCTGCTGCGCTCCTTCTGCAGCCACCGCGCATAGTCGTCCAGATCGCCGTCGAAGGGGCGGAGCACGCCGTTGTCCACCAGCCAGAATTCATCGACGAGCTGCGCAGCAGGTAGCGGTCGTGCGAGACCAGCAGCAGCGGGCCTTCGAATTCGGCCAGGGCGTCGGCCAGGGCGTCACGGGTGTTGGCGTCGAGGTGGTTGGTGGGTTCGTCAGCACCAGAAAACCGGGCTTCTCCCAGGCCAGCAGGGGCCAGGCACAGGCGGGTCTTCTCGCCGCCGGACATCGGCCCGGTGGGGCGCAGCGCGTCGTCGCCCGAAAAGCCGAAGGCGCCCAGGAGCCGCGCAGCACCTGCTCGCGCTCCTGCGGTGCCTGGCGGGCCAGGTGCTGCAGCGGGAGTCGTCGGGGCGCAGGTCTTCGATCTGCTCCTGGGCGAGGTAGCCCGTATCGAGGGTGGCGGCACGGGTGAGGTCGCCGGAGACTGAGCGCCAGATCGCCGATCAGCGTGCGGATCAGCGTGGTCTTGCCGGTGCCGTTGCGGCCCAGAATGCCGATGCGGGCGCCGCGGCGCACGATCAGCTCGGGCAGCGTGACGACGGGCTGCTGCGGACCGTGGCCGCAGGCGAGGTGCTCGGCGCGGATCAGTGGATCGGGGCCCTCGGCGGCTGGGCAAAACTCGAAATCGATGCCGCCGGGTGGCACGCAGCGGGGCGATGGTCTCCATCCGCTCCAGCGCCTTCAGGCGGCTCTGCGCCTGCCTGGCCTTGGTGGCCTTGGCGCGGAAGCGGGCAATGAACCGGTTGAGGTGCTCGATGCGGGCCTGCTGTTCGCGGCGTTCGCGTTCGCGCTGGGCGGCGCGTTCGGCGCGGATGTTCTCGCTGGCGGTGTAGCCGCCGGGGTAGCGGTTGAGGGTGCCGTCCTCGATGACCAGGCTGGTGGTGGCCACGCGGTCGAGAAAGTCGCGGTCGTGCGAGACGATCAGCTGGATGGCGGGTGGCGGCATCAGCTGCCGTTCCAGCCAGAGCACGGCGTCCAGGTCGAGGTGGTTGGTGGGCTCGTCCAGCAGCAGCAGGTCGCTGGGGGACCATCAGCACGCAGGCCAGATTCAGGCGCATCTTCCAGCCGCCCGACAGTTCGTCGACGGTACGGGAGAGCTGCGCCTGGCCAAAAGCCCAGACCGTCGAGCAGTTCGGCTGCGCGGGCTCGGCCGAGGGGCCACCGGCGTCGATCCAGTGGGCGTAGGCTTCGCCCATGGCCTCGCCGTTGCCGTTGGCCTCAGCCTGCCGGATGGCGGCTTCTGCGGCGACCAGGGCGGCATCGGCGTTCATCACGAAGCGAACGGGGTTGATGCTGGCCTGGGGCGCATGCTGGGCAAGCCAGGCGATGCGCAGCTTCGGCAGGTCGACATTGCCCTGTTCGGGCGAGAGATCACCGCGCAGCAGGGCCAGCAGCGAGCTTTTGCCGCTGCCGTTGGCACCGATGAGGGCCACGCGCTCACCGGGGTTGATGATGAGCGAGGCGTTGCCGAACAGCGGGCGCCCGGCGCGGGCCAGGCTGAGGTTGTCGAAGCGGATCAAGGCGGGATTCCGGGGACGGCGTTCGTCTGTGGCCCGGGCCGGTGCAGGGGCGATTCACTCCCTGCGGGAGGCGCGACCCGCAGGGAGGTGGCATGCGGCCCGGGTACGGAAAGGAGTCCGATTATCCTGAAAATTTCCGCTGGCGCGGGTGCATCAAATGTCAGCCAGTTGCAGCGGCCCGGCTGATGAAGAAGAATGGGCTGGATGACGGGCGTGCCAGGACGGATGGTGCCTGCGGGTGCATCCCGAGCGCTGCTCAGATGAACGCGCCGTTCGAAAGCCCTTCCTCGGCAGGCTGCTGGTCACGCCATTGCTTCAGGTCGTCGGCGGTGACCAGCACGATGCGGTCGTCTCCCTGGGCCACGGGGATGGCCGTCCACACCAGGCCCGGAAAACGCCGGCGGAAGTTGGGCATCTCGTGCCCGATCTCCAGCGCCAGCACGCCGCAGGGGCCAGAGGTGATCCGGGCGCTCGGGCCAGCAGGCGGGCGATCAGGTCCATGCCGTCCTCGCCGGAACCCAGCGCCTCTTTTCGGGTTCGGCCCGGTACTCGGAGGGTAGGGCCGCCATGGAGCCGGCGTTGACATAGGGCGGGATTGCACAGGATGAGCTTGAACTGCTCGCCTTCCAGGCTTTCGAACAGGCTCGCCGCGACGCAGTTCGATGCGGTCTTCGAGCTGGTAGTCGAGCAGGTTTCTCGGCGGCCAGCTGCAGGGCATCGGCCGAGATGATCGCTGCCGATGACCTCGGCGCCCCGGGAAGCAGTGGGCCGCGATGATGGCCCAGGCTGCCGCCCCCGGTGCACAGGTCGAGGATGCGGTAGGGCTGGCTGGACGGTGGGCGGCTGTGCGCACGTCCCTGATCCAGTTCATCGGCCAGATCGTGGAAGGGCTGCAGCATGTCCTGGTTCAGCCAGGGGTCGAAGGCGTGGTGCACCAGCGCCTCGCCCAGCAGCGAGCGCGGCACGAGTGCCCGGGCATCGGCCCGGAACCGGGAAGCCCATCAGCCAGGCCTCGCCGGTCAGGTAGGCCAGCGGCTGGTCGCACTGGCTGCGGGCGTCGATGAGGTTGCGCAGCTGCGGCGCTCGTCGGGCAGCAGGGTGGCACTGGCCAGGTCCTCGTACTGTTCGACGGGCAGGTGCAGGCACCAGCAGACCAGCCAGATGGCTTCGTCGTAGGCGTTGTCGGTGCCGTGACCGAAGGAGGCACCGGCAGGCCTGCAGGCGGCTGACGGCATAGCGGACCCAGTCACGCAGGGTGCGCAGGCTTTCCTGGGCGTCGATCAGGGCTGGCGGACTGGGGGCTGTAGTCGGTGCGGTACGGCGAACGTGGCACGACGTGGGCGAAGGCGGGAAATGGGCTGTCATGCGGGAAGCAGGAAGGGAGCGCAGGGCCTCGTCACTGAAGCCCACCTGCAGGGCATCGGGGCGCTGGCTGGTGGTGATGACGGGGCGTTTGATGAGGGCAGGATGGCCTGCAGCAGGGGCAATGGCCGTGGCAGGACTGGCCGCGGCGGCCTGCTGGGCGGCGTCCAGACCCTGCGCCAGGTGGTGCTCCCGGCGGTTGATCAGGGTGTCGAGACCGGTACGGCGAACCCAGTCCCGCAGGGTGGCGGCATCGAGACCCTCCCTTGCGGTAGTCGTGGAAGCGGTAATCGATGCCGTGCTGGTCGAGCCAGGCCCGGGTCTTGCGGATCTGGTCGCAGTTGGGAAATGCCGTAAACCGTGACTGTCGTTCGTCGAGCCTGATCATGCGAATTCTGCAAAGGAGGCACCCTGGGAAGGTGGTGGCGCCGACGGACCGCCCGCTGCACCGGCATTGCCGGACGCGCGACCTGTACCCGGCTGGCCTGCAGACGTGCTGGGATGACCGCCTGCCGGAACACCCGCCCACCCGTGCCGGGGGCAGTGTGCCATGTTTTTGCGGTGTTGATGGGGGTACCGTTGAAAATATCCGCTGACCGGTGCCTGGCTGGTCCAGACAGGGGCCGGCGGCTACGTGGCAGGCGGCTGGGTGGCGGTTGGCGGGAAGATCTGGCTGGCCGGGCCGCCGGTGCCGTGCTGGGCGGCTGTGCCGGCGGCAGCCGCTGCTGCGGTGGCGGCTGCGCTGGCGGGCGGCTGGGGGAGGGCGGCCGGATCAGGGGTATCGGGGCCCTGGGTGGCCAGCGCGCCGGCGCCCGGTGGCGTGCCCAGCTGGGAGGCGCCGGGCGCCGTGCCGGCTGGTGCACCGTGCGCGTCGTCCATGTCGGCCAGCGTGGGACGGAGAATTGCGGGCCGCGGGTGGCCGGGCCGCGCTGCCTGCTGAAATCGGCAGCCTGCTGGGCCAGCAGACCCGGCGAGCTCCAGTTTGCCGTCGCCCTGTCCGGCATCGGCGGCCGGGACTTCCTCAGTGTAGTTGTCCAGCAGCCAGAGCAGGTTGGTGGGCGAGTCGCTGTGCTGCAGCGCGTCTTCCTTCGTGATGCGGCCGGCGCGCAGCAGGGCGGTCAGTGAGCGGTCGAAGGATTGCGAGCCGGCGGCCAGACTGTTGTTGATGGCGTCAGGGATCTCCGACAGACGCCCGGCGGCGATCAGCTCGGCCACGTGGTTGGTGTTGATCATCACCTCGGCGGCCGGTACACGCCCTCCCTCGACGGTGGCCAGCAGCCGCTGCGAAACGATGCACTTTCGAGCGTGGTGGACAGATCGGCCAGCAGGGCAGCACGGTTCTCCGGCGCATAGAAGCTCAGGATGCGGTTCAGCGCATGGGCGGCGTTGTTTGCGTGCAGCGTGGCCGAGCACCAGGTGGCCGGACTGCGCATAGTGCAAACGTGGCGGCAGCCATGGCCTCGATATCGCGGATCTCGCCGATCAGGGATGCAGTCGGGTGCCTGGCGCAGCGCACTCTTGAGCGCGGTGTGCAGGTCACGCGTGTCGGAGCCGATCTGGCGCTGGTTGACGATGGAGAGCTGGTTGCGGAAGACGAACTCGATCGGGTCTTCCAGCGTGAGGATGTGGCCGTGCAGTGGGCGTTGCGATAGTCGATCAGCGAGGCCCAGCGTGGTGGTCTTGCCCACGCCGGTGGCCCCCACCATCAGGAAGAGACCGCGCGGCTGCAGGATCAGTTCCTTCAATACGGCCGGCATGCCCAGCGTGTCGAACTCGGGGATGTCGCCGGGAATGCAGCGGATGACGGCAGCCGCGGTGCCTCGCTGGCGGAACAGCGAAATCCGGAAGCTGCACGTCCTTCAGGCCGTAGCCGATGCTGTGAGTTCGTTCTCGTCCCGAAAACGCGTCCACTGCTGGTCGTTGATGGCCGTGCGCAGCAGGGCCTCGGCCTGCTGCGGGGTCAGGCGCTTGTCCGGAGCGGTCAGCGCATGCATGGCGCCGTGGATCTTGATCTGGACCGGGGAGCCCACGGAGATGAAGAGGTCGGAGGCCTTCTGTTGGGCCATCACTTCCAGCAGCTTGTTGATCGCCATGATCGGTTCGGGTGCCTGGGTTGGGACGGAAACGCACACGGGTCCAGTGCGGGTACGTTTCCGCGGAGGCACTCCGGATGCAGCCGGCCTGTGGTAGCCACGGGCAGGCGCCACCACCAGCTTCAGGGTCGGGTGCAGTGCAGGGGCTGCCTCCCGGTTTGAAACGCCAGTCCGGCTTCCCGGACCGAATCAGGCATCCGCCCGCGCAGCAGGTCATTGATGGCGGTCTTGGCGGGTCTGGGCATCGACACGCTTGACGATGACGGCACACGCGAGATGGACGCTTCCATCCTTCGACGGCAGGCTGCCCGGCACCACGACCGATCCACTGGGAACCCGGCCCTGATGGATGCGGCCGGTCTCGCGCTCGTAGATCTTCGTGGACTGGCTCAGGAACACGCCCATCGCCAGCACCGAGTTCTCTTCGACGATCACCCTCGACCACCTCGGAGCGCGCCGATGAGAGCAGTTGTCCTCGATGATGGTGGGGTTGGCTGCAGCGGCTCCAGCACGCCGCCAATGCCGACCCACCGCCCGACAGGTGGACGTTCTTGCCGATCTGTGCGCACGACCGACGGTCGCCCAGGTGTCGACCATCGTGCCTTCGTCGACATACGCGCCGATATTGACGTAGGAGGGCATCAGCACGACGTTCTTTCCGATGAACGAACCGCGGCGCGCGACGGCGGGCGGCACCACGCGGTAACCTGCCCTTGCAAACGCTTCCGCGCTCATGCCGTCGAACTTGGTGGGCACCTTGTCGAAAGAAACCGCAGCATGCCGACTGCAGCGGGCGTTGTCGGTCAGGCGGAAACGACAGCAGCACGGCTCAGCCACTGCGCCGGTCAGCGGGCTGCACTCGGCAGCACGGTCGGTGAGGGTAGCACGCGCAGGGCGCCGCATCCAGGTCGGCCAGCACGGACTGCACGGCATCACGGATGTCGGCGGGGGCAGCGGTGGGGCTGAGCGTCGCGGTTGTCCCAGGCGGATTCGATGATGGCTTGACGGGCGTGGTCACGGGGTCCTCGTGTTGGAAGGGGATCGGCTGGCCGTCAGCGATACGGTACGCGTCGCCATCGGGCCAGCAGGATGGGGCCAGTATTGGCGGGCGATCTCGGCCCGGCTCTGCTTCTGTACGAGCCGGGTACGCTGCATGAAGTGTGACGGCAGCGCGCGGCGGGCGGTCGCGGCGATGCGCCCGATCTCGGCCGGCGGCGATTGCGGGCGCAGGGGCGATGGCATCGAGTGCTGTCCTCGGGACGGCATTAGGGGCGACGAACAGGTCGGCATCCTGACCAGCGCATCGAGCGTGGCCGATGCTTGCTGGTATCGCCCGAAACCACCACGGCACAGCCGTCCTTCCTCGATGCGCCAGGCAAGCGGGCAGCAGCGGTGATGGGGATGCCGTCAGGGTGTAGCGGATGGTGGCGGTGCAGCTGGGACAGGAAGGAGGGATCGCCGGAGGCGTCATTCCCAGTAGCTTGCAGCTCTGAATGGGAGGGGCTGTTGCTGGAGGAGGTGCAGCGTGTGTCAATGCCACACACACCAAACCACCACCCACACCACCACCAAACACCCCCAAAACAACAACACCACACCCCCCCCAACACCCCAAACACACCAAACCCCCCACACACCCAAAAACCCCACCACCCCCACACCAAACACCCACCCACCACCACCACCCCCAAACACAACACCCCCCCCCACAACCACCCCACCCCACACACCAACACCCCACCACACACAAACAGTCGGGTGCAAGCCAGGCCGGGAATCGCTAAGACGCCGTTGGACAATGGCCCGTGCTGTCGGCCGGGCTGGACCACCATCATGATCACACACACACACCACCGTATGGTGACGGTGCGCGGGGAGGGCGGGCAGCGAAGGCGTGCGACATGGAGGCAGGATACGGACCGGGAGGCGCAAGCGTATCACTGTCGGGCTGGCGTTACTCACGCTGTCGGGTGGCTGCACGCTGCAGGGGCTGTCTGTGTCATGCCCTTGTTGTCCTTGTCGTATTCACGCGCTGGCACAGGCGTTGCATGACTCGCTGGATGGTGTTGCCCGCACCGCTGCATCACGCTCAGGAATGTTCATGGCGCTGCTGCTGGCCGTTTTCCAGCACCCTCAGCCAGACGGACGGCGCTTCGTCCAGCGCGTGAACCATGCCGGCTGGCAGCGCGCACAGCATCTGCCGTTCGTTGTCCCATGGGTCGCCACGGCGCGGTCGATCAGCATGGCTGTAGCGTGAGGCTGCACCATGCAGCTGCGGGCGTCGTCGTTGGGCAGCCGGCCTATCAGTCCCACGTTTTTCGAGCTGTTTGAGCCGGTGCGTCATCGTGCCGGACGTGACCATCAGTGTGGATGAGCGGCCGTGGGACTGAGACGGAACAGGGCGCCGGCACGGCGTGGCCAGCATGTCGAACTCCCAGAGCGTCGGGCCGAAGGGCTGCAGGCAGCTTCGATGCGCGCTCGGCGGTGCGGCGCGGCGGCGAGGCGCGCCGGTGGGGGCCATCGAGTGCGGTCCAGGTCGGGCGCATCGCATTTTCTGCCACTGGGTGAGGATGGCGTCGACGGCATCCTGCGTAGAGCCGGCCATGGGCATCCAGCCGTTGCTTTTCGCGGCGCCGGGGGCGGTGTCGGGCGCGATTGTGGGATACCCGATCGTGGGAACCGTGTCGGCGCAGGAGGGGCTCTGCGGGCGTGGCGAGGGGCTGCCGGGTGTCCAGGGGCAGTCAGAGTCGGCATGCGGGGAGCTGAGCATGGCGTAATCAGGGCAAATACAGGGGACAGGTCAGGGGCAGATCCGTACAGGTCCAGTACAGGTCGGTGCAGGTCAGCAAGTCAGTCGCAGAGTCAAGTCAGGGCAGCAAGTCAGGGCAAGTCAGGGGGCTGACGTGCCTGATGATGAAAGCAGATCTTCAACTCCATGATATCTTGACTTAAAGATATCGGTGCGACAGAATCATATATCTTGAATTGAAGATAAATGCGGGCGCCATGTCTTCCTCCATTTCCCCTGGCCCGATCTGCTGCTCACGCGCTGGCACCCCATGATCAGAGGGCTCGACCTACATCGTGACCTCGCAGCTGCTGCCGCCGGACCGGCCTGTTCACGGCCTGTATCCAGGCGCTGCCGGCAGGGTGCTGCTTCTGCTCTTCACCTCCCGGATGTTTCGCCGGGAAGGGTCGTCGTGCCGGG
>BNJV01002114.1_pt1 | contig 50500 bp, 71 predicted proteins | sample 8540591 | NCBI WGS metagenome assembly BNJV01 (sample SAMD00202457, study PRJDB9452) | human saliva metagenome | host: Homo sapiens | reverse complement strand
AAGAGTCTTGCCGGATATGGTACATCGGTAGCACCCAGCTTCCCAAGCTAGTGAGGCAGGTCCGACTCCCGTTATCCGCTTATTTTTATAAGCCTCAGAGAATAGCCAATCACGGCAAAAACTCTAGGCTTTTTGCGTGTTTTAGGGGTGACAAAGAAGAACGAATATTCTTGCCAAAAGAACGCTTTTTCCTATCCGACTGCCCACGAAAATGCCCACGAAATTATTCACCGTTTGATAGAAGGTCCATGTGCTTTATGTATAATGCGTTCCTTCTTTAATATCTTCTTGCAATGCTTTTTCTATAAATATTTTTCATCACATTGTCGCTTTTTCCACCCGCCCAATGACAAAATAACAGAATCTGGCAGACCTAATGCGTGCGCCTTAGAGGCAAAAGTAGGAGCGTAGTCGATGTATGCCAAAATGTGGAAGACCCTATCCTTTTTCAATCTTGTCAATGGCGCAATAAATGCTATTTAATTTTCCCTCGTAGATATACCCTGCTTGCGAATCATATCCGCTAATTTGTCTGATATGGGTACAATCCTGTTGCTCCGTTCCGTCTTGGTGTAGTTTTGAATTATGTATTTTCTGTTACTGTCCATAACCATTGCTTTTGTTTATTGTGATTGTGTTGTCGTCTGATAAATCGTTTATGGTTAAAGCCACCGATTTCTGAACGCCTAAGCTCCCCATTGCCGCAAGGCTTAAAGGGACGTAATATTTCTGTGCCCAGGGGTGCTTTCTATGAAAGTAAATAAGGCTTTAACCTCCGCTTCGGATGGGGGTGTAAATGTCTTTTTGTTCTCTTCGTGGCAGTTTTGTTCGCACGACCAATTCCGGGCGGAATTCTTTTTAAAATGGCTGTAATAAGCCCGTGCCTGTTATGAATGGTTTTGGGAGCTTAACTGTTCCGACCATGCCATTGATTACCTTTAGTAATGTCGTGTTGCTCAACAGAATAAAACTGTAAATTCTTGAATGATTCGGGGATGCCGGATAAAGCTGTCTTATATCCTCTGATTGTAGAGGCTGAAAGGACATTTTCTTTTGAGGAAATATATTCTTCTGCAAAATAAATAAAAGGCTTGTTAGCCTTATCTTTCACGATGTGATGTGCCTGTATATATTCTTGTATAAGCATTGCTTCTTCTGCTTTACTGGGTTTCTTGGCGGTAGTTATGGATATACGCTTTCCACCAACGAGACACCGTATGCGGTAATGCCCGCTTTGTAATTTTTTTCCGTGCTCATAATAGCTCCTTTGATGTTTCCCATAGAAAAATATTATAACGTCGAGGTATTGAAACGGGAACATTTGTTCTGTAAAATAAAGATATCGCTACTTTAGTATGTGCAGGAGAAAAGCTATGGAGGACAAACAACTTATACTAAAGTACCTTGATAAGGCTAGCAAGAGGGAGCTGAGGCTAATCCTGTTCTACATCAAGGCCATTTTAAGACTAGGGTAATGCCCTAGTCTTTTATGGCGACAAGAATTTCCGTGAACTTCTCTATAGCTTTCCATTCTTTGTCGTCAAGCTGTAATAGTGCAGAAATAAAAACGATTTTTGTAGTTCATTTCATTGCCTAGTTGCAACTCTCCCTATAAAGGGCGCAATTTCTTCTTCCCTTGCCATGTTATCAGTAATTAAATCTTTCTATGGATTCCAAGTAGCTTACACATTGCATCTACTTTATCCATCCTAGGGGATTTTTACACCGCTTAGCCAATTGTATATAGATGTTGTTCCTACACCTAGTTTCTTTGCAAACTCTGCTTGTGTCATTCCTGATAGGTCGAAATAATATCTAAGGTTCTTTGAAAAACATCATTGAACGATTTGTTTTTCATATTGCACCCATTTCCTCCAGAACACTTTCCATGAATTTTTACAAAATCCCATTCGCCCTCGTCCAGCTTTGACAATGTAGAAAGAAAGCTTTTTGAATCCATTGTCTGCCTTGCTAACAAAAGAATCTATTGCTTTATCTGACGGAACGGAAATAAACATATCTCCAGTTCCGTATTTAAGCCATTCATCGGAAACATTAAGTTCACGACAGATGAGGGAAATGGTGGAGCAACTAGGTGATATTCTTCCTGTTTCATAACTGGCGATACTTCCTCGTTGAATATTCAATCTGTCGGCAAGTTCTTGTTGAGTGAATCCCAGAGTTTTCCTAATGGCTTTAATTCTTTTCCTTCATGGAATCATGCCTCCGGCTTCTTTGCGTTAACAATATCTTCTGCCATCTTTTCCAATAAATCCCATTCATTCTCATCAAGCTTTGCCAGTACAGAAATAAGCCTTTTCTTAAAAGTATCGTCTACATCCGCTTGAACGCCGCCGATAAAGGTCGCTATTTCTTCGTCCCTTGTCATAGGGATAAACATATCCCTTCGCCATTTCTGAGCCAATCCTCGAAACTCCAAATTCTACATATAGAAACTATCACGGCATCGCTTGGTTCATTTCTTCCCATTTCATATTGTGCAATAGTGTTTTTGCTTAACACCCTAACTTATCGGCTAACTTTTTGCTGTGTTAGGGTGTAAAGGCTTTTTCTAAGCTCTTTCAACCTATCTTTCATCTTTCACCTCATTTCTAAATTCTTATTTCAATTATACATAGAGGAAATAATTAGTCAACAAAAATTATCACACACACAATAAAAAGTGCTTGACAATATTGTTTTAGTGATATATAATTATCACACAAGCAACAAATAAAACAGGAGATAGCGACACATGGAAAAGAAAAATCATCACATTACCTTAAAAATCGAACTCGACCTCGAACAACTCGGGTTTGGCGAGGACGACGCAAAGGAAACGGCAAAGGGCTACATCGATGGCTACTTAAATGAACTATTCCGAAAGGATAACAACATTTTCGGATTGGGACATTGAAGCAGAAATAAATCACAACTACTAGAAGGGAGAAAAAGAAAATGACTATCTGGGAAGCAACGGCAGAAAGCATCGCTAGGAGGCACATTGAATTTATCAAATCCAGAGGAGAGAAGCATGCCAGTGCTATGGCCGCTTTGATGCTATTCGAGAAGATAATGAAAAACGACCCAATGTGCTGGGAATACTCAGGACAGAGTATTCCTTCATCGAGGTGATTAGCCAGAGTCATGAAGGAGGAAATTGAAAGAATGGAGGAGGAAGAAAAAAATGAAGTTACTTATCAACTTGAACATCCGTGCGACTTACGCAGACGCTGACGAGTTATCGAAAGAGATAGCAAGAGTCGTTGCCAAGACGGAAAAGGAATTAAACAAGAGGAATATCCCCATTGCTCTGACTACGCAGTGAACATTGAGGGATATAGGGCGGGCCATTAGCCTTCCGATTCCTGCAACTGAACTAGACCTTGATAAATGTCTTTAAACATTTCAGCAATAGCTTTTTCCATCGCTTTCCCAAGAACCGCTGGGGCAGTGCGATAGATAAGCAATCATTAAGTCCTTAGTTAGTTGCATAGTGGATTCCGTGTCGTAGTCTTTTAGGCATCTGCTTTTCTCCTTTTCTATAGATTTAGTCACCGACATGACTAATTCAATTATAGAGAGGGGAAAGAGCAAAAAGAAATAAAAGGAATTTATAGACACAAGGACAGAATTAGAAAGGGGCAGAATGAAAAAGGGAAGAGAAAGAAAAAAGCAAAAAGGTTTTGGAACTAGCTTCCAAAAATGAACGAGGCAGGAAAAAGGATGTTTTCATAAGTTTTTGGGCAAGGCATGGTGCTTATGAAAGAGAGACTAGAAAGAGAGGAGAGCAATGCCGAAAAGTACGACTGGATAAGAACTACAAAAACAAACGCTTTGATAAAAGCAATCAGAGTCCATAAAGCGGATAAGGATTTGACATTTAAAGAAGTAGCGGAGTCAATCGGACTCACAGAACGAGGATTCCAAAAGAAAAGAAAAACGGAAACTTCACATGGGAAGAGTTATCGGGATTTTTAGAACATTGGGATTTCCGGATAACGAGAGGTTGGAAGTCATGAGGGAGTTTTCATGATTACAGAACGAAACAAGAGAATCAAAAAGCGATTCTTTATCACAGGGGTAGATATCGGAGAATGTAGCTTGCTACTGGGCTACAACACGAAAAAGAATTCAATGTGGTACTCAATGAAGGAAAGTTGAACTTAGGGGCAGATTATCGCCGTGGCAAACTTCGTAGGGTTTACAACAAGCGAGATAGTAGACCCTGTTTTTCTAAAAAGGGAAGAGATGAAAAAGAAGAACTGCATTAAAAGCTTATCCGGTATGCAAAGAAAAGCCACAAAGGCTATAGCGGTGGTTGACGGTATCGGGTGGATGATTCTTGTTACGCTACTGGATTCTGAACCGCCAATCGGCGACATCGTAATGAAGTATTTCATCTTAACAATGGCAATCTTATGTCTTTGCCTTGTACAGCTTGAGATACTCGACAGAATAAAAAATTCCCTGAACGCTGGCACGTCCAAGGGAAAAAATAAAATTAGAACAATTGACATGATACCAAGAAAGGGGACGAAATGCAAACGTTATATGAGATTGCACAAGATTATTTAAAAACTTTTTAGAAATGGCTGAGGAAATAGACGAGGAAGTCTTTAAAGACACCCTTTGAAGGTATCGAGGAGAACTGGAAATAAAGGCGGACGGCTACGCCAAAAGTAATAGCCGAACTGGAAAAACAGGGCCGAGGGATTAGATGAGGAGAGCAAGCGTCTTGCAGAAAGAAAGAAAGGCCATTGAAAAACAACATAAAGCGCATTAAGGACAGCTTGCAAGGGGCAATGGTTGCTACAGGTAAAACAAAATTCAAGACGGAACTTTTTCAATTTCGAATACAAAAGAACCCGCTGAAGCTGGTACTGGATAAGGGATTAGAGGATATCCCTATGGATTACTACATTTTTCCAGGACCCTATAGCGGATAAAGAGAAGATCAAGCAGGAATTAAAAAGAAGGAAAAGAACTTGATTTTTGCTCATTTAGAGCAGGGCGAGAGCCTACGGATCAGATAGGGGAAATGATGATTACAGCGGAAACGATTAAAAAACGTAAATGAAAGAGTAAAGAAGATAGAGGTTAAGGGCAAGAATTATACTTGCGTGGCTGCAAGAATCTCTGCTTTCCGTGAACTTTGTCCGATGGGAACAATCACAACGGAAATTTCTTAATCTAGCTGATGGCGTTGTAACAATGAAAAACAACGGTTGCCGATGAGAATGGCAAAGTCCTTGCTACAGGGATGGCACAGGAGAAGAAACATCAAGCTGCATCAATAAGACAAGCTATATAGAGAACTGCGAAACATCCGCAGTAGGAAGAGCCTTAGGAATGCTTGGAATTGGTTCAGACGAACAAATGGCAAGCGCTGAAGAAAGTGGCGAATGCAATCAATAACCAGAATAAGCAAAGCGAACGATCAGAGCCAGCAGAAACAAGCCCCGGCAAAGACACAGGAAGAAGCAGAGGCAGAGAAAGCACGGATTCAGAAGGAGAAGGAAGAAGCAGCAAAAGAAGGAGCTTAAAACAATAGACAATGACAAGATTATCCCGCTAAGAAAAATGTTTGTAGCTTACAAATTCGAGGAAGCCAATTTGTTGTCTTATTACCACCTCGAAAAAGCTGGAGCAGATGACAAAACGCCCTAGTATGCGGATTTTTGGCAAGAAATGGAAGATTCTTGTGAAGCAATGGGGCGGTATTACAGAGATGCAAAAGGGGCGTAAGTCATGGAACTACGAGGGGAGATAAAAAGCTTGTCCAGTACATTCCCGGAAAGAAGGATACGGCTGGAGCTGGAAACAAATGGGAACCTCGAGGACATAGAAAAGCTTAAGGGGAAGGACTTAACCATAGGCCTTTCCGGTACAGGAAAAAGAGGAGCGTAGATGCAAATGCGTTCCTCTGGAAATGCCTAGGCGATATGGCTGCAGTCTTAGGCGTGACGGCTTGGGATATGTATTTATATAGCTTAAAGAGATACGGCAAATACACTTACATAAAAATCATAGAAACTGCCTATACAAGCCTTCAGAAGGTTTGGAGGAAACAAAGATAGTGGGCGAGACTATGGAGAAGAACCCTGAGACAGGGGGAGCAATGCAAGTATTTAGAAGTCCTATGTTACTTCGGTTCCAGTACATACGACAGCAAGGAATTTTTCCGTACTCCTCAACGGAGTAATTGAGGACATGGCAGAGCTGGGGCTGGAAAGACCGACAGATGAACATCTAAGGGCGATTATAGCTGAGGTGGAGAAAAATAAATGAAAGTGCATAAATTCACGATTCCCGGGCGACTTGACGGCATGAATGAGATAATCGCCGCCAATAGAAAGAGTCCTTACATAGGGGCTAAAAGAGAAGCGGAAACAACAAGATATTGTTATAAAGGCAATTCGATTCCACCGACTAAAGGAGTAAGAAATTACCCGGTAAAAATCAAGCTTGATTGGTACGAAAAGAACGGCATGAGAGATCCGGATAATATCTGTGCGGCGAAGAAGTTCATCTTTGATGCCTTGCAAGAAGCGGACGTTTTACGGAATGACGGATCCGCGGAGATAAAGGGGTTTCGAGAAGATTTCCATATCGACAAACTGAAGCCAAGAATCGAGGTTGAAATAATTGAAAATGAATGAATTTGAAGAGGATTTTCAGAGGAACTAAAGGGGCTTGATTTCCCTGCAAAAGAAGAAAATTGAATACGAATTTACAAGATACAAGCACGGACTCGGGAGACGGTTAAAACTGACAGAGAATGAAATACTGGCACTGAACTATATCAAGGAAAAGGTAAGGAAACGCTAGGGGGGGGACATGGCAGAGGAGAAGAAAAGCTACATAATGTATAAAAGCTGGAATCCACTACTGGAATCGCTTCCACCGGAACAGCTCTATGAGGTTTTCCATGCAATTATAAAGTACCAAAACGGAGAAGATACAAATATAAAGGACCCTGTTATTCAAGGAATTTTCAAGATGTTTAAAAAGCAGTTTGAAGAGGATGAAAACAAGTGGGGAAAAGAACGCCAACAAAGAATTGAAGCGGGGAGAAAAGGCGGGAAAGCAAAACCAAATGAATATAAGGAGTGCTTAGCGGAAGTAAGCGAAGCTAAGGATTGCTTAGCACCGCTTAGCAAAGTTAAGCAAACCCAAGCAAATCAAGCTGTAGAGGTAGAGGTAGAGGTAGAGGGTAATGTAGAGGTAGAGGATAGTGTAGATGTTAAAAACATATTACCCCCATAGTCCCCAAGGGAGAAGCTGATTCCTCACTTCGTTCGGAATCTCGTCAAAACATCGACGGCTACACACCGCCCAAGCCGGAGCGGACGGACTACCAAGGCGTATTGGACGCATATCACGAATGCTGCCCTAGCTTTCCTGCGGTCATAAAGCTGACTGAAACACGAGCGCGCAATCAAGGCAAGGCTTAAGGACTACGGGCTAGATGAGATTAAGCGAGCCTTTATCTGCGGGGCAATCGGACTTCTTGAAAGGCTCTAGCGGTTGGCAAGCTAGCTTTGATTGGCTGATGAAACCCGCCAACATGACAAAGGTGCTAGAGGGTAACTATACAAATCAGGCAAGTCCTGCAGGGGGAGTCAATCCATGGGGGCGAGATGACTTTGTGCTGAAGGTTATCCGCGGAGAACAAAGACTAGCCGAAGAGGGTGGTTTAACGGCATGGGCAAGGTTGTAGACGAAAGGGGAATCCTGCATGACAGAAAGCGAAATCGGTCGCCCTAGTGTACGGCGTAAGAAAATGCATATCCGAGGTTCTCACGCAAAAGATGGGGAGCAGAGGATTTAAGCGCATGATGCTTGCGTGGTCTAGGTGCTGGGGAATACGAATTTCAGCTTGTTGCGCAAGCGGTAAAGCTGTACCTGTCGAGCGATATAACAGGATTTCCCGCCAAGTCCCGGGCAGATTGTGGACAAGATTTATAAAATCACGGATCCGGAGAATGCCACCATGACGGCAATGGAAGCGTGGTCACTTGTAAGAAAGGCAATCCGTAACGGCTACTACGGAGCGGAAGAGGAGTTCGAGAGCTTCCTGCAGCGTGCCAAAGGGCGATAGGGCAGTCCGTCAAACTTGCGGGAACTTGCACAGCTAGACATAGACCAAGTGGAGACGGTGGAGCAGTCGCATTTATCAAGGCATATAACACGCGCAAGTAGTACGGGAGCGAGAAACAGCCAAAATGCCAAGCGATATAAGGACGCTGGTTGAAAAACCGTAAGCGAAAAAGACGGCTTACAAATCCGAAAAACTGGCGAGGTGAAGAAAATCACGGGGGCGAATGGAAAGCTATAATTCCGGAACGGAAAAAGGGAATTTTGCTATATCTGCGAAAAGCGAGGGCACACGGACCTGCACCGATTGTCTTCACGGCATACGGAGAAAGGACGCTGACAGGCTAGGGCTTACGGCATGGCTATGCAGGGATTGCCATAGTGCACTACACGACAAAGGGCGATACGACAGAGAACTAGAGCAGATAGCGCAAGCGGAATACGAAACACCACAGTCATAGCGACTGGATGAAGATATTTCAAAAATTATTTATAACAAGAAAGGGGATAGGGTTGGCGCCGTAATATCATGATTCTCAAACGAGAAAATGGAAAAACGAACAAACAACGAACATTGAAAACAGACCAAGAAAAGAAACTGAAAATTGAACTTTTCAACGACAGCTTTCAGAATTTCAAGCGGTATCAGATACCGAAAGCACAACTTGTAATTGCGGATATTCCGTACAACATCGGAACGAGTTTCTACGGCTCGAACCGTATGGTACAAGGGCGGGGACAACAAAAACGGGGAGTCTGACAAGGCAAAGAAAGCGGGATTTTACAGCGACTTTAATTTCAACATCGCCGAATACTTCCATTTCTGCAATCGGCTTCTGAAGAAGGACAACGACACTGAAAAAGTGCTCAGAGGACGCTCTAGCAATAATCCTGCATGATTGTGTTCTGCTCATTTGAACAGCTACAAACAGTCATAAAATACGCTAAGCAATATGGGTTTGTGAACTACATCCCGATAAGCTTTATCAAGAATTATAGCCCGCAAGTCTTAAAGGCGAATATGCGTGTAGTTGGTGCAACGGAATACGCTTTGATTCTATACAGGTCCAAGCTGCCGAAGTTTAGAAAATATAGGAGCAGACGGGAAGAATCACATGGTTTTTAACTGGTTTCAATGGGAGCGTGACAAGAAGGACATTCCGAAGATTCATCCGGCACAGAAACCCGTAAATGTAATCAAAAAGCTTGTTGAGACGTTCACGGATGAAGGGACATTGTAATAGACCCCTGTGCGGGGAGCGGTACAACTTTCGAGAGCCTGCAAGGAGCTGAATCGGAGTTACTACAGATTCGAGATCCATCGCCCGTTTTACGAGAGGGCAGTAAAGGAAATGCTAGCAGACAAAAACGAACAAATAAACTTAGAACTGTAAAAAGAGAGGTGAGAAAATGAGATTTATTAACATTACAGGCGAGGAAATCGTGTATTTCAAAACAGACGGAACGAAAGAAATAATTCCACCAATTGGGGAACTCAAAGGCAGAAAAAGTACTTTATTCGAAAGAAGACGGTTTCACTATCTGCAATTATATGTATGAAGGCGAAGAGGTTTCTGAAGAAGTCCGGCGGGCTTTTAGCGAAATTTTGTACAGAAGAGGACTGCTATTTTTGTAGTTTCTGAAATTGCTATCAAAAAGACGTTAAGTATGAATCTAGCGAACAAAAGATAGTGACGATAGGCGAAACAGTAAGGGACGGATAGCGGTAAAGTAATCGGAATTAAAAACTTTTTCAAGGGGTGAAAAATGAATCAAGTTTGTAATGGGGCGTTTAACAGCAGACCCCGAAATCAGATACACACAGGGCGAGAATGCGACTTGCATAGCAAGATACACGCTTGCGGTAGACAGACCAAGGAGAGCAGACGGACAGGCGAACACCGATTTTATCCGCTGTGGCCATTCGGAGACCGAGGGAATTGTAGAGAAGTATCTCCATAAAGGGCGAGAAAATCGCACTGAACGGGAGGATCCAAAGACAGGTAGCTATGACGACAAGGACGGGAAGAAGGTATATACGACGGATGTAATTATAAATAGTCATTATTTCTGTGAATCCGCAGGAAATGCGCCCGCAAGAAATGCAACGACAGACGAGGACGGATTTATTAGCATTCCCGACGGAGTGGGAGACGAAGGGTTGCCGTTTAACTAGGGGCTTATGGATAACTGTGACGGAAATATCCTTTACGGACACGAAAATGCAATCACCAGGGCGGAGTTAGCTACCCGCCTAGGGGAAAGCGACAGAGCGATAAGAGACGGGATTAACAAATCCGATGAATTAATCATCAACCTGCAGGACGGGAAAAGGATACTATCAGCCATCTGCCGGAAGAAGGTCATTTGGTGAAAAGCGTGGATAAAACTGTTTGAGTCGAGAGTCAAGGACGAGGCAGAAGATTAAGCCTTGCTTGAGAGGGTGGGCAAAAAGAAGCAATTTGATAAAAAGAAGGGATGGGGTTGGCGCCGCACTAGCTATAGTTCCCCGCACAAGACATGAAAAATTAACGGTAAATGAATTATTTGCAGGCATCGGAGCATTCCGAAAGGCATTAATCAATCAAAATATCCCACATGAAATTGTGGGGATAAGCGGATAGACAAGTATGCGATTAAGTCATACGAAAGCTATGTACAGAGAAACGAGGAACTACGGGGATATAAGCAAGATAGAACGACTGGACTATGCGGATCTATGGACTTATGACTTTCCTTGTCAAGATATATCCTTGGCTGGAGATATGAAAGGCATAGTCAGGCGAGACGAAGTGGTCTGCTTCATGCAGAGTGGAACAGCTTTTAGAGGTGGCACGGGAGAAAACACCTTGCCGGAGGTTCTTGATCATGGAGAATGTACCTTGTGTCAAAAAGAAATTTGTCAGGGAGTTTTCAGCGGTGGATAGAAGGCTTTTCAGAATTTGGATATACCACTTTTTGGAAGGTGCTAGTTGCTTCAGACTATGGGATTCCTCAGAGAAAGGAGTATTTTCAGTTTCTGTAAGAAAGGATAAGGGGGTGCAATTTCCAACGCCTACCACTCGAAAAGAAATTCAAAGATAAGAGACAGAGGTTGAGAAAAGTATTTCTTGCGAAAAAACATTCAGTATCTTAAAAACCATTCGGAAGGGTGCAGGGTAAAAGGGGCTTGGCTATAGATTTAATCCGGTCGTTAGAGATGGGTGCGAGATAGCAAATACAATCACTACTGAGATTGGCAAATTAAGGCTAGGCGATAATTTTATTCAAGAGATAAAAATCATCGTGCCTAGAAGCCACAAAGAAAGGCTATGCCATAGCAGAAAAGGGACGATTCCATAGATATAGCCTATATCAATCAAAACAAGCGCAGGGCACGGGTTGACAAAGAACGGGCACACACGATAACCACTTCCCCGCAGATTGGAACGCTGACAGAGCACGGAGTGCGGAAATTGACGCCTAGAGAGTGCTGGAGACTCATGGGATTCACGGATAGCGATTTCGACAAAGCGCAGGGGTATGCGGCGATACACAGCTTTATAAGCAGGCGAAATAGCATAGTGGTGCAAGTGCTAGAAGGTAGTTTTGAAAAACCTAGTTGAAATGGAAGAGGTCATGAGTTTACCGAACTTTGACAAAGAGATTTTCAAAGAAATCACAGGGATTGAGGTGGGATAAATGAAAAAAAGAATGCGGTATATTTGCGAAATGTGTGGAACTGGATATCCCACAAAGGAAGAGGCAGAAGGATGTGAAGCATCACATGAGAAGGATGTAAAAGTTAATAAGTTTGAGTATGTGTATAACGTAGAAATGCCTAAGTATGTATGTTGAAAATGCGGATGGCACAATTGAAGCGAGATATGGCTAATCGGAATCAGGGATTCACGCAATAGCGGGCAAGAACTAGAGGGAGGCAGAATGAATGACAATATAAAACACCTCATACAGCTGATGGACGAACATCCCGGATTTGCCCGTAATCCCAATGGTCGGACAGATATAGTCAGCTGACTGCACGGGCGAATGGATTGCGAATTTTTGGGAAAAGCGGAAGTAAAGAAGATGTGCATATACGGGGAAAATGTGATTTTTCGAGGAGGAGAAAAACGCCATTAAAGCTGTAGAGGCACTGGAACTTGAAGGGCTGACAGTGGGATGGACGATAAGGGAAAGCTTAGAAAAGCTAAACAGCTATCTTGATGAACTCGAGATGGTTGGAAGCAATCATAGTACATATCAAACCGATGAGTGAAGATTCGGATATGCAGAGCGATTAATGAATTAGTGGAGGATTAAATGACAAGAAAGAAGAGCTGAAAGAGCTTAAATACAGAGAAGAGGTTAGAGTGCTTAAATACAGATACGGCAGAGGTTTATGGCGTTGTGCGAGGTGCCCTACCTGTGATGAAAGATTTGACAAGTTTGATGGGTTCGACTACTGCCCTACTGTGGGCAGGTAGATGAGATGTGTTGGATGATTGAGGATAACAGAGAAAAACCCAGTGGATGGCCCACTAAATGATGAGGGTTGGAAAGAAATTAATCAAAGAAGCGATGGTAAGCTTTGAGAAACTTGGAGTACTATGCAAAATTCACTAGATGCAGAAAATGAAGTAGATCCAAAAATTTAATAAAAATCGTCAAAGGCATTGAGCTTTTTAGAAGAGCGCAAGAAACTAATTTTGGATACAGTTAAAGTAAGAGATGAGAGACATAAAAACGCCTTTTAGATCTGCAAAGATTTGTTAGATTATATGCAAAATGAATTAAATCAGTTTGATGAATAAAGCTGTTTCTCAAACCGATAAAGGCGAAAGAATAACTTGTCTTAGTGCCGTAATATCAAATTTACATGGTCTTAATAACTTAAAAAGATAATGGCAGAAGAATTAAAGGAAAGAATGTCAATTTGAAAGGGGATAAGCGACAAGACGGCGGATAAAAATCATATCCGCCTTTGTTGCTAAAAGGTGAGGGAGTATGGAAAGTATAAACATGTGTTCTCGTTTCAGCTTGCCTTAACATCTGCAAAAATCTTAAAAATATAAGCGGTACTTAAAGGAGCGTGATGAGAATTGGAGCGGATGGACTGGGAGAATGAAAAACAGATTAAATGCCCTTTTTATATATCCCATACATACCCAAGGGAGAGGGCGACAGCGATAGCGTGCGAAACTGCCGGATATTGAAAAATTCCTGCACTATGCGGTTGCTTTACCAAAAAGCGGAACTCGTGAAATACATGGATAAATACTGCAAGTGCTTTTCATATCAGAAATGCCGCTATACCGCCACATATCGGAAGAGATGGAGAAAGAGGATGACAAAGAAAGAGCAGGAAGAACTAAAAAGGCAAAATTCATTTGTATAAGAAAGTTAAGGAAAGCAAGCGACAAGAAGACAAAGAGATCCGCTTCTGGGAAAGACGAGCGGAGCACTGGGGAAGAGCTGAAAGCGGATAAGGACAGAGAACTTGACAAAATGGCAGTGGGAACTCCGGCACAGCCAAGCCCTATGCGCTGTTCCTTGAAAAAGATTAGTGGAACTACAGAGATAAAAGGCGAAGCGTGGCGGGACCTATGTAAAGAGGTAGCAAGTGATTGCCCGGACTGACAGCAAGCTGGTAGCTTTATCTTTTTCTTTTGCTGGGGAAAAGGCAGGGGGAAGATGTAAAAATTAGCTACTACGAAAGAAAGGGGCGCATGGATTGCCAAGAGGAAGACCATAAAACTTATTAGTGCATGACTATCTGACAGAGGAGGGCTTGCATGTCTTACTGCTTTAAAGCGTAGAGGCTAAACGATGTAGAAATATCAGAAAGCTATGGAGTGCGTGCCCTACTACCCTTAAGCATTTGGAAGAAAGCCAATACAAAGAGATAAGAAGAAGCTATAAAGCACGAGTAAGCACGTGAACGGATGCACAAGTGGAAAATGCCCTTTTCCTTTCCGCTATCGGGCACGTAAAAAAGTGCCTACAATTTTAAAGGATAAATCTTCGGAATCCTGTAGTAAAGAAAAAGACCGGGAAATCGGGCTTATGACAGGAGAAGAAGGGGAAGAGGTTATACAGTACGACGACTTGCAGTACTTCAAGCCCGATGTGAAGGCGATGATTTTCTATCAACAAACAGATGCTTTAAAGACTGGCGCATGAATCAGTGACAGACAACACGGAAGAAGGCGAGGGCATATCGCCCGGCGTTGTGGAAGTGGTAGTAAGAAATGAAGGACTGGAAGAGCTGGAGAGAGAGCGATAGAGGAGGCAAAAGAAAGAAAGACGAGGAAGCAGAGAGAAACAATGGGTCGTAAGAGGGGTTAAATGCCCTCTCTTTAATTCATTGTATCAACCTAAGTCTTAGCAATATTCCTCTTCGTATTTCTCCAAAAGCTCTTCGCATATAAGGCGAAATTCCGGATTTTCGAGGGTGTCGAAGTCTGTATTATACTCGCCTTTTTGTCTATGCATCCGCACTCTTTTAAAATTCAAAGCCCCTATATACGCTAACGCCATTATCTTCTTCATCGTAAAAATAGAAATTAATACCTCCGTCGTACTCTGCATCTACAGATTCGGTTTGGATGTAGCTTTCGATATCCTGCAAAGTGATTTTTCATGGTGTACTTCCTTTCTCGGACGGGTCGTCCGACTATAAAAATTGTAGGAAATGGGCGGTTTTTACGCCACTATTAAATCATCTAAAGAGAGAATGCACTTTGTAGCGTTTTCCCTATCCTCTGCCTCGCGGAATTCTTTTTGGAGTGGTTCAATTTCTTTCCAGTCACTATCGGAGAAGCAACATGTTTGGATGTCTATCAAGATATCGCGATTACAAACGCTGTTTCTTGTTTAAAAGCTTCATGAAAAAGTCTTACAGTATTTTTAATTGGTTTAACATTTGTACCTTCTTTCTGCCTTATGGGCTTGTGCCTATCGGCGTCTCGTTGACTGTGGTTACAGTATACTATTGACTGTGGGTGCAGTCAATATGTAAAACTCACAATTTTTCCATATAAACTTTTGTGCAATATTCACTATTGACGGTGGGCACAGCTAATGTTATACTATAGTCAGATAAAAAAGAAGCAAGCCCACAGGGGCAGGAAGGTGAAGATTATGACATTCAATAGTAAAGAAGAAGTAAGAAACGCATGGGATAGCTTAAAGGCGGAGGAAAGGACTACTTAAATAAGGCTTATGAGGACGCAAAGGAAGCCTTAGAGAAGACGGAAGCAGACAAGAGATGTAGACAGCTCTCAGAAGCACTTGAAGAGGTATGCGGAAAAATATCGGCTGGAAGAGTGAAGGAACTTCGCATACGAGAGTTTCAAGGATATTATAGAGAATTAAGGAAACCCCTCTTTAGGAGAAAAGCATGGGATGGAGAGAAAAATAAGGCTATCAGAGATAGCGAGTACAAGAATATCAAGAGAGTGTCATTTGAGATGCAGGTTTCCGACTATGAGGAAGCTCAAAGGAACACGCGGACGACATCCCCATGAATACTTTCATAAAGAAGCCTTGAACTCCTACACGGGACAAGAGATATTTAAGGTGTAGGGGGCGAGTATGGAAGATTTGCGGTTTGAGTGGGATGAGAAGAAGAACGAGAGTGACATCAAGAAGCACGGTGTTAGCTTTGAAAGAAGCAAGTACATCATTTTATGACGATTTAGCTATCATCATCCCCGATGAAAAGCATTCAGAGGACGAGGGCGCTCACACTTATCGGAAAGGCGAGAACAACCGTATATTGTATGTATCGCGTGCGAAAGAGTTGGGGGAGTTATTCGGCTGATTTCTGCAAAGCGATGACTAGAAGTTAAAGAGTATTTGAGGAGGTAAAAGATGGGAAAAGTTTTACAAGATGACAGAAATGCGAGATTGACAAGCGAAGATTTCAAAAAAGCAGTTAGAAACCCGTACGCAGTATACAGAGAAAGATTCCATATAGTACCTGATAAGGCGGTGGGAGTACCTGTATAAAAGCAAGCGACAGAGACGGGCACAGACTGGCAGGCACACACAAATTTCTGTTGATGGATGTTGTGAATAATGGGATAAAAATGAATAATGCGAACATAAGTTTGTGTTTAAAGGGTTTAAAAGCCCTCTGTGCGTGGAGTATAAATCCCTCTTTTTGCTATGAAAGAAGGAAGAAGGGGATTTTTATGGAGCGATTTGGACGCCACAGCCTAAACAGGCCTTGATGATGTCACGACCGGGAGTATGAAGCATTGTGTACGGCGGCGCCGCAGGCAGTGGAAAGACGGATTATTTAGTAGTTGAAGCATTAAGGCAGGTTCACATCCCACTACAAAGCCCTTATCTTGCGCCGTACCTTCCCGCAGTTAAAGGAAATTATGAGATAAAAGCCTATCTCTACTACCCGAAAGCGTTCCCCGACGCAAGGTACAACAAGACAGAGCACAGATGGACATTCCCTAGTGGCGCAAAGATTGATTTCGGAAGTCTCAACTCGGAAGAGGACAAATACAAGTATCAAGGTATCGCTATACGACTTTATCGGCTTTGACGAGCTAACGCATTTCACAGCGACACAGTACGAGTATCTGAAGAGCCGTAACCGTGCAAACGGGGCGGGAACAATCGTATACACCGGGCGACAGCAAATCCGGGCGGTATCGGTCATGGTTGGTAAGGATCGCTTTGTAACCTCTTGCAAAGCAGGAGAGACCAATAGAGAGGTTTACAAGGTAAAGACGGAAAGGGGCATAGAGTACAAAGCACAATCCCGTGTATATATCCCCGCTTCTGTCTTTGATAACAAAAATTACTGGAAAATAACCCGGAGTATGCTGACGCACCTAGCGGCACTACCCGAAGCGGAGCGAAATGCCCTTTATATGGCGATTGGGATAGCTTTAACGGGACAGAGTTTTCACTGAATTCCGGAATTCTCAAGACGGATACGATACACTTTCAATTTAGCCATGTTAATGCTTTTTCAATTCCCGACTGGTGGAAGGTGTTTCGAGCTTACGACTTTGGATATAGCAAGCCTTATGCGGTGCTGTGGTTTGCAGTAGACGGTGACGGGAGAATGTACCTGATACGGGAGCTCTACAGGGTGCACCAGCACGCCGAATACAGGCGTAAAGGAAGAACCACACGAGCAGGCGAGAAGGATCAGAGAGGTCAGAAGCGACAGACCCGAGGCTCAAGGGAAGAAAGAGATAAGCGCAGGAGTGTAGCAGACCCTGCCATATGGAATAAGTCGACTGGCGTAAGTGTAGCGGACGCTATGGAAGCGGAAGGATTTACTTTGACAAGGGCGACCACGAAAGACTAGCGGGGCTTATGCGGTGCCACTACAGGCTGGCCTTTGATGAAAAGGGCTACTCGATGTTTTATGTGTTTTCGGACTGCCTAGACTTTATAAGGACGATACCGAACCTCACATATGATGAAAAGAATGTCGAGGACATCGACAGTTCTGCAGGAAGACCATATATACGACGCATGGCGGTATGCGTGTGTCACAAACCCGATTAAAGCTAGAAGAAACTATTTAGATACAGACAATCACGATTTTGACCCGCTGAATTTATACAAGGAAATAGCAGATACGGATGTACCGCACATAGAAAGAGAGGGGAAAGATGGCAAGAGCCAAAAAGAAAGAAGAATTGCAACAAGAAGAGAGCATAGCAGAGGGGCTATGCAGGAGGCGCAGAGAGAGAGGAAGAGAAGAAGGAAGTAGAAAAGGTGATTTCTTCCTTTATCCAGAAACTTACAGACGAGGGACTGCATAGGGGCTATGGGGCGGTGCAGGAAGTACCACGAGAAAATGCAAGGGCTTAGAAAAACCGCTTGAAGGAAAAGCAGAGCGTATTACCGACAGCAATACACCTACTACAAAAACCTTGACGAGCAGAAGTCTTCCCGAAAGGGGCGGGTATCTCTTAAATGCGGTTATTAACAAGGTCGCCGACATGATGGATAACTACCGCAACCGACAATCCTTCCCCGTGAAGAGTCGGACGAAGAGACAGCGTCAATTCTTAGCAAGGTTATTCCTGCAATTTTGGAACGCAACAACTACACGAAAGTATATTACAAATGCGCAATGGAGAAGGTAAAGAACAGCGTTTCTGTTGCAGGCGTGTTTGGAAATCCCACGAAGGACAACATCGGCGATGTGGGAAATTAAGCGAATCGACATCTTGAACATCAGGATGGGAGCCGAACATTGAGGACATCAGGACAGTAAAGAGATTTTCATCCTTACGGAGTCAGATGTAGAGACTATGAAGGTGCTGTGACCCCGATAAGCTTTCAGACCTTGCAGGATCATACAATGCGGACGCTTACCCACTACAGCGACACGGAAGTATCAAGAGCGGATGAAAAAGTAATAGTCTACGACTGGTATTACAAAAAGACGGTATCGGTGGAGATTGGCGGGCAGGTGTTCCCGAAGACGGTACTGCATTATGCTAAGTTTTTGCGACGGAAAACTACTGTATGCGTCTGAAAATGACCCGACAAAGAGTCCGAAGGTTGGTACGAAGACGGGCAATATCCCTTTGTATTTGATGTGATGTACCCGATTAAAGACACGCCTGTAGGCTTTGGCATGATTGATATTATTCGAGAGCCGCAAGAATTCATAGACAAGATGAATAAAGCACTGATTCAGAATGTTCTTGCCAATGCCCGCCCTCGAAGGCTTGTAAAGGAATCCTGATGTAAACGAAGAGGAATTCAGCGACTACAACAAGTTGTTAGTGCACTACGAAGGAAGTCCCGACGGCATTCTTTCCCATGGAAGTGAATCCCTTTACCCGCTATCTATGCGCAGATTTTGGAGAACACGAAAGAGGAATTAAAGGAAAATTCGGGCAATCGTGATTTCTCACAGGGCACAACGAGCGGGGAGTTACTGCAGCATCCGCTATTGCGGCATTGCAAGAAGCGTCAAGTAAGACCCTCTAGGACGAGTGAACCTCGTTTCTTACGGCACGCTATCAAGTCACTAATCACAATGGTTATCAGCCGTATGCAGCAGTTCTACAGCGTGCCGAGAACCTACCGCATTATCTTAAAACAATGAGAATTACTATGCTATGGTGGGTATTTCGAAAAGATTCCCCGATGAGCAAGCGATTCTATGGCGGAGCTGTTGCCAAACTCGGCATTCAACCAGTCCATAGGGAAGTATATGGGCGGGCATAAACCTATCTATGACATATCGGTAGGCGCAGAGAAGTCCAGTCCCTATTCAAGAGTGGCGCAGAATGAATTTGCAAAGGAACTTTTCCAGCTAGGCGTTTTTAATCCACAGCTGCGGATCGAGACGCTAGGCATGCTTAAGATGATGGACTTTGACAGAGGAAATCATTCAGAGCGTATCTGAAAATCAAACCTTGTTGCAGGGAGAATTTGCAGATGAAACAGCTATTTCAAGGATTAGGGGGTATCGTAGCGGAGACAACAGGAGACACCGAATCATGGAAATGTTCCCGCCGGAAGAAATGCAGGCAATGCCAGGGAGAGTCGAAGACAGCGGGAGCGTGGAAGTGAATCAGCTTGGAGAAGCAAAGCGAAGCACAGGAAGTTCACAGGCTGACAAGGCACGGGAAGAAGCAAGAGAGGGCAAGCGTATGATGAGATTCGATACAAGGAAAGCCCGCAGGAGATAAAGCTGTCCGCAGCGGGCATGCAGAGAGAGGAAGAGGGCACAGCATACGCCTGCAGTAAGGGTTTCCATTCTTACGCAGGCTTTGGCGCTTTCGTCCTAGACCTTTCGGAGAAGAAGGGAAGAAGCAGGGTTGACTACATGGCAGAGTCACGGAGGTTTTCTCTCCTAGTGGATTTGCAAGCGTTCGTCCGGAAGAAGAGAAAGATAAAGTCCTACTTTTCCCTCTGCATGGGGATTAGAGATAGTTAAACAGCAGATTTGAGTATTCTTATTGCGTGTGAATAAAGAATACTTGTTTGGTGAAAACAAGTATAGACGTACGGGAAAGACCTAAGATAACGGCACACTCACTGAATGAGTAGAAAGGATAACAAATGGAAGAGTGTATTTACACCTTTGCAGTTTGAGTGGAGACGGAGAAGGAGAAGCACAGGCACAGGCAGAAGGCACCGGAAGCAGTGTGAAGAGGAGAGAGAAGAGACATCGAGAGCACCGATTCCGAAGAAAGACCAAGCACTCTTAAAGGGGACGCAGAGATTAAAAAGCGCAGTATGACAAGGCAATTCAGAGCCAAATCACTAGACGCTTTAAGGACTATGAGAGCTTGAGAGAGAGAAGAGCGCTCGACAATCTGTCTAACCCTAGTAAGAAGTGCATTCGGACGCACCGCGGAACGGTGACGCAATTCCTTTATATGTACTTACGCAAGGCAAGTCAGACCTTTCACTGGAAGCCGCAAAGCTCAAAGCAGGCATGACAGTGAGATGCTATCGCAGAATGCAGGAAATGGAAGCGAAAGAATCGCGCGCTCGCGGAAACAGAGAGCCATGCAGGAAAGAAGCGAGACGGCAGGAAATGTATGCGATGTGGGATGCGCAAGTTCCCGAAGTAAAAGCAATCTATCCTGACTTTGACGAGCAGGAGGAAATGCTAAACGAAGAGACAGGGGAACGCTTTACAACTCTGCTATCGCAAGGGTGGACAATGCTACAGGCGTATGAAGCTATCCATATGCACGAGATTATGGATAAGACAGCGCAAGCGGTAAAAGAAGCAAACCGCAATTGACACAGCAAGCAGATTAAGACAGGGCAAGGCGATGTAAAAGAATCTGCTACAGGAAAGACAGCCTTGTCACCCGTAGGAAGTGACCTCAGGAAAATGAGTAACAAGGAGATTGAAGACATTATAAGACGTATATCAGGGAGGAGAAAGAGTAGTCCTCTGACACGCAGAAAGAGGAGATTATGGAAAAATTTATTAAAGAGAGTAAAAGGGTTGTTTTTAGAGATTCTGCAGTTCCCGGATCCGACACCGCTTAACCTTACCACAAGCACGGCATCCGATAACGATTCGAGTTCGTCAACAATAAGGTGTTCTACGACCAGAACCTTATTCGTTTTGGTTGGTCCGTCTCTGATTCATGACCAGTTCGGTAAGAGGTAAACATTCCGAAGAACCACGGTAAGACGATGGAGTTTAGAGGTTTGAACCGCTTGCAAAGCGCTGACTCACTGACCGAGGGACAGACACCGAGACGGAAGAAACTTCGACATGTTTACCGTAACGACTGCGCCAAAGCAGTACGGTGATTATGTAGCGCTTTCCGACCTTCTCGAGATGACCGCAATCGATAATCATGTTCTGGAAGCGCAGGAGAAGCTTGGCGATCAGGCAGGAAGAACGCTTGATACCGTGACGCGCGAAGTTATCAACGCCGGAACTAACGTTCAGTACGCAGAAGGACAGGTATCTTCCGTGTTGCGTGACTTCTGCAATGACCTTGACACCGAAGGCTATCGCTATGGCGGTAGAACCGAAGAGAGAAGCGCTCTAGAATTAACAGGGAAGTACATCGGTATCATTTCGCAGGATGTGGCTTTCGATTTACAGCAGAATCCTGATTACAAAGACTTGTTCCGCTATACTGGATAATTCCGCTTTCAAGAACAACTACCTGCTCGACTTGTCCGGCGTAGAGTTCTACGAGACATCCGAAGCGAAGAAGTGGATTAATGCGGGAGCAAGCTCTATCGATGTGTATTCTACTTTGGTCCTTGGGAAAGACTCTTTCGCGGTGACAGCGTTAGAGGGCGAGGGATTAGAGACTATCGTAAAAGCAGTTAGGCTCTTCCGGTGCGTCTGACCCGTTGAATCAGAGAGCAACGGTAGGCTGGAAGGCTCTTAAGGCTGTAGCAATCCTTACAAACCAGTACATGGTTCGTATCGAGACAGGATCCTTCTATAACGAGCATGAAGCAAACTAAGGGGGTAATATATGGCAAAGACTGAAGCAGTAGAGACAAATGCGGTAGAGACTGAAGCAGTAGAGACTGAAGCAGTAGAGACAAATGTGGCAAAGACGGAGAAGGTATTCCTTCCCTATGACGATACGCATAAGCGACCTTTATATGTATGTGTAAACGGGCGAGCGATGAGTATTGAAAGAGGCAAGGAGTAGAAAGTTCCCTCCAGAGTTTGCCGAGGGTAGTGAGGAATGCAATTCAGCAGGGAGACAGACGCTGTACGGTATTCCGACGCAATGGAGTATAAAAGCAGACTAAGGGGTCGCTTGGGGGCGGTGGACAAACCATCGCTCCTTTTTATTATAAAGAAAGGGGTTTATGTATGATTAAAGTAAGAAGTAAGACGCTGTTTATTCCTGCAGAGGAGCAGAGCATCGGCGCGGTAGGCGAAGCGGATTCCACAGTAAGGAGTTCCATATCGACAGGGTATCGGGGGACAGGGTGACCTTGCAAATCTCTTATTTAAGCTGAATATCCGTTATGCAGGAGTGCGGGATATTGACCGAAGCGACCTTGAAAAGGTGGTTACGGATAATGCTATCATTCTTAGGTGGCTGATTTCTTCCGTTACGATGAGCCATGCAGGGAACGGCGTTTATCAGTGGACGCATTCGACAATACAGGATCATGTCGCTGGAAGTCGTATCCGGGCGCGAGTGTATATAGAAAAGTCGTTAGGAAGTACAGACATTTCTTCTAATACTCTTTCGAACGAACAACTGGAAAAGAAATTTGCAAAGGTAAAGGACGGAGAGGATGCAAGAGTAAAAGCAGAAGAAGAAAGGAGTTAAGCGCAGAAGAAAGAGAAAGCAGAGAAGAGAAACGCATCTCTTGCAAATATCATTTGCAGAGGAAGAGAAATCAAGGCTGTTTCACGGAAACAAAAAGGATATAGGGATAGTGTTTTAGCGGACAAGCAGGAAATCACAACCATGAAGAACGAAGCTGTTTCTGCAAAGACTGAGGGCACTGCAGCACGCAAACGCTGCAGAGGTATCTAAGAACAACACCATTACAGAGGGCACAAAAAAATCAAAGAAGCAGTTACGGCTTTGAAAGACAGAAGCTACTACAGCGAAAATAGACGCAGATAAACCGCAAAGAATGAGGCTGTATCCGCAAAGAGTGAGGGCAAAATACAATTAAAGGGAGAAGTGCTGGCCTTAAAGAATGAATCAGATACCAATGCTGAAAGGCAAAAGCAGAATGCAGATAAGGCAGAAGCATCTGCAAACACTGCAAAAGACTGCAGAGACAAATGCAGAAGCGTTCAAGACCGAAGCAGGAAAGTCAGCAGAGAAAGGCGAAGGAATCTGAGACAAAGACGCGAAGCGTTAGAAAAGCCGAGGAGCAAAGCAGTGGAGCAGGGTGGTTGTAACCACGGAAGAGCTACACAGCTACGTAGATACGGCAGTCGAGTAATGTTGAGCGGAATCACGGGAAAGCGGAACTAATGGCAAAGATTCAAATATTGAGATATGATACAGAATCAAAAGTGTATAGATATTTTTCTGGCGTTGAAAGTGATTCACGCTTTTTAATAGCGGAGAATTAGCAGAGAGTAAGTACTTTCAAATACAGCACTAAGTGGAATGCGTATTTACATGGATGGTACCATCGGTGATAGTGTTCTCCAAAAAGCAATTTGTTTTTCAAAAATATTATTCTTCTTTAGGAGATATCTCGCGGGAAATAAAAAGAAATTCTTCAAGAAGATAAAGAATACATTTTTCAGTTGGTGATTATTTTGATGTTTCGATGGCGAGTGGGGAAAGACCTGTGTTTTTACGTTGCGGGCATCAATATGTACGGACTGAAGAAAAGTATTGACTGTGACATTTGACATACCGCTCAGTATTGACAAGAAAGATGCTTATGATGCAATCAAACCATCGGGACCAGTTCAAATTAATAAGATTAATAAGTGACACAGTATATAAAGATAAAAGATTTGAAAAGCTGAAGGACGTTGTTAATGCTGACGTAATTAGAAGGTGGCTTTCGGTTTCGGTAGCGGTGGATCGAAGAATTCCAGTTCTGGACTTTCGAAATGGGCGAAAGTGCTTCCATTTCCAGAAATATTTAGATATATGATGTCTTCGGACCCGTCGATTCAGTGAATAAAGTGGAACAGTATCCACTTTTCAAGCAGAACGGTTTCGCCGTGCGCTGGGTAATGGAGAACTATCAGCTTCTCATGTGCGAATAACGCAATTGTCGTTATTGATAATCAGGGACGCAGTACGCTTATGCCAAAAGAAAATGTATTTGTGGAAGGGAAAATGGAAAAGAAGCCTATCATTCCTGTTTGTTTCAGGGTTGAAGCGTATAATTAAAAAGCAAGTGGAAGGTTCGCCTTCCTTTTTATAGGGAGAAATGTCTGAAGTTCAAGGACAATACAAAGAAAAAGGAAGGAGCGGAGACGATGAAAAAATAACAGTAGGAAATTCTTTCTCTTGTTGATGACGCAAGACCGAACAGCCACAAGCGAATACTTTAAATTACAGATTTTTAAATGAAGTGGAAGCGGAGATATTCGACCACTATATAGCCTTTAAAAGGGGACAGAAACGCATATCAAACCGATTCAGGCGAGGGTGTATCTCCATAAAGAGAAGGACGAGACTAAAGGAAGTGCCGTTAGAGATGGAATGGTGGAAAGCACCGTGACCATCATGGGAACAGACCCGTCACTATATCAGGAATCCTTAGAAACAGGGGCGAGGAGACGGAGAAAGCGCAGAACGAAGGCATGCGGGTATGGAAGAGATAGAGGTGGGTGGAGAAGGAGCATAAGGTTCAGCGAGTTCCTGTGCTTCTTCCATACACGCTATGACATGGACAGCGTGGTTCCTCTTGGACAGCCGTTTCAGTGGTAGTTTATATCGCATACCTGAAAGCAAAAGATTGAGTTTCCACGAGGACGAAATGAAAGCTATGCGAGATGATGTACAGGCGTATCAGGCAGAAAAAGAAGCATGAAGCAGATTACATGAATCGCTATCTCATTCATACCGAGGAGGAAGCCGAGGGGAGTTAATCTGATGAATTTCTAGCAGATGAATCCGCTAGGGAAAAGCGAAGCAGGTATCGGCGTGTTCGGGGGCTGAATCGAGTCAAGTGTCAGGGGCGGATAATGAGTTTTTCAGATATGAAAACATATCCTCAAGACTGTTCCGTCCCTTACTTTGCGTGAACCAGATAGTGCCTTTTAATGAATCGGAAGAGCCAGTACAAATCTTTTATAAAATTCCTTGTATATGTTCGGGAAGAATGCGCTTATCTATGACGAAAAAGAATAGCATTAAAAGACCGTGGAATTAGACAGGGTACTGGTTGGCATGAGGCACATACATCTGCATTTTCCCCGATAAGCAGGTGTTTAACACAAAGACGGAAGAACAGCCGATATGGAATCCTCTTACACTCAGGAAGGGCAAAATCAGCATTGCGCCTGTTTCGGAAGGATCTAGCTGTAAGATTCAAGGGAGAACATCGGGAAGAATTTCAAAACAGGATGATGTTGTCACGCTTTCGGGCTTCACGCAGTACACGAGACTCTGAACACCACTAAGGCAATAAAGAAATAGGGGATGACTTTATTGTTATTTCCACAGTAGAATGAAAATGGCGTAGCATTACGAAAGTATCACGGAAGAAAGCGGGTGAAGATTGTTCGTGCTGTTCCCGATATGGATTACGTTTGTGAATTCAACAATCAGCAGTGGGGGTGCTCAGTGCGAACCATGAGAGTTTATGCGTGTAAAGCGGAGACCCGACCAGCTGGAACAACTTCAAGGCACGGCTGCAGACAGCTATGCGGTGTCCGTCAGGGAGTGACAGAGGGATTTACAGGCGTTATCAGTCAGCAAAGGCTATGTTGTGTTCTTTAAAGAAAACTACATTCATACTATTTTGCGGCACAGAAACACTTCAAACTTCAGCTTGATACCGTAGAAAGCAGGGGTAATGGAGGGGTTGAGTGCTTCCCGCTTGTCATGGATGAGAGCGGTGATGTATGTAGCCGTGACGCTGTGATGATATATCAAGGGGGATGCCGAATCGGTATCGGACAAGCTGAAAGTCAAATGGAATCATGCCATTGCGGGGCGAGTGGAGAGGAAGTGTTACGTTTAGTTTGCAAAATGATAATCAAGGATCCGTATGTGTTTGACCTTAAAATCAGTTGTGGATAAAAGAAGCTGACATGAAGGAAAAGATATACAGCTTAGTAAGTGCGTCAGGAATCTTAATTCCACTTATGAAAAAGCCTTTAAATGGCAGAGTACCCTCTTTATTCAGAAACACAATGGCGGATGATATGCGGACCATGAGAATACAGAATGGTATCTTGAGTCCGTGTATTTGGAAGGGCACGCTTGACCAGAGAAGGTGCGTTCTCTTCAGTTTAATCATTGAACTAGAGCCGGACGCAGAATGCACCGTGTGCGTTCGCTATGACAGTGAAGAAATATGGAGAGAAGCATCTATCACAGCAGATAAGCGGAACACCTATCTTATTCCTGTGAAGCTTAAGCGTTGCGAGAGATACCAGTATAGCTTTCAGGGCATGGGAAATTTACGCTTTACGGCATGAGGTAAGACTATCGGGAAGGGGGCGAGCGATGAGCGTTTTAGTGTTCCGAAAAATCACGATGGGAAGATTAATAACCTTGATAAAGTGAAGCTGTATCTTACGGAGTTAAACAAGAAAATCCGCTTTCTTTCGGAGAATATTGACAGGGACAACATCAGTACCGTCTGAATACAAAAAGTTCTATCAAGACGAGGAAAAAGCGGTAGAACTCGTTCATTCAATGGACGGGTTCACGCACTAATGAGAACCGGGAAGAGGCCGCAAGAACAGCTATAGAGGCAGAGCACAAAGGGCACTGAATCTTTATGCAAGTAAAGAGAATCTTTTAAACAGATAAAACTTTCCCCGAAAAGATAGTGATAAACAGGGAGCAGTTTAGAGGTAGATTCTAAAAATTTTAAAAGCTGGACAAGGCAGAGATTTAAAGCCTTACAGGAACAGTTAATGCAGAAAGCGGAAGTTTCAGGGGCTTCGATTGCAAGAGACGGAGAAGGCGCGTATCGACAGGTGATGCGTTACGCTTGCGGTTTTAGGCGGTACGACAATAAATGTAAAAGCAATTGTTAAGCATAGCCTACCTATGACGACATTACGGATTGTTACATGGATTTGCGACTGCAGTAGTGGAAGTGACGGACGTATGTTTGGATGGTTCAGCTGCGAAGATATTCGTTGCCGAAGCGTTTGTGCGAGTGCGGCTCATGTAGCGATATCGTGATTGATAAAATCTTTCCTGCTATGATGTTTGGTCTAATAATGCGGGGATAGCATGGAGTGACAGGCGAATAAAGACAGACAGTAAACCAATTAAAATACCTTGGAATACCTTCTTTCCTTGCGCCCTGTTTCCTACAAGTTAAGAAGATTTGAGGACTCCATTATGGACTCATTGCGCAGGAAGTACTAGAAGCAGGATCCACGACAATCGATGAACCAGATGGAAAGCGGATACTATTCCATAAGCTACGGAAGAATTAGACAATTCTTGCAAGAGCCATGCAGGGTTAAGGGAGTTATGCGATGGTTTATAAAGCGGATTCCTTGAATCTATCCATGAAATAAAAGGATGTGGAGGGGCATATGGTAAATTAACAGGGCGGTGCAGAATGTCTTTTTCTTCTCTGGATCCGGACGATAACTCTATGGATGAACTAATGCGATATGAAGAGACGAGACGTCAATCTTACCTACTCGATATAGGGATGAGTGGGCTGTTTTCCAAAGTTGAAGAGACGGAAAACAAGATAAAGTCTGAACTCAAGGGTATCGGAAGAAGGGATAAAAGCTTCTTGTAAATGAGGGGCGATGTGACGAATCAAATCAATCTTCCGGTGACACGCTAGAATTACAGGAAATCGACTGGAAATCAGACAGCCCTAACTGTTGTAGTGATACTAGAGCTGTTGCAAGAGGAGATAGTCGCAACAGGCGGAAGTATTGCAGGATGGGAAATTAGTACAGATCAAAACGGAAGTTCTGCATGGTATGGGAAAGGTAATTCCAGAATCAATGCAAGAAATGTTATAGGTCGGTATGGGGATGCAAAGGAAATTAATGCCTACGGGGATGTGTATATTAATGCGACGCCAAAGGAAATTTTGCTGACATTATCTTGAAAGATACAGAAGTTTAAAGGGATTTCTCTTGTAGTGCGATTGATAGTTCCGGCCGTATGATTTGCACCAGCATGCAACTGTACACTACTCAAAGAGGGTAGTCGCGAGTCAATCCCATCAAATAAGACAACGCCTAAAGAAAGCGAGGTCGGGACTATGGGATTGATAAGCGGTATCGCAGTAGATACAACAAAACGAATCCCTATGGGCGGTCTTGTAGCAAGTGGAAATATTGAGTGCTACTACGTCTCTTTCTTCTTTCAGTGTTGTATGGAGCGATAGACGACTGAAGGACAACATTCGGAGAATAGAAAAGATAAAAGCATATAAACTGCTTAATGAGTTAAATCCGTGTTCTTTTTCCTATAAAGCAGATGGAGAAAAAGGCATCGGGATTCATAGCACAGGAAACGCCGGAAGAATATCAGTACAAAATGCAGAAACGGGCTATAGGGCTTAGATACGATTCCATTATGTGTTGCCTGGATGGTGTACTAAAGATATGGGGAAAGATATGGAAGAGATGGATGGGTAAAAGCTCTACCTCATGCAGAATCAGAAGATAACTCAGTTATGCCTCTGAAAAATGTTTCCCCTTAAAAGATTCTTTCTCGGATGAGTTCATAAAAGAATACGGCGAATTGCGAGGAAAAATTTTCGAACAGTACGGTTATCTTGAGGGGATAAGATACCGTATTCAGCGGGATTGAAAGCGATATCGAATCAAAGTAAAACTTCTGTCTGATAAGATTTCGCTTTCAGTCAAGAAAAAGACGTAGTAAAGGAATTAAATACAGAGCTATCCGCAGGAAAAAGGGATAAAACTACAAGGCGAACGCTTTTAAGGTGGATACGGAACGATTCAAGGTAAACTAAGCGGGATTCAGTTTAAAGAAGTCAATGCCACAACGGGGAAATTGGGCGGTTTCTAATCAGCGGGAATTCTTTAATCAGCGCGGAAAATACATCTATCGGCGCAGGAATTATTAATACCGCCAACATGACGATGACTGGGGCAAGCGCAGAGCTGATAGATTGCAATCGATAGCATAGAAGGAAAGCGTGTTGTTTGGACATCTGACAGAACAATCGATAAAGATGCAAAGACGGAGAGCACGACAACTTTTAAAGGAGAAATGAATGTCTCGGGGAATATTTATGCGACATATGGATGGAATCAGCAACAGATCCAGACGGAGACCCGCACGGAACGGATTTCAATTTTCATATCGAGATACATTAATGTAACGCAAAGTTGCAGGCTGGAAGGAAAGACGGAAGAAAAGACCCCCGCAAACCGCGCGAGATGTTCGAAAATTATATCAAATAAGACAGGGAATCATGGAGCGATAGAAGACTTAGGAAGACATAAAGGATGTTGACGGAGAAAAGCACTGTCCCTTTTTAGAAAGATTCAGCCTGTGACCTATACATTGAAGGAAAGCGGGAAAAAGGGACAGGATATATAGCAGGATTTAGGCATTAGAGGAATGCGGACTTTGTGGAATTGTGGAAGAGTCAAACAGCTATTACGGCGTAAGGTACGAGGAACTGATACCGCTCCGCATTAAAGCAATCAGGAACTTTATAAAAGATCATGGAAAGGAAGGAAAGAATGGAGATAAAGGAAAAGGACTTGTTAAAGGCTACAGGAAACTGCTGAATAAAAGTATCTATTACGGGGTTTCCAATATGATGACTTTTGTCACAGCCTATCAGATTACCGATGCAGGCATGGCAACGGTAGAGGAAAAAGGAAGGGAGAAAAGATGGCACTGAATACTATTGTGGATTACTTAAATCAGAAGGGGCAGGAAGTTCCTTTGCGGCACGAAAACAGCTGCAAGCCAACTTGGAATGACTGGGTACAGCGGAACGGCAAGCCAAAACACAAGTCTTTTAAATCAGCTTAGAAATAATGCGGGACTCGGGGAAAACAATCACGCCTTCCGCAAAATGTAACCGCAGGGTTGAATGCTGCAGGAATGTCGAGCAGTGGAGCAAGTGCAACAATGACTTATTCCTCCTCGTCTTCCCGCAGTGCAGGAAAAGTACCCGGAAAGAAAAATACAGCCCGTCTAAGCAGGTGACAGATGCATATAACGCCCATAGCGCAAGGCTTTCAAGAATACCTAGTGACCATATGGAGTCGGACGAAGTGGAAGGCAGAAGGAACAGCTTAGAAAAGTAGAGGAAAATCGCCCGGATCCGTTTAAGAGTAAGTATCAAGACCAGATTTCAATCTACTCGATGGAATCTATAACCAGAAGAAATTTCTCGTATACCGGGAAAAGACCTGCAGAATGATGACATTTACAAGATGTATGCGCAGAGATATAGCGATTCTGCAAGGCGGGCCATGCAGGATACTATGGCGAATGCACAGGCGCAGTCCGGGGATATGGCTTTCGTCCTATGCGGCGCAAGTGGCACAACAGGGCTATACGATAACCAGATGAACGGTTTAAATGATAAGGCTCTGGATTTTTAGAGATAGGGCTTATCAAATGTATAGGGATGATCGAGCGAACGAGTACAACAAACTGCAGGCATTCCAGGGGCAGACAACACCGACTACGGAAGGTATAGAGATACCAAACCGACTGGCAGAACGATAGAAACTATTTCTAAATGCCCTTAACGGAGAAAGAACGCATGATCTGAATGTCTATAACGCCAATACATCGAATTACTGGAACGGCACGAACCATCTGGCAGGACAGTACAACGCTGATAGAACGGCGGATATGGGCGTCTAGCAAAATGGACAATGACAATCTGAACTTTGATAGGAAATGGCAATGAAAGAGGAGCAGTGGGCGAAGGAATACGCCATGAAGAAAGAAGCGCAAGACCTGACAATGAACTTGCAAGGCTGAACATCGACAAAACCAAACAGGCACTTGCGGGGAATGGTAGCAGGTGAAGCCGTGGCGGTGGTGGCGGTCGAGGACGAGGACGAGCAAAAAGGAAAAGAGTCTAAGAAGCCGAACTACATCAGAGTGCAGGGGCTTCCGACAAGGCATGTGATGGACATAATGGACTCTATATCGCCGTATTTTTGAAAGGGAGCAAACAATGTGCTGGCGAATCCTAGACCTGCAGTCACGCCAGAAATGGCATTAAAACAGCTCAAGAATTAAAACAGGGGTAGATTACTACCTGGATACATCATTAGAGGATCCGCTTACCTATATCACGAGAAACGAATTGAAAAAGCGAGAGAGAAGCGGGCATAATAAAAAGGGGGATAAGATGGGAAGAGCGAGAGATTGGTTTGACGGTAAGCAAAGAGAAGAAAATAGACGATTGATTGAAGGATATATCTAAAGAATGCGAAGAAAGAGACACTTCCTAAAACCGAATACAGAGCGAATACGGAGCAGGTTAATACTGCTCCTACTTCCTATTCCCCGTAAAAGTAGAAATGGAGAATCCGCGCCCTCTAATGAAGTTAGCCTGGCGAAAAAGTACAGCGCAGGGCAAGTGCTTAATAGCGAAGCAATGAATAATCTTAAAAGTATCAGTCTGAAAATGCCACAAGCAATGCGACATTTAAAAGCGGGCGTGCCGGAAGACATGACGGTCTTTAAAATCAAAAGTAATGCAAAATTTACGAGGAGGAATTACTTGATTATTTAAAACCCCACAAGGTTGAGATTTGGAAAGAGAGAAGCGGTAGGGCAGGATGCTTTTGAAAACAGAAAAAGAGTATCAGTTCTATAATAACCTGTCTCGAGTTCCGATAGTGGGTAATTATGCGCCAATGCTTGCGGGGGCGAGTATGTGCTAGCGTACCGCTTTCAGCAGCAGAAGGTGCGGTGAATCTGGGAAACAGACATTTTCTAAAGAAACTAGGACCGAAAAACTTTGAGTTTGCAAAAAGGTCAGCAGCTCTTAGAAGGCGCCTTACGTGCATTTCGTAATAATTTAGGAAATGCAATATGACGATGTGGTAGTTCAAGAGAAAAACGGCTAATTTTATTGGTGGAGTAGTTGCAGACGCAACAGTTCATCAGCTAATAACATTGCATTTGGAAGGGAAGCCTTGCTGTTGCCGGATTGAATGCGGCTAACCAAGATATGTTGGAGTCCTCTCAAAATGAAAGACTACAAGAAACCAATTGTTAGCAAGCGGAGTTGCTCATGGTGCAATAGAAGTAGCGGGGAGTTTCTGCCTACCATGCACTTCTTGGGTTGTCTAAATATGGACTTGGAACATCTGCAAAAGAGGTCGCACATCTTAAAAGCAATCAGGGGCAGAAGGAGCGGAAGAGTTTGTAACGGATATCTTGAATGATGTCTCAGACCTCATTTATTAAAAGGCAAGGAATCCGATGTAGTAAAAGAATATCTTGCTAGGCGTGAAAACGGAGAAAGCGACGTATCGGCAAAAGCTTCATACTGGTGCAAGTGGGATTGAAAATGCGGAATGAGTTTCTTGGCTGGTGCTTTATCGGGTGGAATGTCTCGCAGGGATTGCAGGGGGCAACGCATACATTTAGCCAGGAATGCGATATAACGATGTAAATAATTTTAAGGAGATTGCAGAAGTGCCGACACGACCACAGAGGAAGGAAAAAGCAATCCATGAGGTAGCGAATCGCTTAGCTGAAGAGCTAAGGGGAGAGAATAACCGAGATTTGATGAGGATATCTTTCCAAATGCTGTAGAGAATGCGGCTATCGAGGATACAACAGACGGAAGAGAATTGAAAAGTAAAGATAATCTTCAAGGAAAGTAAAGATAATCACCAAGAAGAAGCCGAAGCGGAAAAAGCCCGGCTCTGTTCATATGCGCTTTTCTCAAATCAGAACGAGGACAACAAGCAAAGCTTGAAAATGCAATCAATGAGAATCTAAAGCAAGGCAAATAGAGAGTATCGACTATAAAAACCCTCTGCAGGAGTTTTTCAAAAACTACGATACAGAGGGCAGAAAGGCATTTGTAGAGAACTATGACGGAAGCGTTCCCCTTACCGAATACATCAAGGCAAGTACACACGCTTATAACCTTGGGCGGTATAACTATAATCTGGATGGCGAGGATAGCCTGGAAAAGACTGCAAGCATGGCACTGCTTTCTAAGGAGCAGAGAAAGCCTATTCAAAAGCGGGGAGTAAGGATTACGAGAATGCTATTAGCAAGTGGAACATAAAATATAAAGGCGTATAGAAAGAGAACAGGCAGGGCTAATGGATGGCGTTCCTGCGCCGGAGAAATCTGAAAATGTGTAGGTGCGCTCGGAAAGGAGACAGGTATTCTTTTTCCGTATCGTAGATTCCAAGTATCAAGACGGAAACACAAGTAATGGATCCTATGAAATGGGAAAGGGAATTATCACTATCGACCTGCAAAGCGATAACATTCTCGGAACAGTATCGCATGTAAATGACCACACTGGATAAAGGAGTACGCAGGCGACAGACGGAATAAGGCTATTACGGCTGGTTCAAGGGCTTGCCACCAAACAGTATTTTAAAATCTAAGAACACTGATTTAGATTCATATTGAAACCTATAAGCAGGCTTACGGAAATTTATCCAATAGGGAAATCACCGGATGAAAATCGTTGCGGATTCCACTATGCGCTAACAAATGACGAGAATTCATCAATAAGTTAGTGAATGGAACGGAAGAGCAGAACCTCGGAATGAAGGTAGTGCAATGGCTAAATGATATTATCGAATCATTCAAGGACAATCAGCCATAACAGGGAGACTGGCAAGTAGAGCATTAAGAAGACCTAGCGGATACAGAAGACTAGGGATGCGTGAGCTGTTGCTATGTCAATGGCCAAAGAGATATGTGCGAAATATGGGCAGTAACGAAAACAGCGACGGCGGGGAACTGTCCTGAGAGTTCAGTTGCAGAGAAATTATTAATCAAGGGGAAAGCACACAGACAGTTACTAGACCATATCTATCAGACAGAGACGCACAATAATCAATATGTTTATATTCAGAGACGCCGAAAATCCTTACTAAGATTTTGGGGGTTGATAATTTGCCTATGGTTATGGATGTAGAGACATGTTGTTGCCAGGCAAAAGCAAACTGAAATAGAACAGAAAATTAAATTTGACACCGCAACAAACACAATATAAAACTGCGCATAAAATTAACTGCGAAAGATATATTAAAAGATATTAAAAGCAATCGAAACCTGCATTTATTATTGGGTCAGACGATAAAGGTAAGAACTGTAGTTTTGTTGTTGGCAACGAACGAATATGATGGTGATGGGAAAAGAGTGATTGTAGCTGTACACCCTTCAGACAGCTTTAATTATTCAAAAATCGATATGTTTCAAATAGAATTAAGTCACTATGTGCGAAACCGATTTGGAAATTATCTTCACAATTATGGAAGCAATATTTGTTTATGTGAGATCAAGCGAAAGACGTATGAAATATTTTTACAAAGAGAAAACAGGGCTGCCCCAACACGTAGCTTGGTCTTACCCGCAACCTCTGTTATCAAGAGGCAGTGCACGCTTTTCAAATGGATGTCAACAAGATTCTTCAAAATGTGAGACCCAGATACAGAAATAATTCAAATAAAAGTTGAACCTCATTTTCAAAATGATTACAAAAGCTTTGTGAATTCACAGCAAAAACAATACCGAACGCAACATCGAGGAACGAACACTCAACCAGTTGGACATTTCGAAAGAATACTATAACAGCCTTGTAGAGAATGAAAACTCGGGAAAGAGAATAGCTATCTGTCAGATGTGCTGAACACTGAAACGATTCGAGCAAATCAAGAGCGATGTAAACCGTATTACAAGCGATTTGCTTTTCACAGTACAATTCGCAGTTTAGTAAAGGCGAAGCTTGCGGATCAGTTAAGCGGTTTTCTATAAAGTATCTTAACGAGGCAAGGATATTGACGGAGAGGTGCGGAGTGTAAGCACGTCAATTGCTAGAGGATTATAGAATGCCACCTAAGGAAGATTCCAAAGTGCAGGGACTATAACAAGGTAAAGGATTTCTTTGCGGAAGACCGATATACATTACTGAAAAGGAATTGCACGATTTAGGGTGTGAGAGTACGGCGACAGAAAGCGGTATTTCCGGAAAGATTGATTCAGAGCGACTGTGGAAAACAGAAAGTGCGGACGATGTATATAGGCTTTTCGGAAGCGTTCCACACTGTATTACGGACGATAAAAAGCTATACCGATGAACTGAATAACCTTATTGAAAGCCTACGAAATGGCTACCTACAAAGTATCGCAAACCTTCCCGGAGAAGAGCACGATCATGCAGTCGATAGGCTTTTCCGATGAAATATACGACGCTTTTCTTTCCGTCGGAGATGAAGACTTTATCAAGTATAAGGACGGCTATAAGAAGATAAAAGGAAAAAGGCAAAGGAGCGGAAGTACGGCAGAGTTTCAGAAGAAGTATAACAAGGCACTCGATAAGATTAAGCAACTAGAAAAAGACTATGACAGCAATAGTCATGAAGAATTTATAGACGCAGAATCCAGGCTCTTAAGCCGTGGCGGTGCAGGTATCAAACCCGCCTTGAGATACGCATAGAGCCTACAGGCAGAAGCAGGAGAGAGCAACATACAGACAGATTTATAAGAAAGAGATTGTAAGGGATAGCAAGGCCTTAATGAAAAGTGGCAGTAAATCCAATTGACAATCTCCATGTGCCGAGGTGCTACTAAAGAGTTTAGTGCCTGTGCTTTCCGCTGTGGTTTCTCTTCATATGATGCTTTCTATGAGAAGAAGCCGAGATTGAAAGTATGACAGCAAATGAGTTTAAGGGAGCACTTGCAACATTAACAAGCAGGATCAAGAGGCAGAGCAAAACAGCGATGTCTTCACGGAAGAAAATGGAAAGGGTGTGTATTTCCCATAGATCCAAGCGAAGAAAGCCTTGAAGAGATTAAAGAACTCTGTGTCTAAAATTGGCAGGAATATGGATCGTCTAGTACAGAGACCTGCAGACTTTGCGAGGATAACGCGAGGGATTCAAGCACATAGTAGAGAGCCAAAAGCAAGTATATTTCTATGAAAAATGGCGAAGAGTTTCAGACATAACTAGGAAGTTATACAAAATTCAAAGAACAGATGCGAAAAGAACTTTTCAGGATTGCAGAAATGCAAGGACTTTTAAACTATGGAGTGATGGATGCCTATACATTCTTCCACAGAAATGGGAGATAGCGCGGCATAAGGTTTATAAGGTGTAGAAAGATGCCAAAGAGACAAAGAGACACAGGCTTTAAAGCCATATTGAAGACAGTTCAAAGATGCAATGAAAGAGTCTAATATAAAAGAGCTAAAAACTTAAACGAAGTTAAGACACGAACACAGTTAAGTTTTCCCGCACTTGCTACGAGACAAGATGCAGACTGCGAAGTTGAAAATGACCAAAAGCAGTTAATGTCTTTGTATCTGCACAATTTAAGAGAACAATCAAGAATCACCTTTACGGGCTAATGAAAAATGACGCAACCAGGAAATGTACAGAAGGGAACGAGCGTTTAGGTGGCTTTAAAGTAAGAGAGAGGAAGGAAGGGCTTACTGACAGTCATAAAGGATGTTAGCACATATCACAGAGGCAAAATTGAATACAATAGTAAAGAGAATTTGAGCGAAAACGAAATTAAGTTTACAAAAAGAATCGGGGCAGATTCTTTCTAATCGAGTTTACAAAATACGGAAATGAAGCAAAGTAATGCGGTTTATGGCTATGATAAATTTACGGAAAAGAACTACTTCCGATCAAGGTGGATGGTGACAGCCTTACTATGAAAAATACAGACCTTGAAAATGATGTCCACCCTAAAAGAACAAGGGCATGACAAAGGCGCTACAGAAGGAGCCTACAGTCAATTATGATTGATGATATATTCGAGGTTGCCATGAGTCACATTGATGAAATGACCTCTTATCGCCTATTTTCCCATCCATTATAGATATGCAAAAAGTTCTATAACTTTGCTGAGAGAACAGCGATTCTGTGACAGAGGCTATCTCGTGTTATGGGTAAAGGTGGAACGAGATATTATATGAATCTCATGAGAATTTAAACAGAAGTCGTGGTGGAAATGGTTTCATTGACAAGCTTGCGCAAGGTTTTTCAGTCCGTATAAGGGGTCTATGGTACTGGCAAATGCAAAGTGGCTATCAGCAGCCGACAGCATATTTAAGGACGTTAAATGTAATGAGAACCTAAGTATCTAGCGCAGGGGACTTTAGCTTCAAAGTCAGGAAAGCTCAAAAACTGAGTCGGGGAAAATGCTCATACGCACCTATTGCACAGTGGAAAAGCTATGTCCGGCTCTTATGATATAAATGTTGTGAGATCTACGAGACAATTTACAGAGAAAAGAATGTATGATACGGTAACAGATTGGACGGCTATGCATGAAGCGCGATGGTTGCATGGAAGCGTCTATGGTGTGCATCGGAAAAGAAGGTGGGGGAACGACAGACCTAAGAAGAAGTTTGCAGAGGAATATTACAAGGGCGGCAGGGGATGTTTAATGGGATTATAGACGCAACGCAAGTGGTTGATTCCGTTCTTAACAGGACGGACGCAATGAAAAGTACAAAGCGGACATGCAAAAGCTTTCCACTTCTTTTATGGTGAACGCAAAAACCTATAATATGGTTTATAGAGCATATTCCGATTTCAAGAAAGGAAAAAGCTACAAAGAAAGCAGATGGTAAGCGTTCTTGCAGTCGCTGTGGGTAGGCATCTATGCGCATCGAGGTGGCTACCTCTTATATCGCTATGCAAAACAGGGATAAAGATAAGAATATGGCGGCATTGGCAGATGCGTTTATGAGAGATTTTACAGATAACTTAAAAGAGCGGACCTATGTACCGATTTCAAGGACTTTATAGGGCACTCGACACAAAGCAGTATGGATCTAACAGCTTTGCAACAAAGCCGATAACAGAAGCGGTTCGAGCGAATTAAGGCGCTTTTCAGAATTTAGAATGAAGATTCAAAGCTTGGATGAAGCTTGGGAATGTTATCAAGCCTCTAACGTCCCTAAAACACTACAGGGAATCCGATGCACATGCTTTAGAGATATTGGTGCGTTCTACGAGTCTGACTATCTATGACAGCCCGCTTGCAGTGTCAGACTTCAATATGAAGGATAAAGCTTATTTACAACATGGAAGGCAAGAACTCAAAGGGAACTATGTAAATGTGAATCGCTTCCTTGCGTCGGCACTAAAAGCGTATACTCTAGGCGACCAAAAGACAGGAGATAAAATTGTAAGTGAATTAAAGGAGAAACTGGGAGACGATTTAATTACTGAAAAGCTTCAAGAGGTTTTAAATAAGGACAGAAGCAATCTTAGAAATTGCTGAAAAGAATCTCGCAGGAGAGGACACGACAGCCGAAAGAGAAGTGCTTCTCCATAGTGGCTATAGCGAAGCTATGATAGACAAGGCACTATCTAGTGCCTACAAAAAGCTAAAGCCGATAGAGGGGGATGATCTTGCAGAAAAACTGTTTGAGCAATCCGAAGATTATAGGACAACAAATGCCTATGTGGAATACCAAAAGAGCAATGGGCACAGACGAAAAAGAAGATTCGCAGTAGTATCAAAGAGTGCTGTAACAAGTAAGTACAAGAAGCTGATCAAGACGCAATAGGAAATCCGGCTGATGAGATTTTGAAAAAGATATTGCAGATCACCTACGACGGAAAACAACTCATACTGAAAAGGACTTGAAGCAGTGGGCTAAATAGTGAAGAGGGGAGCAAGGAGCTTGCCCTTTTCTTTATTGCGAGGAATGAAAGTCACCCTATAACGCTAGTATGAAGAAAAAGCCCATAGGGGAGAAAGGGGAGAGCGGATGGAGATAATCACTAAGCAATACATTTATTTTTAGGGGATAGTAAGAGCAATCTTTACAAGTAGCGGGTTTTGGGCGTTCACCCTATGTATTTCAGTCACGGCAAAATTAAGAGGAACATGACAGAGATATTCTTGCCTGTTTAAAGGCTTAATGAATATAGAATCAGACTCCAAGCAGAAGGAATACATTGCTAGGGGAAGCATAACAAATGCAGGTATCGGGAGTTAATCGAGATACCTCTACAAAGCCATATAAGGCAATCGGCAGGGAATGGTCTTGCTGATGGGCTGAGAGGTTGAGGAACTACCGATAACATCAAGAAAGGGTAAAAGATGGATTTTGGAATTGGGTCAGTGATAGCAATCACAGTAATCACCTACCTAATCGGTATGGGGTGCAAGGCGTGGGAGAAAGCTGGACAGTAAGTTTATCCCGGTAATTTGCGGATTTGTCAGGGGGCAGTCCTCGGGTTGTGGCGATGAAGACTATGCCGGATTTTTCCTGCAAAGGATATTTTTAAACGCACGTCGCGATTGGAATCGTCAGCGGTCTTGCTTCCACGGGAGCGAAACAAGTCAAGAAACAGCTGTCTAACTAGGAAGGAGATATTGCCATGAGTAAGAATGCACCATTTGAGAGATACGATGGAATCGACGAGGACGCAAAGCAGCGAGGATATCCTCGTTCCTAGTAAGGGGCAGGCCGATAATTCCGTGCACCCTGTCGGCTATGGTCGAGGAGTCGGAGAAGAGGACAAGGAGCATGGTCGGGGGGTACACAAATCCCGATAAGACTACAGGTCAGGGTGAATCTAAAGAAGTAAGGACGAGGGGGAGCGGTCAAGAATCGTTCCCTTTTCTTGAAGAGATTGAGAAAAGTTGAGAAGAGTTGAGAAAAAGTTGAGAAAAAGATTCTCATTTTAGAAAGGGGGGATACATGAATCCTTATCAAAGAGGGCAGAAAGCCTTGCTGCGGAGATTATTTCAAGTTTACGCTGACCGGGGCGAGCCAATTCGGCAATGCCAGGCGGTGGCATACAAAACCACAAGCGGGCGATGTATCTTTTTACTTTTAGCACATGGAGAAAAATAGAATAGCACATGTTGGTATAGTTGATAATGTCATAGCACAGGACTTAGAGGCATTGGAAGGAAATACATCCAGGGGGCAGAAAGAGACAGAAACGAGCGGAGAGGTGCAAGAAGAGATACAATAATTTTAAGGTTGCACTGAGAGCCTGGATCTGCGGGTTCAAGACCTGTATATGGGGATGATACTTTGCACTGTGGAGGAGCTACTAGAGGTTGCAAGGCAAGAGTCGATATGAGGAAAAAGGCATCCCCAAATAGCCTTGAAGATAAACATGCGAACCGAGGGGAGTAAGAACTATACTAAATACGGAATGGGGTATAACGGCGGAAAGGCACTCGTCCGAATATGGTGTGCTGAATTTGTAAGCTGGTGCTTTTATCAAGCTTGCAAGCTCCATCAAGAAAGAAAAAGCTCCACAGCGCAGCAGGAGCCACGGAAAGAAGGTTGGATTCAGCAGCAGGATAAATGGCTATACTACAAGGACGGTGTTCCTGTTAGCGAAAAATTTGAATACATAAGTGGGCGTTGGTATGCATTCGACAACGCCGGATTTATGATTAAGGGGTGGTTTAAGACAGATGAGGGCTGGTGCTCACCTAGGAGAGGACGGGGGAATGCTTTCTTCTCCAGTGGCGACAGGATAAAGGAAAGTGGCACTACCTTACTAAGACGCAGGTTTAATGGCAACGAATGCAAAAGAATCGAAAAAGCGAAAGGCGAAGAGATCTCGACTATGTCGGAGGAGAAAGATGGAGCTTTATGACAGTTTCAAATCCTTATTTACAAAATGGACGGCGGATGGAGTGGAAGTTGTAGAATAAGTATGAAAATGGGCATACAAATGCCCACGAGTGCCCACGAAAAACGCCCATAGACTTTAGAAAATATAGACAACAGCCGTTTCGTAGGAACTGAATAGCGGGTCCGACTCCCGTTATCGCTTAAACGCGAGATACCGCAAGCTACGCTAGCGATACTCATTATGAATTAAAGGGGCTGTAAAATCAGAAATAATGAAAGTGATTCTTTGCAATATAGGTCTGAATGCAGTAGTCTGAGCCCGTCGGTACTACGAAAACACAAGAGAAACGCGGTTTTCGCTGATATCCGTTACGTAAGGACAAACTTTCATCAGAAAATTTGTCCCCTGAACTCACTTCGAAGGAACTTGCTGCCAGCAAAAGTGAGCAATGGCTAACAAGAGCCACTGCTCAGTCCGACAAGCCAGCGAGCGATGCCAGTTCAGACCTATATTGTACAGAAAATATTTTTATTTTTTACAGCCTCGTGCTTGCGGGAGGGACATTCAACAGTACTAATTTCAATGATTTACAGCGTAAACTGCTTTAAAAGCGTATCCATTGCTTTCGATTCGGTCCGGAAAGTTTTGCGCTGGTGGCGGCTGACTCTTCGGCAGTTGCGGAATTGTTCTGCGACCGGAGAGATCTGCTCCAGACACCAATTTCGGATGGAATTGGACTGCTGTCCAGAATACTCGCAATTTCAGAATCACCCGGCATTCATCTGGCGAGAGCTCTTTACCAACTTTTCAAGAGAAGCGGCAGCCCGATCCAGCCATCTCTGTTCCCTTCCGGATGGAGCGAACCGTATTTTCAATCAGGACGGTGGTATCTTTGGCCGCTTCACGCGTTCCTGCAAGATTACGAAGAACCTCATCGGCTACAACGGCAAAGCCTTTCCGGATTCTCCCGCACGTGCCTTCTACCGCCGCATTTAAGGCCAGGATATTGGTCTGGAAGGCAATATCATCGATGGTTGGATATTACTGATTTGCTGGGCCGTTCCGTTGATTTCATTCATGGAAAGACTTAAAGCATTCATTTCAAGACTGCTCTCTTTCAACTCACCCTCCATGACGCAGGAAAGATCGCTGGCGCTTTCCGCATTGGCGGCATTGCTGCTGATCTGATCAGGATACTGTGCTCACGGTGGCAGAGTTCTTCCAAGGAACTTACCTGCTGTGCGGAGCCCTGTGCTAAATTTCACTACCATGGGACATCTCCTGTGCCCGGAAGAGTTGACTTCTGTGGGCTACACCGATTCCCTGCGGCGTCTCCTTTACAATTTTGGAATGGTGCGGTCTAACGCGTTGTAGATAATACCGTATTCTCCGACATACATTTGCCATCCGCTTTCTACCAGGTTTCCGTCCGCCATGGCAAAGTAGGATTTGTAAATCCTGAATAATGGTTTAAGCGATAGTTCATTCCCTTTTGTAGCCACTGTACAGAAAGCCACCTCGATTCTCATTTACCGGAAGGTCAATCTTCGTTTCACTGAGCTGTCCTTCCGCGAAACTCGTCTGTGTTTCGCGCTGTTGGGTCATCGAAGCTTCATGAGCTCTTTCTTTACAAAGCATCAGAAGACACGAAGAATGGAAGGAAATTAAAGGAGGAACTAATACTGAGGATCTGTCGTTGCGGATTGCAACCTCGCTACACCATACCATCTTTATCAGTTCTATTCACGATGCGTGTCACTAGAAAATCTTGTACTGCTTCTAGCGCCTACGCCTCCGGAGAGATAATCGTCACGTACGTCAGGGCGGTGGCGTCTAACTGCATCTCCTGATGCAGCGGCACGAAGCAAAAGGCCTGTGACCGCAGGTCCGCTGGGTTGGGCGGAAGTCGCTTCCATCGCGCGCACGCCGTATCTTCCCGTTTACATTAATCCCATTACTGATTCATGAGTTTCTCCTCTTGCTTTTCACGATTCTTGTACTCTGTGAGTCCCAGTTTGTATTTATCGGAGTTTGTGTTTAAGTGGAGCCTCTGCGCGCGCATGTCTTGTTAAGTCCACGCTTGCCGGGAAGACTGCTTTGCTGCGGTGACGAGGCAGAAACGCTTCTCCGCTGTCTTATCGGCGGCTGTGGAAGACAAGATGCTGCACCGGTCACCGTGCCATTGGCGGTTCGGCAACATGATAGCGGCAACGCGATGGAGAAGTGCAGTCTGGCATGATTGGTTCCATTTTAGCTGTACCCCTCCTTGGGTGATTTTTCTGCAAAGTACGCCTGTAATAAACTATCGGTAGCATAGTTTCATATATATATTTTATCGGCAAAAATCGCATAAAGTACACGTCAATAGAGTCGGGTTGTGGAAAAAGGCAATGCTTGAAAGTATGCTTAGTTTATATTGTAATAATAGTTTTCTATTTGCTATATATATAGAATAGTGGTTCAATACAGATTAGGGGAAGATAAAATGGCTTGTACAACAATTTTAGTGAGGCAGAGAGGCGAGAGTTACGACGGTTCAACTGGATGATTGCTGACATGAGGATTCGGATCCGGCGTTTTCAGTGCTATTCATTGTGGTTGAACCGAGATCAGGAAAAAGAATATGTTTCCATGCTTTCATCATGTAAAGGATTCCGCTTCCCAGAGAATCACTTCGTTATACAGTATGCCCAATGACGGTTTATGAGGATGAGGAGTCTGGGGTGCAGCAGGGGTAAACAGTGAAAATGTTTTCCATGCGCTACCGAGACCAGTGCCTCGCAATGAGCGCAGTGCTTTCAGGAGACCCGCTTGTAGTCTATGGGAAGGCGGAAGATGGAAAGCCGGAGCAGATCAGCGGGAATCGGAGAAGAGGGATATCGGTCAGCCTGGTGGCTTCTATCCACTCCACCAAGAGAAGGCGTTCTTCGCCTTGGAGAACTTCTGGAAAAATACGGCACCTATGAAATGAACGGGTTGCCTTTTCGGATGAGGAAAAAATCTGGTGGCTGGAGACCATGAGGCGGTCATCATTTTATTGCCAGAAGAGTGCCGGACAATGCCATGTAATGATGATGCCAGATCAGCTCGAGATCGACTACTTCGATTTCGAAGATGCCTTCGGAGAACAAACTGAGTTTATTTGCTCCCAGACTTGAAGGAATTTATTGCCAAGAATCACTTGGACTTGCTTTGCGGATGAGATTGAAAAAACGGAAGGAGACTGGATTAATCCGAGAGAGAATGTTCGGTACCCATTCCGATGCGGACCATGTTTACAACACGCCGAGGAAAGCGGTATATGGCAAGATGTTTAATAAAAATACCTTCGCGACGGAGAGGCTGCCGAGTTAAAGCCGATTGACGATTACCGTGGTGCCTCTGCCCGGAGAGATTAAATTACGCCGGAAGACGTGAAGTATATCCTCTCCTCTCATTTCAGGGAACGCCCTATGACTGTTACGGGAAATACGAGACGAGAAGGATAGAGAGAAAATATCGCCTATCAGATAGCCGGAACAATTCCTAAGTCTGTGCAGATTCGTCGGATGTTCCGAAGAATATGCCGCAATCAGAATGGTTTACTTCGGCGCCAATACCTTTAACGCCTTTGTTCCTTTCTATGCAAATGTCAATAAGACACCGAATTACTTTGCCAATACGACGCACCGGGTTACGACGGAGAGCTTCTACTGGGCAAACAAATTGTCGGTGCTGGCGGATGCACAGTTCGATGATGCAAAAATGCGCATATTGAACGGTATCCAGGGAAAGAGTGCCGACAAGGGCTATACCTTGATGAAGAATGGAAGAGAAAGCTTTTGCAGAAGTTACCGAAGAATGCCGGCGGTGATTACGCTTCTTGAAGAGAATGCAATGAAGAAATGCAAAAGATAGTGCGAAAGGAAGAAACCGACGCCGTACTGGATAAGGTACAGCAGCGAAGTGCAGTTTGCAAGATGAAAAACAGCTTCAGCCGTTCCGGACGCGTAAGAGATTGTCAGAAGTTTTGTTTGCTGTATTAATCGGCGAACAAGCTGCACTACACAAAATACAGTGGAGAAACTAAAAAGAAGGGCGTTACTGCTGCTAACGATCGCTCAAAAGCTAGACGGTAGCCGTCTTCTCCATGGTTCAACAGAGCGAGTTCACCCATGGAAATCGTTGCGGTAGAGCCCACGGCCACATCGCAATATCAATGTAGGTTTTTCCTTCCCGTAAGAGCTTTGCAACCTCGTAACGCTGCGCAATAGCGGTAACGTCGTTAATGGTGCAGACATCTGCAAAAACGAAATATTCTTCCGTCCTGTAACTGCTGCATTCCTTCAAATAAATGATACCTTACTTCGGGTGTATCAAGTATTCATTCGAGATCACGCACCTTTCGTTTCTCTTTTAGATTTCGCTCTCAGTTTATCACTTTGGCAGTGGCATGAAATTCAATTCTATTTTCCTACGCAGAGAGTGGAATTGACATTCGCTATAGTAAATTTATAATGATTTTAGGATGCTTTAAAATTTTAATGCCACATCTTTTAGTGTGAGCTTTGCTTTTCAAAGAGATTTACGAGAGAGAGATAGATAATCGCTACAAACCATCATGATCATTGCAGGTAGTAGCGGTAGTATGGGCAGCCGCCTTGCTTGTCGTAGTGCTTTCCATGGGGAAAGAGAGAGCAAATTCAGTGAGACAGAGTTTCGCTGGAGGGACAACAGGGATAGGAGATTCTTCACATTTACAGGAAGCAGATTCAGGTCGACGGAGCATGACCTTAGCCAACGATGCCCTTCACCACAGGAGAGGACCTGGAAACTGTCGTAGCCGCCTGGCTCCCGGTCAGCATACTATCGTATCTTTGAGTCCACGAAACGGTGAGGCACAGACAAGAGGAATGTCAAAACAGAGGAAGCTGAGCTTTTGATCTTTCCGTAGAGGCCGAGACACAGCTATTCCCGCCGGGATGTATTTCTACTCTGCTGAGGAGAAAGCGCAGTATTCTAATGGACAGCAGGAAAGCGGATTAGCTGGCAAATTCCGCTCACTATCGTGGAAGGCAGCGATTATATCAGGGCATATGTCCTTGTCTGCCAGAAGACTAAAGAGTGCTTCGAAAAGAATGAAATGAGATGAAAAGGAATACCTACCGGGATGAAAATGGAAATTGCCATTGGGGAATCACGCACTATTCGCCAAATACTGTTTCGGCTGTTTGTTCCTGCTGCTTTTCGCGCTTTTTCTCTTCTTCTACACACGTGGGATGGGACAGCAACATTCGGTTTCATCTTGTACTACTTCTCCTTTGCAGTTTTGTTGCTCTCCGGGAGCTTTAACAAGTTTTCTTCCAATCCTATATTGTGGAAGCCGTATTTTATGAGAGAGGGAAATAATTTGCTGCACTATCGAAAAAGGAGAAAAGCCGGAGTATTTCCCTATACGGGAATCGGCCCCGTGGATTTTCAGCCACTACGACGGAGACCGGGGAGCAGAAATTCATTTGTCTCCTCTTTTACTTTCTATAAGAAACAAACACACCTCAAGATTCTGGACTCCGATTTATAGAGATTATCTACTGTTATATGGAGAACTGTCTTCTTTCGAGGATTATCTGCAAGAATCAAAGCAGTGCTTTAGCGGAAGGAAAAGCATTTCTTTGAGCCTCAGGGAGACCGAGAGTGCTAAGAGGAGTGAGCCAACAGAAGAAAAGCACGGAGGAGCCAGGTAGACATAGATATAATAAAGACTAATGCTGAATTCCCATAACGGATAAACGCAAAGATATGAATAAGATTTTATCTAAAGGTGAAAAACTAATTCGGACACAAAAGTGGCTGTAAAAAATAAAAAAATCCTTTTATTTTTTACAGCGCTAATTAATGGACTTTAGCGGTATCAGAGGCTGACGTTGAAAATGTTGAAAAGCTCTGATACACCACCCGCTATGCGGGTGAGAAACACTGTTATACAAAAATCACCTTTCCTAATACAATAAAGTTGTTCAAGCTATATTGCCAGAAAAGGAAGGTGGTTTATGGCGAAAGAAAAGAGTAATACAGTGGCACATACCGAATGGATGTGTAAAATATCATAATGTCTTCACCGAGTATGGGCTAAAGACGTATTATCAATACAAGGCGCGATGTACGGGACATAATATGGCGCAGTTAGTGATAACGAATATGAAAGGTGTAGAGATAATAGAGGAGTCATTTAATGCCTGATCATATACATATTTTAGTTGATATTCCACCTAAGATTAGTATCGCATCGTTTATGGGCTATTTAAAGGGAGAGTGCGTTAATGATATTTGATAAACACGCAAACGCTTAAATATAAGTTTTGGGAACAGGCATTTCTGGGCCGAACTAATCGTGTACAGTTGCAGTTGGACTAAATGAAACCACAATAAAAAGTATGTCAAGATCAAGAAAAACATGACGTATACCATGGATAAACTTAGTGTAGAGAATATGAAGCGCACAGTTAGTGAAGTAATGGCTATACCCCTTTATGGGGTAGCGACGAAGTCAAAAGCAATGTAAGCGAATGGGACAGCCAGGAAGAAGAGGCGAAAAGCAAACTTACATAGCTAAGGAAAGTAAGCCAGCGCCTTCTGAACCTTCAATGACAGGGCTTATATTTGAGCAGCCACCGTTTGACGTTGATTGACGCTAGGCCGAAAAGTTTGGCGCAACACACCGCGCCGTACTCAGCTACCAGCCAAACCAAATCAATGTGTCCAGCGCCGGGTAATAACAACCTGGGCGAATGTAGATTACCAAAGCACCAGTAAATTTAGCCGACGGTTTCATTTTGGTATGCTCGTCCATCTTTTCTCCCTTCTGCCATACTCTCCTTGCTCTAGCATGTTTCATGGGAGTCCCAAAATAATATTCGGTCTGACAATCGAGATACGCCGACTTGGCCACAAAACAGCAGAAGGAAAGGCTGGCGAGCGCTAAAACTGGAGTCAGTCAGCTGCTCGCAGAGACGTGCATGCTGATGAAGATGGGACTTACCGCAATGATGCAAAGAAAATACCTAAAATCATCTGGGAAATATAGGTTCCCTGGAGACAGGATTTTTCTCCTGTACCATACACATTTACCCGTAAGCGGTATTCAAACTCTTTTTCCATATGGTGGAAACGCCCCCTTCTATAGAGCTTTTTGATAAAATAAGGCCACTGCAATGCCAACTAAAAGGAAGGGAAGAGTACCCTCGATGCCGACTGCTTTTTCCTCTGAGAGGAAAGACCGGCATTTTCCTGAAGAGTGGTTAAGGTAATCAATAGGGCGGGGAAAGAATACAAAGCAATACCCCTAAGGCAATTTGAGAAGCAGACTGATTCTTGTGCGCGAGAAAGGCGTGGCCTCCTCCATGGAAACGGAACTTCTTTAAAGGAAGAGTCCGTATCAATCTTTGATCTTCTCCCGGACTGTCCAGCTCTATCTCGTCCTTTAAGAGGTAATCAGTACTGACGGAGACCTCGGACAACTCAAAATCTTATTCATATCCGGAATGGACTGGGCGCCTTCCCACTTGGAAATAGACTGCCTGCTGACATCCAGCTTCTCTGCGAGATCTTCTTCGACCAGCCGTTTTTCTTTTCTTAATTCAATAATCTTGTCTGCAAGTATCATACTCTACTCCTTTTATGATGCTGTATTCGAGCGATGCACTTTCTTCTTCCATAACTTTTATGGAGCCTGCCCTTTTTGTGTCGAGCGCATTCTATAAGATAGGAAAAAGAATGTTTGCTTTGGAAAATGCTTTTGCTCACTCCGTCTTTACGCCTCTCATACTATCGGAAAATCCGGTTGCAGGGAAGAAATCGAGCTTGTCAATTTGACAACTGAGAGTTGCAAAGCCTTGATTTTAGGGCAAAACGATGTTTTCGTAGAAAATGGCCGGACTTTTGCTACTCGAGACGATTATAGTATTGCCTTTACTATTCCAAGACGATTCTATTATTGTATTTGCTTTTTCCAAGGAGAGAGCCTCACTGTAGCTCAGGGCGGAACTTTCTTTGTTCTCTTCTCCTCAAAGTTACTAATCAAACTTTTCGAGTTTTTCCTCAATTCTTTTTAAAGGCGTAGTAGTCCGTCTTTTTCTACAGGCTTATCATAGAGGATGAATTCTTCATCGGAACGTTGCGGAGAAGTGGCATCATTTTCAAAACTCTTTTCCGGATCATAGCTATGAGCTTGCCTGCTTGTCCCACTCAAAGGGAAGCTGCTTGACGCGGAAAGAAGGTAAAACACTTCCGTGTCCCTCGCATCGAATTCGCTTTGCTCGATATATAGACGCTATATCTTTTTCTGTCAGGAAAATATCGTAAACAACGCCGCCACCACCTGATAATCCAGATTTTTCCTTCTTCGCAATTTCCACAGGCTTTCCGTCTTGGAAGCTGTAAATGTGGAGGTTTGCATGGATGGCATTTCCCTCCCTCATCGTTACTCTGTCTATAAAGAGAGCTCCGGCGTACTGTCTCCGTAAACATCGGTATGGCAATCCCTTTGTTTCCATCTTTAAATGTCTTCCCACGGATTTTCTTCGTAAATTTGCCAGGTATAGGCTTCAATGTCTTTTTGCTTTTCTTTTTAAGAGCGTTAAATAGGAAGCGTAAACTGCTTTTGAGATCGTTTTCGGAAGATGAGTTATCAGAACTTGTTTTTCTGCTTCTTTTTGATTGTTTTCTCTATCGGATTTTATTGTTTTACCCTCTGTTTCTGGAATGGATCGACTATTTTTCTCCACGGATGCAATATTTCTTCTCCACTGCATAACAAGATAAACGACGGCTAAAAAGCGAGGCTAGTGATGGTGGTTATGGATTTTCATAATTTTTCCTTTCCTTATTTTCTTTATACGGTATCACAAAGCAGAGAAAAAGATATAGAAAGCGCTATTTTCTCATTGATTTTATCCGTACGATTGCTGTGAACGTTGAATAATCGCTTAAAATATATTCTGTAATCATAATTCTGGAGGCGGTTATGAGTTGCTCAAAAACAACTCGTCGCCGTCGTCATCTCCGACCGTCATGGTCATCTCGGGTAAAACATAAAGAGAACTTATTAACACCGGATATTTTTCATGGATATAAGGGGATATCGTTTTTGATACAGTAATCGATTACCTTTAAAACTATGATGAGATATGTCGACGATTCAATATGATTCTAAGCTGAAGGAGTCTTTTATAGCCAAAATGATGTTTTGAGACTGCACCATTAAAATATTGCACTTGAAGAGTTCTGCTCAATGCAAATTCTGAGAGCATTCAGGCGATGTGAGTAAGGTGGTCAGTAGTTATAGAAAATGCTCCGGCATCTGCATCACGGATCAAAGAAAACTGCAACAAAATAGCTGAATCTTCAAAATTCCATACAGGCTAGACACAAACATACCGGAAGAATAATCCGAAATTTACACATTTTTATAATAATGCAAGCCCAACAGGAGGTACCTATTTGGGCATTGTTTGAAATCATGACATTAGGAGATTTCAACAATACATGTTA